>Ga0326514_10003040_pt1 | contig 10621 bp, 4 predicted proteins | sample 3_2548_0518_D_FD_203653 | JGI IMG/M metagenome (GOLD analysis project Ga0326514, IMG submission 203653) | Bovine rumen microbial communities from UC Davis, California, United States - 3_2548_0518 | ecosystem: Host-associated > Mammals > Digestive system > Stomach > Rumen | place: USA: California... | reverse complement strand
CGACCAGCTTAAAGAGCAAAGCGACGAGTATTATGACTCCGAAATAAAAAAGATAAGCGATTATCTATCCAACACCAGACAGCTGTACGAAGACGCCTGTTCTATGATAGAAAATGACACTGGAGATTTGTATTTTAAGCTTTGGGAGTACACCTATCAACATACTACAAAAACGCACGCCGAGTTTGATTATATGTGGAATCAGGCTAAGGCAGCTCTGGAAAGGTATGGGGTATCTCAGCTTGGTGTTATAGGCGTAATGGAGTATTTACAGTCATCAATTTATAATACAGAACAACAAATAAATAATCTAGAAGGAACAATTAGTGACCTGTCAACGACTATTAGTAATGTTGCGGACTCTGTTAGTTCGCTTGCGAATAATAGTCTTACCAATGTAGCAGCTAAAATATCAGACATCAGAGAAGAATACCGTAAACTGTTAGAACAGATGCGTCAGCAGACAGCTCCTAAGTGGTATTACTGGTGGCAGGGAACTAAATATGAATCTTCGTTCGATGACAAAGATACAGCTATTTCTGATATTAAACATAAAATTGAGACTCAATATGGTGGAGTATTCCCCGCTAGCGCCGCAACGGTCGATGGTATGATTAAGCATTATGCCTCGGGTACTAATTCAGCTGCTGGCGGTATTTCTCTCGTAGGCGAACGCGGTGCAGAACTCCGAGTATTGAACTCTGGTGACGGCATATTAAAGAACCAGATAGTACGTGGTCTGTCATCGCTTGGTTCAAATCCTGCTCAGTTCATTGCAGACGCCGGTCGGATGTTAATGAAAAACTTGTTTGGCGGTGGGACAAGACCTGCAGTTGGTTTAGTCGGAGCTGGCGGTCAACCAATAAGCATCGTAAACAACATACAGGGTGACGTAAACCCGAGCACTCTCAAGGCTCTTGTCGCTGTACAAAAACAGATTGTTCAAGATTCTGTAAGAGCGGTTCAAAAGCAATCATTAAGCTTGCGAACTCAAAACCGAATATAAAAACTAATCGGCTGATTTCGTATTATGTACGATTTCAGCCGAAACTTTGATACAAAAGTGAGGTGATTAAATGTTTCGTGAGTGTTACTTTGAATATTCAGGAATTTCTTCAGAGCCGTATAACTTAATTCTCTGCTATATCGGCAACTCTAATGAAGACTTCGACAGTGGCGGCAAGTTTGACCTAAAGACAGACACTCTCCCGCTTTCTCATGAGACTTTGCTATATGGCAAAGACTATTCTGCAGAGCCACTCACTTTCGACGTGGAGATTGTAAATCACGATGACTACATCCCACTTGAACAAATGATTGAAATAAAGAACTGGCTGTTTGGACAAAACGGATGGAAGGTATTGAAATTAAACGGAGAATATCAAGACTACCACCTCAGATGTATTTTCGAACCGGGAGAGGACATAGTTGACGGCATAGGATATCGAGGGGTTAGATGTACACTACGTAATATAAGCCCCTTCTGGTATGGAGACGAAAAGGAGATAGTGCTTACACGGAATCAGTTAATTACAAATTACAACGGTGTTGATTCAGACACCAACTGGTTCGGATGGAGCACGTTTCAGGTTGATATTGAAGACACTGGATGTGCCAATTACATTATACACCCAACGATTATCGTAAACACAAACTGCACTACCGCAGCAAGGAAAGTAAGCGCAAACTACTTTAGGCTTGTTAATACAGATGTTTCTACTATATCAGATGGGATAGCGATGGAAGATGGCGACTATATAAACAAAGCGACTTCAAAAATCGTTTTTGACAACTCTTATTTAGGTGAGGTTGTTGATGATGACTATAGTAATTTTTACGACCAAGTCACGGTTAATACGCGGTATGTAACGTTTCAATCTGAGAGATTCGATAGTAGCTCAATTAAACCTGTTATCTTTGAACCTACAAACCCGGATAAATTGCCGCCAATGAAAGTATTTACACTTCATCAGGGCGTTAATATATGCCGTATATATTATGGATATGCTTATGATTCCATTATTTTTAAATACACTCCCGTATATAGACTGGGGGCATTTTAATGCCGACACAAAAAGAGATTCCCGAGATGTATTTATACGACCAAGGCAAACAGACGTGTTATGGCGCCATTAAAGAATACTCCACACTGACCAAAGATATTAGGTTTGGCTCTTGTTCCGAAATCAACTTTGATATTGCGAAACGCTATTACGATGCTGATTCGGGCGTATGGATGGATAATCAGATTTATGATGAATTGAAGCGGCACAATCTGGTATATGTTGCAGATGATACAAAGTATTTTTCATTCCCATACAGAGAGATAGCGGAAGTTTCGGATTCAGAGTACAAGATGACCGACAGAACAAACCATTTAAACCAGATGACGTTTTCTCAAAACAGTGGGCTGACAAATTTTCAACTTCAAAACGAGACGAGGTTATTTAATATTAGTATAGCTGCGGGATATAATTGGCAGAATTTATCCACAATTACTACCGGCTCATATGTTAAAAAGTCAAATTGGTCAAGTAATTTCCCAGATGTATCTTGTACGGATTTTATACCCGTACAGCCTTACGATACTATCGCCGTTCGGTCTAGAATGAATAAAGGCAATCGTGTATCGTCATCGGATACTTATAACAATACGAACATTAAATTTGCTGCATATTATATACATTTTTATTCTACAAATGAAGCTGCTTCGTATCTGGGAACGTTTTGGGTGGATATTAACAGGGCTAACCCGATATATAGATTTTCGGTAAACAGTTTGTCTCGCCTGAGTGCAAGCGAAGTGTCATCTAATATAAGTGGAGGAACGGTTGAGGCGATTCAAAGCGGTATGGCTAACGGTGGATATATCAGGGTGTCTGTTAGAGATAATTTTAACACCTCAAATTACGCAGACACATCATACCCATCGTACTATAAGGTCGAAACTCAAAACAGTATAACGACTACAACAATTGCGTGGTCGTTCCCTTATGACGGGTGGTTACAAATTTATAGTGGAGAGAGAAGATGTACTTCTATATCAAACGTCCCTAGTAACGAAACTTATGAACTTCCGATGCATTGGTTTGTTATAAGCGAGGTTGAAGAAGATGTTGATGGTATTATGCCGATAAAACACGTAAAGCTATATTCATATGAATACACACTATCATCGCGGTCTACTTCGTTACAAGGTGGGACATTACCGTTGTATATCCCAAACTCAATTCTGGTTAGGGTCAACAGTAGCCCGTGGATTATAGACAGAACAACAAGAGTGGACAGCTATGGGTCGGATACAACCGTTGTCACCAGAGGCGCTCAATATATGCAACGCGGATTATTAAATATGATTCTTGATGATTTGCCACAGTGGAAAATTGGGCATATATCCTCTAAGCTTATGACTCGATACAGAGAATTTGAGGACGTGGATAATGTCGGGATATACACATTTTTAATGAACGATGTTGCCAAGGCTTACCAGTGCTATTTCGTTTTTGATAACGATAATATGACTATTTCAGCTTACACGCAAGATGATATCGTTCAGAATTCAAACATTGTACTGAACTGGGATAATGCAATTAAGCATCTTAATATCACGAACTCGTCGGTTAATAGGGTTACTGCCCTAAGAGTACATACAGCGGATGATGAATATGGTCTGGGGTTAGTAAATCCGTACGGCGGTTCTACGATTTATAATTTCGATAGTGTCCTTGACCAGATGGATTTTGTTGCCGACACATCAATGAATGACCCATTAAAGAGGAATCAGATTCTCGATGATAATGAAAACTTTGTGCGTTTTAGAACTCTCAAAGAGGCTGTTCAGGAAATGGTCGCATTTGCCGCAAAGCCAGAGACGGGGATTTATTATGGTAGTTATATCTCCCCCTTTGTTGGTGGCGTACAGATAAACAATCTTTCAGATTATCGCAAATATGCTAAAAAGTTTGTACAGGCTAATATGGATTTAATAAAGGCGCAAACAAAATTTGCCGAAGCATTAGCTCGATATCATGCCGTGGCTGACAAAATAAACGTCTTTCTATCTGATGGTGATTATGGCTATTTCATACCTGATAAGCCACCTGCTCATTTGTCTCGTTCCCGTTCGGATGTTTCAATGTATCACTCGCGGTCTCTTTATTATGAGCTAGTTGCTGCGGTAGATGATTACTGGGAGGCGTGGACTGAAATCCATACAGGAGAGGGAGCCGTCAATGCCGGCACAACGTCTGCACGTGTTAGTGTAGCGAATCAGGTTGTTATGTATAAAGCCTTATTGTCGCATGTGGGTCAAAAGTTAAATTTAAACTATCGGCGTCAAAGAGAACTCGTGTCAAAATATCCTGACGGAGACGTTGGTTTCGCTGATATTGAGTTTTCTATTCTTACCCCGGCGGAAATTTTAGCCCTACAGCCTTATATTATTGAAGGAGATTGGACGAATGAAAACGCTATATTTAGTGAAACATATGGTGCTGACGATATTGTCGATACACTCGCCGATGTAATGGAGCAGGCGAATTCAGACTTCACTAATATATATTCAAAGGACAATTATGATTTTGAGTCTGATACCGTTAATTGGACTGCTATTGAAGAGATGCAAGAACAGGCAAAAAAAATAAAGGTCGGTCAAACTATTTATTTAGGCACAGAACCAGATAAGTTTGTCTGCCCTATCCTCTTAGAGTTACATATAGACTACAAAGAGGACGATAATTTTAAGATGACATTAACAACCGATTATAATCGTAAGCCTTTACAATTTAGGTTTGCTGACTTATACGGGACTATTACACAAACGAGCGTTACTGATAGTGCGTTCACATTTGACGAATAGAAAGGAGAGGACAAATGAGTTTAACTGTAACTAACCCAAGCTATGATAAAGTTTATCCCATGTATGCGTGGCGAGATAATAATGTTCGTCTTGTGTTTACTCAGGGCGAAGGAGCAACGACGCTTGATGGAGAAGCTACCAGAGTTAAAGCACCAAGATTCCAGCTCCGTGACGACCGAGGAGTAATGAATTTAAGCGGCTCTCCTGTTATTAGTCTTGCTATTACACGACCCGATAGAACTGAAGACCTACTTGCGTGTACGATTGTCGACGCAACAAACGGTATTATCTCCTGCCCTATTACTGCTTCGGCAACGGCTATCGCTGGTCAGGCAGTCGGAGAAATTAGGATTGTATCAACGAATGGCATTATAAAATTTTATGGTATCCACGCAAATATTCATAAGGGAGTTTCTGATTTAGCCGCCGCACGGTCAACCCAATTCTCAGACTTTGTTGCCGCACTACAAAAGTTAGCCGCGCTCGATGCGGGCGGCGAGATAGCGGAGTTAGATGTATTAACAGAAGACGGAGAACTGCCCAATGGCACCAACCCTGTCGCAAGTGGTGTTTTAAAAACTTTTCTTGATAACAACTTCATGCACTTCGTACTGGAAAATGATAAAACAAAAATAGACGAATGTGAGAAAGCAAATACAGTATATAGAATTTATTTAGAAACTGATTTGGTTACTCACGGCAATGCTTCTGTTATTTGTGTGCGAAATAATGACAAGTACACACAATATGCTTTTACTCGCAGTGGAGCAATTTTGTATCGAGAAAAATATATAAACACGGAAGACGGTTGGCTTGAATGGAAAATGATACCTACTTACGAACAGGTAGAAGAGCTAATTGGCAATAGAATTATTAAAAGCATTATTGAAAGTATCAGCTCATTGACTCCTGATAAAGAGTACAACGCTCATAGTGACAAAGTTGAGGAATATATGTCTGCAACTCCTAAAGCTATCGATAGCGAAGAGTCAAATATCCCAGATACACTCAATGGTCATTATGACACTCCAAAATATGCAACAGTAACTGTCCCAACAGGCGGTTCAACAATAACTATAGTTGATACCGTTACATCAAACAGATGGAGCGACACAATCACAGACAGTCCTTATAAGATAAAGAACCTGATTCCGGACAGATTATATACATATCTGATTACTGACAATAGCGGTGAAATACTTAAATCAGGAAGCTGTATGGCTCACGATCAGGTTCGATTTATTGATGCGGGGTCAGTAACGCCCTATTTTCTCCCCCGGGTTACTCCCGAAGAAGATAATACTCAAACGCGCCAATATTACAATATTCGTGACTTAGGCGGTTGGGAATGCGACGGTGGGAAGCTAAGATACGGTGTCATATATAGAGGCTGTGAATTAAGCGGTAGATATGTTTATGGGTCGCAAACCTATGGGTTTGTTCCCGATGACTATCAGCAATCTTTATTTAAAGATTTTCTCGGCATCAGAGATGAAATAGATTTAAGACAAAAAAGTCTAATCCTTGGGAGCTATTATCAGAATGAAACATCCGGCGATGATGGCGATTACGGAACAATAGACGATATTAACGAGTCAGCTATTGGAGCAGGGGTAAGCTACGTTCATTTCCCTGTGGTTGGGTATGACCTACGGGATAATGTGCTGGTAAATAATGTCATCTATAACAGCCGCGCTTATTATGCAGGCGCTATCAAGCGTATCGCACAAGATATTAGCGAAAATAAGCCTATATATATTCATTGCCAAGCTGGAGCTGATAGAACGGGGACGCTATGTATGCTAATTGAGGCTATGTGTGGCGTTTCACGAACAGACCTTGACAGAGATTATGAGCTTACATCGTTTTCTAGAAACTTTCTGAGTCTGCAAAATACAAGACAGCGTGCTAATAACGATAGCTCAAAGAATAATGATTGGGAAAAGTTAATGACTTACATTAACGATAATTTCGGAGATGTAGGCAGTTCTTTCCGTGATAAAGTTATTGATTTTGCTATTAAGGCTGGAGTGACTATTGATGAAATTAATACCATCAGAGGAGGCTTGATTGACGGCATAGTCGATAATCTTCAGCGCACATATACCGAGGCAACCGTTTCTACAAATTTAACCAATGTTACGATTGATAACGATATGGACAAGGTTACTATGTATCAGCCTTATGAGGCAGAAATAGAGACGAGCGGTGTATATAAGCTTTCGTCTATCACGGTAACGATGGGTGGCACTCCTATAAGCGCTAGCTATATAAGGGGTGGCAAAATTAGCATACCAATTGTAACTGGTGATATAGTAATAACCGCTGTAGGTATGCCATCTTCTGCCGTTGCTGATTTTACTGTCAGCAGCTCAGGATGGAATGGGCTTACTTATGTTATGGATAGTGATATGCCATCATACGCAAACTCAAGTACTAAGGTTGATATTAGTCTAGCCGAAGCCGCATACAATCAGTTGCTTGCAGACGGATGCACAGGATTATATGTAACAACTGAAACATCTGGTTCTACGCCGGTATTTACGCTTCACGCTAAGGATAATGCGCCAACGGCAAATATTACCATCCAGCTTCTGCTACAGCAAATAGGTTAATAAAGGGGTGATTAAATGTTTACTAACAAATGTTATGACCAATACGATTCCCCTATTACTAATCTTACACAGTGGGATAGTAACGTAATTTTACACATACATAATTACAAGTATAATTCGGCTCCTATCGTTCATTTCTTTACAGAAGAAAGCGAGTCGTCTAAAACGGTTCGCTCGACGCTTAGTGACGGGGTAGTATCAGTTGTGGTTCCGAACGCGTTACTGTTAAGCCCCGGTAATCTTGATATATGCATGTTTCAGTATGACAACGAAACAGACGACGGGCACGTAGTACGACGCTATAAGCTTCCTATTGCCGCAAAGCCTAAGCCGGATGATTACGAGTACGTTGATAACACAGAGGTTATCGAGCTTAGCACGTTAAGCATTCGTCTTGAAGCACTTATTGCCGAAGCCGAGGGTGCGGTTGATACCAAGATTGGCGAGCTTAAAGAAGCTTACGACGGTGCAGTGCAAAGCATAAAGGACGATATCGAAGAGGATGTTGCAAAACTTAATAAGACTATATCCGATAATCGTGACGAGTTAAAGTCGGATATAGATAATGCATTACTTACAATGCTCGACACCGTTTCTGACGGAAGCCCTCGTGGAATATTCACGGACGTGGCTCAGCTTGCAGATTTGCCGTCGGGCATTTATTTATATGTTAACCCGCAAAGTGATGATAATGGATATATCTATTGGTGGGACGGAGAAACAGCTACTAAGCTACTCCACTATATGGGTATGATTATCAACGATGGCACGGTTATATATGAAAAGTTATCCGACGACCTAAAGAAATACGTGTGTGAAACTGTGCTTTCATATGTGTTAACTGCCGAAGGCTGGAATGGGTTAACTCAAGAGTTAGACGTATCCGAAAATTACGAGGTTACGTCTCATACAAAAGCGAATATTGAAATAGGAGCTGCCGCGTACACCCAACTTGTGATGGATGGATGCGGCGGTATTTATATTCAGACCAACGAAAACAATGACAATAAACTAATTGCTCACGCTCTGGGGAACGCCCCGACAGCAGACGTGACAATTCAAATTACATTAAAAGAGGTGAAATAAAGGATGGGTACTATTATAGGTAATTTTGCTCCCGGTGCTTCTCCATCTCAGGAGGACTTCAGGATATTTGAAACCCAGTCAGCTCTAAACGCTTACCTTGGTTCTGCAAGAGCAAAAGCAGGGCAAACGATTAAACTGAAAGATTCCACAACCGGTAAATATAAAGCCTATATTATTCAGGGCACCGCCGGTAGTTTTACAACTACTGCTATGAGCGGCAGCTATGTTTATGCAGACGCTCTCCCTTCTGTTGCAAATGCAGACGCTGACACCGACTATTATATCGGCGAGGCGGTTAGCGGAGATAATTCTGTAATTGCCACAACCTTACCGGCTGTTGCAGACGGAGATGCTACTAAGGAATACTATATAGGAACCTCTGGCATCGGCTATTTACACTATCGCTTTAGGGACGGCTCGTTTGTACTTGTTGATGGGTATAAACACTATCGCCTAATTAACGGAGTATTTGTGGCTGTAGGTGGCGATTCGTATAACAAATCCGAGGTTGATGAACTTCTCGCACAATACGGTGTACAACTGTCTCTTGACGGAAATCAGCTCAAACTTGAGAATGCAGAGGGCACTCCGCTTGGCAACGCTATCACTATTCCTCAGCAAGGACTACAAGGTCTTGACGTTGACGTCGTCGCTGTAGAAGGCGTTGACGGTACTGAACAGTGGCTGGTTGTATCAGATTCTGAGTCTAACGAATTAGACAGAGTAAAGCTTCCTGCTGGTGGCGGTGTGGCTGACAACAACTCTGTGCGTCTTTATAATCGCACAGGCGGTTCAACCAATTTCACTACAGCTTCGGGTTCAACAACTAACGTTGTGTTCTCTTTCCACGAAAGCGATCCGGAGGGTCATCAGACTACCGAAAAAGGTCATATTAAAATTTACTACAAAGGCTCAACCGAGCCCGATTCCGCATACGTTCAGTTTGCTTCGATGGACATTAATCAGGATACGGACACAACTGTCAATGTAACTGATTACTTGACTGTCGGCAGTACAACAAATATTAAGGTTACTGCCACTGGCTCTCATACAGAAACACAGGACGCCGAGGGTAACGTTATTGATACTACAATAACAAAGTCTCTTATCTATACAATTACTTGTATCGAGATTTCGATTGAGTCACGTAACGCTAACTTCCCTAACGACAGCTTGTCTACTGCTGTGTTCTCTGGCGATACAAATATTACATATAGGACTTATGGTTTAGGTCTTGCTAAGACTATGCATATCGAAATCGACGGAGAAACTTTGGAGACATATAATATCGGCACAAGCCACGCACAGGTATTAAGCCGTACACTGCCCGTGTCTGAGTGGAGTTATGGTGCGCATAACTTGTGTTATTACTTTGTAACAGAGACCGGAGCCGTTTCAAACAAACTGTATAACATCGTTATGTACAACGACGGCAGTAGCACACAGCCGATTATTGGCTTGGACAAGAGTGTATCTTCTATCGTGTTCGGCGAGAGCATTCCCGTTAAGTATGTCGCTGTTACGCCGGGCGAAGAGGTCACGGCGTCTGTTCGTGTTGATTTGCTTAATGGTAGCAACGAGATAGTTCGTACTATCACACAGACCAATGTATCTCCTAACTCACAGCAAACATTGGCGTTTAATTCGGAGACTTATGCTACCGCCGGTAGCTACAAGATTCGTATTATCAGCGGGACTACTATGGTTACTCATAACGTTACTGTTACAGAGTACATTTCTCCGTATAATATAGCTCCTATTGACGCAGGTTTGGTATATTATTTCAATGCTGCTGGTCATACAAACGTTGATAACGACAAGGATGAATACTCATACACCTATAACGGCAACAAGATTTATGCCAACAACACAGGATTTAACTGGGCTACAAATGGTTATGTTCAGACTGCGTTGAAAGACAGATTTAAGGCTGGTGTAACGCATTCCGCTACAGCATTACGACTGAGCGGAGCTGCTATTCATACTATTCAGCTCCCTGTATTTACAACTCACTTCACAAACAAAGACGGTAATGACGTTAGAATTGATACCAATACCAGTG
>Ga0326514_10003039_pt1 | contig 10622 bp, 17 predicted proteins | sample 3_2548_0518_D_FD_203653 | JGI IMG/M metagenome (GOLD analysis project Ga0326514, IMG submission 203653) | Bovine rumen microbial communities from UC Davis, California, United States - 3_2548_0518 | ecosystem: Host-associated > Mammals > Digestive system > Stomach > Rumen | place: USA... | reverse complement strand
TAAAGCCCTTGATTGTGAAGATCATCAGTATGAGTGTCTTGTATGGGATGCTTATTTTATTCGTAATTATGATGAGAATAAAAATGTTCCAGGTTGGGCACATTTAGTAGAAGTCCTTGAAAATTATTATGATACTCTATGACTTTAGTAACAAGAGATAGTAAGGGTAAAATAAGAGTAGTAGACTTATGGTCAGAATATGACGAAGAATCTTATACTATATGTAGAGAAACATATCAGTTAGGAGGAAAACATACTAGACAACCTGATATCTATATAGAGGAAGGTAAAGCAGGACGTAATTATATTGCTCAAGGAGAACTGCAATTTATGTCCAAGCTTAAAGAATATAAAGATAAAGGTTATAAAGAATTAGAGAAAGAACTTGATGAGTATACTGAAGTAGAACTTAATGAAATAGTTGGTGAAGATATTACAAATCAGCATGGTGTATTAAAACCTATGCTTGCTAAACAAGCTGATAAAGTATCTCAGAAGACTATTGATAAAGTTCCATATTGGTACGCTTCAAGAAAAATAGATGGAGTAAGATGTTCTTTCTATTATGATGGAAAAGAAATACATACATCTAGTAGAGGAGGAGAAGATTATGATTGTGCTTGCTTCCACTTTATAAATAATGAAAAACTTAATTTATTCTTCCAAAGGCATCCTAGAGTAGTGCTAGACGGTGAACTATATAAGCACGGAAAAAGTCTTCAGCAAATCTCAGGTGCTGCACGTCTTGAAAAGAACGCTGTAGACTGTGATTGGCTCGAGTACTACATTTATGATGTCGTCGATACTAGCAGAACGTTTGAAGAACGACTTAAAATTTTAGGAGCTATTAAACACGAACTCGGACTTGGATTCAATCCAGAAAGAGAATGGGAAAAAGGAGAACTCCAATTCCAAATGGTTCCACAGCAGAAGGTGTCGGGCTACAAAAACATAAACATATTACACGATATATATGTAGCCGAAGGATGGGAAGGTGTCGTAATACGAGATCCTTCTAAAGTTTATAGGCCCAATGGGCGTACTAATGATATGATAAAGATTAAAAAGTATAAAGATGCTGAATTTATAGTTATTGATTATGAACTTGGACTTAGAGGTACAGAAGATATGACCTTTACTTGTACTACTCCTGCAGGACTAGAATTTAAAGCTAAACCTTGGGGAGATAGAGCAATTAAAGAGGAATATGTTCGAAACTTTAAAACTAAGTATCAATATAAGATGGCTAAGATTAAGTTCTTTTATTATTCAAATGGAAACGATGAAAAGACTGGAGTACCACTCCAACCTTCTCTTATCTGTTTCCGTGATAAAGCTGATATGTAATGATTGATTATCTAGCACTCATTCCTAAATCTTTTCGTATTGGAGCTCAAGACTATGAAGTAATTATTGAAGATCATTTAGATGATGATATCTATGGAGACTATAGTTATACTCCTCCGCAAATACGAATAGCAAGATATTCTGGAGATGAAAAGATTCCAGATAAACAGATGTTAGCTACATTTTATCATGAACTAGGACATTGCTTAGATTATATGTTTGATTGTACTACAGATGAGGCTCATGCTCAATGTTTCTCCAACTTTATGATGGAGTTCTTAGAATCTAAGAAATGAAATTACAAATAAGTAAAAATGCCAATGTTAACTATCTAAGTAAGATAGTAGAAATAAAGGAGTTTATTAAACATCCTGATCCAAAAGTAGAAAGAATTAAATGTGCTGTAGTAGATGGATTTATTATTACTGTAGGAATAGACAGTGAACCTGGACTGTATGTATATTTTCCAGTATTGTCTCAAATAAATGCACAATTATTACAGTATCTTAATTTATATAGGAATAAAGTATTAAATGCTGATCCAGAAAAAACTGGATATTTCGAAGATAAAGGTATTGTAAAGGCTATCAATTTAAGAGGTGTAAAGTCTGAAGGATTTTTAATGCCTATTATTGATTTACAGAATTTTATAGTAGATCAAGTTAATGTAGAACTTACCAATCCTGAACCAAATACAGAATTTGATGAAGTTGAACATAATGGTAAAACTTTCTGGATTTCTAGAAAGTATGTAGCTCCAGTTCAAAGAACTCCAGGAGCCCCAGGAGGTTCTAAAGAAAAGAAAAAGCATAAAGGACTTGATAAGATTATTGATGAACAATTTAGATTCCATTATGATACTACACTTATAAAGAAATGTCCTCATGTTATACATCCAGATGATATTATTCATATTAGTAGTAAGTGGCACGGTACTAGTGGGATTAGTGCTTATGTTCTTTGCCATAAAAAACTTAGTTGGAAAGAAAAGATAGCTAAATGGTTAACAGGAAACTCTTTTGATGTATATGACTATGTATATTCATCTAGAACTGTAATTAAGAATCGTTTCTATAATGAGAAAGTTACAGATGGATTTTATGGTTGTGATGTATGGAAATATGCTGATGACTATATTAAACCTTTCCTTGTTAAGGGAATGACTATTTATTATGAGATAGTAGGATATCTTCCAAATGGTGGATGGATTCAAAAGAATTATGATTATGGCTGTGTTCCTCCAACTACATTTGAAAATGGACAAGTACAGTATATACAAGGTAAACATTTTAAAGTACTTGTATATCGTATTACTCTTACTAATGTAGATGGACAAGTACATGAGTTTTCAGCACATGAAGTACATACTTGGTGTAAACAAAGAAATATACTGTGTGCTATTGAATATTATTATGGATATGCTTCAGATCTTTATCCAGATATAGAAGTAGATGATAATTGGACTACTAACTTTATGACTGCTCTTGCTAATGACAAATCGTTTAATATGGAACAAGACTCTCCAGAGTGTAATAATAAGGTTCCACATGAAGGACTTGTTATTAAGATAGAAAATATGAAGAGTGAAGCTTTCAAATTGAAGTGTTTCAAGTTCTTAGGGATTGAACAAGATGCGGCTCTTGCAGGAGAAACTAATATTGAGGATCAATCATAATGTTGACTATTTAACACATTGAAAAATATAACTATTAAACAAAGTATAACTAATAGAGATAGAGACTCAGTTAATCTTTATCTTAAGGATATTAGTCATATTAAAATGTTATCTCCAGAAGAAGAAAAAGAAATAGCTACAAGAGCTAGAGCTGGAGATAAAAGAGCAAGAGATAAACTTATAGCAGCTAATACTAGATTTGTAGTATCTGTTGCTAAACAATATCAAGGGCAAGGACTTGACTTAGAAGACTTAATAAGTGAAGGCAATGCTGGACTTATCAGGGCTGCAGATAAATTCAATCCAGATTTGGGATGGAAATTTATTTCTTATGCTGTATGGTGGATTAGGCAAGCTATTATGCAAGCCTTGTCTGATAAATCTAGAACTATTAGATTACCTCTTAGTCAGGTAGCTTTATATAATAAGATAAGAAAGGCTACTTCTGAATTTATAGCTAAGAATGAAAGAGAACCTTCCCTCTTTGAACTAGAAGAACTTACAGGTATTCCTGAATCTAAAATTCTTACTATAGTTAATTCTAGTTCTAAAATGATATCTGTAGATTCCCCTTTAAAAGATGATGAACAAGGAACTTTTGTAGATATAATCCCAAATCAAAATATTCCAAAAACTGACTCTGAAATGCTAAAAGAGTCAAAAGAAAAGGAACTACAAGAAATATTTAAAGATCTTAGTCCTAGAAATCACGACATTATTAGAATGTATTTTGGATTTGGATGTACTCCTCTTACTTTGGAACAAATAGCTGATAGGTTTGGAGTTCATAGCGAGAGAATAAGACAATTAAAAGAAGAAAGTCTTAATATTATAAAGGATAAAGTAAAAAAGTACTTAAAATGAAAAGTTGGTTAATAACTGCTGAAGCACCACTTTGTGGAACAGAAACACATTATATTGCTTATTCTGAGGAAGATCCACTAGAACATTCTGAAGTAGAAGATGGAATAATTCAAGACTTATGGGATAATTATTCTCATCTTTTACATATAGATGATGAGGAGTTTGATTCAGAAGAAGAAAGGGACGAGGCTTGGGACCAAGCTTGGGAAGATTGGAGATGTGACTGTAGTATATATGCAGAAGAAGCAACTGAGGAAGAGATAGAAATGAATGCTCCAGGAGGAGACATTAATTGTTTGGAAATTGTTTACGACGAAAGAAATGAAGAGTAATTTTATTCATGTATGTTTTATTATTGATGAAAGTTCATCAATGTGGACATCAGTTTCTGATGTAAAAGGAGGTTTTGCTAAGATTATAGAGGAACAAAGAGCTAATGAAGAAGGAACCTGTGCTATCTCTATATTCAGATTCGCTACTGTTCCTAAGGAAGCTGATTTTATAATGGAAGATATTGAAAATGTCTATCCAGAATTAGCTTACAATCCATCTGGATGTACAGCAATGTATGATGGAATAGGTAAGGCTATAGATGAAATAGGTGAAAGACTTGCAGCAATGCCTGAAGAAGAACGTCCTGAAAAGAATCTTATAGTTATTATGACTGATGGTGAAGAAAATTCTTCACATAATTATCAACCATCTAAAATTAGAGAAATGATCAAGCATCAGGAAGATAAATATAATTGGACATTCCTTTATATAGGTACTGATATCTCTAATACTAATGATGCCGACAGAATAGGAATTGGACGTAAATTTGCTACTACTAGAGATAAAATGTATAAGAGTTATGACACTATAAATAGTATAGCTTCATGCTATCGTTTTACTGAAGGTTCAGCAGAAGATAGATATGCTGTTATGGATGCATGTTTAGATATGGAAGTTACTGCTAATAATGCAGAGTATAAAGCTGATACTGGTATAAGTATTAATTAATATGCCAAAGCTAATATTAACTCAAGGAATTCAAGGCTCAGGTAAAAGTACCTGGGCCAAAGCCTGGGTCAAAGAAGATCCAGAACATAGAGTAAGACTTAACTATGATGACCTTCGTAATATGTTAGGAGTTTATTGGGTACCATCTAGAGAAGGAATGCTTAAAGAAATGGAAACAGCATTTCTTACTAAAGCTTTCTTAAAGGGTTATGATATTATTATTGATAATATGAATCTTAATCCTAAAACTATAGCTTATTATGAAGAATGGGCAAATAAACATCTATATGAGATTGAAAAGATTTTATTTGATACTCCAGTAGAAGAATGTATAAGAAGAGATAGTATGCGTCCAAATCCTATTGGTGAAGTTGTTATTAAACGTACTTGGAATACCTATAGGAACTATATAATACAAGAAAGTATAAAGAAAATGAAAGAAAAGGAAATGAAGCAAAATCCTAATCTTCCTCATTGTATTCTTGTAGATATGGATGCTACTCTCTTTTTAAATACTAATGGTCGTCCTTTCTATGGTGATGAACTTGAACCTACTGATATATTAAAGGATGAACCAATTCCTGCAACTGTGACTTTAGTAAAAGCATATCAAGCTACAGGTAACTTAGTAATAGGACTTAGTGGAAGAGAAGATAGACATCAAATAAGAGCCTGTACTATTAAGCAATGTAAAAATGTAGGAATACATCTTGATGCTCTTATTCTTCGTCCTATAGGTTCTCGTAAAAGAGGTGATGCTTCTAAGAAAGAATTATTTGAAGAAAATATTAAAGATAAATACTTTGTAGATTTTGTTCTTGATGATTCTTCTAAAGTAGTTAAGATGTATAGAGATTTAGGTCTTACTTGTTTACAACCAAATGAAGGAAAATTTTAAAGAAGTAATATCTTCTATAACAGCATTATGTAAAAGTCCAGTTGGAAATGAAATTTCTTTCGGGCCATTAGATCCTATAATAAAAAGTCATATACTGAAAAATTTAATAGAAAATAATATAGATATAGATTACGATTTAGATATGAATATTAAATTTAATCTTTTTGGAAATACTATTACAATATGGTAAGGAATTGTTTTGGATGTGGTTATCATAAAATAGAAAAGGATTCTAATGACATTCCTTATCATTATTGCTCAGATAGAGATTGTAGAGTAGATCCACATGATCCTGAATGTAATTATGATTAATTATGGAAAAACTGTATGTTCAACGTAAAGTAGAAGTTTGGGTTGAAGACATTTATAATGTAGAAGAAATAAATGATAAAACCATAGAAGCAGCTGTAAATTATGACACTGATATAGATGAAGAAGAGACTTTGTGGGAAACTCAAATAGATTTAGGTCCTGTCAGAGTATATGACTCTCATAATAATTTAATAAAGGAATATGACTGAACAAGAATTTTTACAAAAAAGAAAACCTGTATTTGTAGATCCAGATTCTGGGCTTGCTATGACAGTAACCAATAATAATTTAAGAGATAAAAACTTTGCAGAAATATTTTCTAATCTAAAGATATATTGGTTAAATACTATTAGAGGCTTTATATGGGAAGATCATTTAATATTGTATATTAATGATTATGAAATTCCCAATTTCGCTATAGGCACTTGTATTTACTTTTTTAATTTCTTCCCAGATATAGAGTGGATTGGACTAGGATGTAATAAAGGATGTCCTGGAGATTTGTGGGAACCTAAGTTAAAGGTATATAAGTGTGATTTATGTAGTAAGTAATCAGACTTCATTCTTTTCTAAATATACAAGAATCTCTATACAAGAGTCTCTTGATATCATAGAGCGGTGGGGAAGTATTCAATATGACTCAGAAACTCTTGGTAAAGATGCTCATGTAGGTAAGCCTCTTTCTGCACAATTTGGTTCTCCTAAAAAAGATATTCAGATTGTAGTAGACTGGACTACTGTCAATGTACGAAACTATAAGAAAGTACTTGAAGAGAAACTTATTGTTGGTCAAAATTTAAAGTTTGATTTACAGTGGTTATTTAATCATGAAATTATACCTCTAAAAGTATATGATACTATGATAGCAGAGCAACTTATTTATTTAGGATTTCCTCCAGCTGGTAAGCCAGGAGGAATTTCCTATGCTCTCAATGAGATTGCTATGCGTTATCTAGGTAAGTATATTGATAAATCCATAAGAGGACAAATTATATATAGAGGACTTGATGATGAAGTTATAGAGTATGCTGCAAATGATGTTGTAGACTTAGTAGACATAGCTAAGAAGCAAATTGAGATTTGTAAGGAGCGTAATTGTATGCGTGCTCTACAAATTGAGATGGATTTCGTTCCAGTTATTGCTTATCTAGAATGGTGTGGAATCAAACTAGATATTGATAAGTGGAAGGCTAAAATGACTAAAGATGAAAATAATAGAAGAGAAAGACTTGAAAAATTAAATCAATTCCTTATTAAATGGTATCAAGACAGAAATGGTAAGGATAATATGGTAGGAGTTCCGTATGTAATATCATCTTTTGATAATTCTCATATACAAGAACCTCCTCCATCTGCTAAACCTATGTCTCGTCCATATAAGAAAGAAGGAAATATAGATGACCTATTCCAAGACTTTTCTATTCCATTCTATATTACAAATAAGAGTGGAAAGATAATTCCCTTTATAAAGGTAGACTTACAAGGAGATTTATTCTCTGGATTTAATACAGAACCTCAATGTGTACTTAATTGGGATAGTTCTGATCAAGTTATTTATTTCTGTCAGTTATTAGGATTTAATACTAAAGTAGAAGATAAGGCTACAGGAGAAGATAAAGATTCTGTAGTGGAAAAAGCACTTAAAGTACAAAAAGGAATTAATGATGAATTTCTAAAATTGTATTTTGATTATAAGGAAGCATCTAAAGTATGTAGTACTTATGGACAAACTTATCTAAATGCTATAAATCCAAATACTGGAAGAATACATACTAACTTTAAACAGCTTGGAGCCTCATCAGGTAGAATGGCTTGTGGAAGTAAGCAGAATAATGATGACTTAGCTAAACTTAAGCATGCAGAATTGGCTAAATTACCTGTAAAGCTTAGAAAGTGTGGTTATCCACAATTACAAAATCTTCCTGCTGACCACGATACTAGAGGTGCATTTGTTCCCGAAAAAGGAAATTTAATGTGTAGTTGTGATTATTCTGCTCTAGAGAGTAGACTTGGTGCTGATATTTATAATGAACAATCAATGATTGATGAATATTTATATGGCACTGGGGATATTCATAGTCTTACTGCTAAACATTGTTTTCCTGTAGAACTAGCTGGAATAGAAGTTAAAGATATTAAAGAGAAAAGACCAGACCTTAGAAGTAGAGCTAAGCCTGTTGAGTTTAGTCAACAGTTTGGTGGAAGTGCTAAAGCAATTCAAAATGCTCTTGCTTGTACTAAAGCTGAAGCAGAAGCAATAGCAGAAGCCTATAATAAAGGTTTTTCTGGTATAGCTCAATTTAAGGATAAAGGATTTAAGGCTGTATGTCAAAAAGGGTATGTACTTATATGTAAGTATACTGGACATAGAACTTATATGCCAGATTGGAAAGAATGGAGAGAAGCAATGGATGATGAAGAATTCTGGACAAGGTATGATTATTTACACGATACTCTACCTTATAAAGAATTCTCTAAAACTTATGAAGCCCATAAAGCTTCTGAACTTCGCAAAACTTCTTCTAAGTGGTCTAGACTAGCCCTTAATTCTCCTACTCAAGGTAGTGGTATTATAATTCTAAAAGATGCTATGGCTAACTTCTTTAAATGGATTATAGAAAATGGATATTTCAATATTATAAAGATTTGTGATTTAGTTCATGATGAAGCTGTAATTGAATATCCAGAAACTATGCCTGAAGTAGCTAACATTCTTAAGAACTTTATGGAAGAATCTTCTGCTAAGTTCTGTAAGAAACTACCTATACCTGCTGTTCCTGAAGTTGGAGACCATTGGATTCATTAATTATGAATATAATAGTTTTATGTATAATTGGCTTCTTTGTAGGAGCCATTTTAGGTTCTAATTCTTAAAATTATGAATAAAAGATGTAGATTGCTTTTAACAACTAAGTGTCCAAATAATTGTCCACTATGTTGTAATAAACAATTTGATTTGTTGAAAGATGTTCCTATTATAAATAGATGGGACTATGATGAATTTATTCTAACTGGAGGAGAACCCCTTATGAATAGTATTGCATTGTTAGATTTTATATATAATCTAACTGCTATTCATAAATATATGGGAACTTCTCCAAAAATCTATCTGTACACTTCTATATGTAATCCCCATATATGGGATAAAATAATTCCCTTCTTTGATGGGATTACATATACAGTACATACTAAAGAAAATGCTAAGGAATTAATTACGCTTATTACAGTACTTACTAATCCAGAAATGGGTTATGACTCTATGTTTCAAAATTTGCAAGATATAAGTCGAAAGTCTATATGGCTTAATTTATTTCCTGAAGTTAAGACTTTAATAGATGCTGAACTAGCTAATACTAATCTTAGTTGGGATAATATAAGTAGATTCTTTAAAATAAGGCAAATGGAATGGAAAGAAAATTGTCCCATTCCAGAAGGTGAAGACTTTAGAAGACTTAGTAATCCTTGGTAAAGTATGTGGGTAGTTACTGACAAGACGACTAATAATAAGTGGTTAAGTGAAAAGAAACCAGTCAGACAAGAAAGAAGAGGAGTTTGGGACTTTTCAGATGGAGAATATCAATTATTGGATAAATTTCCATTTGAAGAGCTCCCATCCTTTATTAAAGAACAAGAATGGAAAGATGCGCCAATTCAAGTTAAATTTGAAATTAAAAAGAAATGACAGTTCAAATTATAATCAGTAAAGATTTTGATCTTCCTGATGAAGATTTAGCTATACATTTAAATAATACAATATTAGATTATGCAACTACAAATAACTGGATTATAGACAATATAAGTACTATATGAAAACTTATTATTTTAGACTCTATCAGTGTGGTGATGAAGACGGAGATACTATATGGGAGAGAGCCTCTTCTTGGGACGAAGCAGAAAGACAAATAGACCAATATTATCATTCAATTGATCGTTTAGACAGACTTTATTGCAAATGAAACTTACTCAATTTTTATATGACCGCTTAGTTAAATGGGATACTAACTGGGATATGGATCCTAAGGAATATCCATTTGAAGTAAAAGAAGAAGATACTTGGCAAGAACTTGAAGATAAAGCAGAGGCATGGGAGAATGAACACGGTCTTGAAGAAATAGAAGATGAAGCTATAGATTATGACCTAGAAAAGGGATATGTAACTAAGAGAATGGTATTTAAGTTAGATGATCATTATTATGCATTTGAATATGATTATTCTTATTACTGGGAGGATACTGATATAATAGGAGAGGAACTTAAAGAAGTACATCCTGTAGAAAAAACTATAACTGTTTACGAATGAAATTTATTGAACCTTCTGTAGAAATAATCCAGCAAGAGCCTGGAATTGATGGAATGATGAAGATAATTGAAATGGCTGGACGTACAGCATATAAATCAGAAGATCATATAACAGAAGATTCAGCAAAGAGATTTGTAAAGATGTTAAAAGATAAGAAACATGGAGCTGCTCTTGAGCATGGTACTTGTTATCTTGTTATACCTAATAAAGAATGGAACGATATA
>Ga0326514_10003038_pt1 | contig 10622 bp, 7 predicted proteins | sample 3_2548_0518_D_FD_203653 | JGI IMG/M metagenome (GOLD analysis project Ga0326514, IMG submission 203653) | Bovine rumen microbial communities from UC Davis, California, United States - 3_2548_0518 | ecosystem: Host-associated > Mammals > Digestive system > Stomach > Rumen | place: USA: California... | reverse complement strand
AAAATCCACCAAAAAAGGCTTGTCTGCGTAGCTCAGCTGGATAGAGCACTCGCCTCCTAAGCGAGGGGTCGGAGGTTCGAATCCTCTCGTAGACGCTGAAAATGACCGGAAATCCGTTGAAAAAATGCGATTTCCGGTTTTTTTTGCAAAAAATGACCTATGCCAATTAAACACTGCTTTATCAGACTGTTGCAAATTCCGTTTTTGCAACAGTTTTTCTTTTTGAACTTCCAACCATTCAAATTTTTCTACTGTACAAAAAAATTGAAAAAAATGCCGATTTTTGGCCGATTTGCAACTCATTTGCAACAGTTACAAAAAAACAAGTTCGAAAATCGGGAATTTCTAAAGGCGGAGGTTGCCGGTTCAATGGGGTTATCGGCAGTTATCGCGCGCCTTCTCTCCCACTTTTACTGAGGATAAATGCTGATAAAAATACAAAAAGGAGGTCTTATGGAGATTCTAATACTAATAATGATAATCGCATTTTTCGGTATCATTGTGGTCCCGTTTGTCCTGGAAATACTTTATGTACTCGAGGAAGTGGATTAAAAAATGATGCAGATCTATTTATATCAATGGATGAAGGAGGTCAAATGATCAGATCAAGAAGTCCTACAGGATAATACCTGAAACTGAAAACTGAATAATGAATTATGGTATCGACCAGGCGCATCTGACGTATTCGGATGCGCTTTTTTTATTGGAGGAAAATAGAAAATGAAAATTCCAAATGTAAAGAGATGTGTTTCCGGGCTGATGGCAGCCATGATGGTGCTCACTTCCTGCGGAACTTCGACGCCGGTCTATGCGGATGAACTTGAGTATCCCCTGCTCCAGAGCGTCATTGACCAGCTGGATGCGGACGAGATCGTCCGCCCGAACGATTACATTGTTCCAGTCGGGGCGGAATTCAACGTTAGTATCGATTTTTCAAACCTTGATATCCCGGATCCGTCAAAGGTAAATATCTACCTCGATGATGCGGTCAATTCGGAAGGCAGCTGGTTCAGCACGGACCATGAGGATATCTACAGGACGACGTATCATATCGAGCCTGTCAGCGGACATCCGGTCTATCAGATCAGCCGCAGCATCCGTGTAAAGGAGAGCGAAAAGCCCGCGCCTGCAGAAACGGAAAGCGTCCAGACAGGATCGAACGGGATCAGTGAAGAAGGGTCTCTTTCAGAAGAACAGTCAGGGGAGGATCCCAATGATGAGGATTCCAAGACGGATGAGAACGGACCCGGTGATACTGATGTTCCGTCCACAGACAGCGGTTCTGACAGTGGAACGGAATCAGTTATAACTGAGCTGCAGGAAGCATCAGACGGACAGGAACAGCTGGATAACACGGACGATCCGGATCATGATGATTCCTCTGTGGCAGATGAAAGCGTAGTGCCTTCCGACACGGACAGCAGCCTCAGCCTGGATGAGGAGCCTGTACAGGAAACAGAGAGCGGGATTGATTCTACCCTCACAGAGGATGTGCCTCCGGTGAAGGAAGATGATAAGCCATCCATCCTCTCGGTGATCGTGGGCGGTATTGCAGGGCTCTTCGCGAAAGATGAGATCGAGGTGCCGGAAGATGAGCTGATCGATGAAGCACTCGTCGGTGCTTCGGGAGCCGCGATCGATGCAAGTGTCAACTGCACATCGACTTCGTTCGGTTCAGTTTTTGTCAACCATGCCTACCAGACATCAGGCAATTCAGGCGGAGACGTGATTATTTACTGCGGAGAGGTCGACATGCATTTCTCCGAAGGCGTGCATACGAGACAGAACCTGGTAGGGACTTCCCTTGAAGGGCATACGGTGACATCAGCTGACGCCCTGCGCGTGGGCATCATGCAGTACTATTTCTGGAACAAGGCCGGTGTCGGTAATGACAAGGCGAGAGGCCTTACCCAGAGGGCCGTCTGGGCGATGGCGGTCGGTGATGAGGCTGGTGGCGTCAGCAACACTGCATGGCTGACACAGGCAGGACTTCTTGACGTATATAATGCCGGGAAGTCATATGCTTCAGCCAATGCGTCAAAGTTCGAGCTTGGTGAGTGCTATGCCCTTGTACAAGGAGATTCGCAGAAGCTCGTGTACCTCAGTGTCTCCGAAAAGCCGGATGAGGGATCGGCCAAACTGGTCAAGAAATCATCCGATGCGGCGGTGTCCGGCAACAGCAGTTACAGCCTTAAAGGAGCGGTCTACGGAGTATATTCCGACAAGGACTGCACGAAAAAAGTGAAGGAGCTGACGACCGGTGACAATGGGACATCCAACACGGTCACGCTCAGCGCCGGGACCTATTACGTTAAGGAGATCACCGCACCGAAGAATTTCAAGAAAGATGGAACGGTCCATACAGTAAAGGTGGAATCCGGCAAGACAGCGACAGTCAATGTGACGGATACACCGGAAAAGACACCTTTCCATGTGCTGAAGACCTCGGAGGACGGGGGTGGCATGCCGGTCACCGGGACAGTCTATACCGTTTATTCTGACAAGGCCTGCACGAAATCGGTCGGGACCCTCACCGTGGGGAAAGACGGAAAATCCAACGTGCTCGAGGTACTGTACGGCACATACTATGTGAAGGAGACGAAGGCTGCGGAGGGATATGCCCTCGATACGGAAGTCCATACAGTCGAGTGCAAGAGCACCTCTGAAGCCGAGATCAAGCTGAGCGACAAGGTCGTAAGGGCAGGCATCAGGATGACAAAATGGGATGCAGAACTGGGACGCAGCACAGCCCAGGGCTCCGGTACGCTGAAAGGTGCCGAGATCGAGGTCATCAGTGAGAATGAATATGACATCGTGGTGGGCGGCAAGCCGGTCAGCAGGGGAGGAACCGCGGTGAAGCTCGTATCAGATGCGGAAGGCGTGATGCAGACATCGGCTGACCTGCTCCCGATCGGCAGTTACTCATGGAAAGAGGTCAAGGCCCCGGCAGGCTACAGCCTCGGGGGAGCGGAAGGCAGCGTCACGGAAGGAACGTTCGCCATCACTGCGGAAGATGCAGGAACAGTCAAAGACCTGACTGGAAAAGGTCCTTCGGATGCGGTGCTCCGGGCAGGCGTCCGTTTTGACAAGCAGGACCTTGAACTGAAGGAGAAGGCATCCCAGGGCGATGCTGTACTTGAAGGAGCCGTCATCGATATCGTATCGGAAAATGATAATCCTGTCTCTGTCGGTGGAAAGGAGTACAAGAAGGGCGAAGTGGTCCTTACCCTTACGACCGGAAATGACGGGACGGCGGCATCAGGGAAGGATGCCCTTCCGGTCGGTTCCTATTCATGGAAAGAGACAAAGGCACCTGCGGGATACCTGCTTGAAGGAACAGTGTCCGGAAGTTTTGTCCTGACAGAAAAGGACGCCGGGACGATCAAAGACCTTTCCGGCAAAGGGCCTTCCGACCAGGTCATCCGCGGAGGCGTGAAGATCGGCAAATGGGAGGCTGAGACAGAAAGGCGCGACCCGCAGGGAGGGTCATCCCTTGGCGGAACGACATTTGCAATCGTCAATAAGTCGGAAGGTCCTGTCCTTGTCGGCGGGAAGCTGTATGAGACAGGCGCGACGATCGCAACGGTAAAAACGGATAAGGACGGTTACTGGGAATCGAAGAACGACTGGCTCCCGTACGGAAGCTACGCAGCAATCGAGACGGAAGCACCGGAAGGCCATGAGAACGCCGGGACAGTGAGGGATTTCGAGATCAGGAAGGATGGAGAGGTCATCGACCTCGATAAGGGACAGTTCAAGGACCAGGTGTTCCGAGGTGATCTGGAGCTCGTGAAAGCAGGCCAGAACAAGAAGGAACGCCTTGCAAATGTCGCCTTCCTCATCACATCGAAGACGACCGGCGAGGCCCACGTCCTTGTGACAGACCCGAACGGCCAGGCAGGGACTGCTTCATCCTATGCCGCGCACACAAAAGATACGAATAAGAACGACGATGCCTATAAGGACGGCGAAGTCGATGATGCTGAGCTCAGCTATACGTACGGTATCTGGTTCTCAGGGGAGACGGATGCCACAGTACAGCCGGATGACGCGAAGGGCGCGCTGCCCTATGACACCTATACGGTGCAGGAGCTGAGGTGTGCCGCAAATGAAGGATACGAACTGGTCTCCTATGACATCACGGTCTACCGGAACGGGGCGGTGGTCGACTGCGGAACGGTCGACGATGATGAGATCCCTAAGGTGGAGATGGCTACACAGGCATCCAATGACAAGGCAAAGACGCCTGAAGGCCACCACATCGCACTCGCGGAGGAAAAGACGGAGCTCACGGACAAGGTAAGTTATGAAGGACTGACTTCCGGTAAGACCTATACCCTGAAGACCGTCCTCATGGACAGGACGACCGGGACCGTTGTGCAGGACAAAAACGGGAAAGATATCAGCCTTGAGACAAAGTTCAAGGTCCATTTCTGGAACAGGAGCGGCACTGTCGAAGTCCCTGTCGTGATCGATGCGAGAGGGCTGGAAGGCCACACCGTCGTATTTTTCGAATACCTGTATGACGAGGACGGCAAAGAGATCGGCAGGCACACGGATATCGATGATGAGGACCAGACGATCGTATTCCCGAAGGCGGAGACGGAAGCTTCCGACGAGGTGACGAAGACCAATATCGTCCTCCCTGCCGAGGATATCAGGGTGAAGGATATCCTGAAATACGAGAACCTGCTCGTCGGCAAGGAGTACCTTGTGACCGGCACGCTCATGGATAAGAAGACCGGGGAAGCGGTACTCGATGACAACGGCCAGCCGGTGACCACGTCAAAACGGTTCACGGCAGAGAAGAAGGATGGGGAAGTAGAGATGCTGTTCGAATTCTCCGGCGTGAAGCTGGCGGGAACGGTGATGGTCGCATTTGAAAAGGTCAGCATCAGCGGAGTCGAGATCATGGCGCACGCGGATATCGATGACGAGGATCAGACTGTTTATGAGCCATCCATCAGGACATCTGCTTCCGACAAGGAGACCGGTGAGAAGGAGTTCGAGGCGGACGGCGTCCGTACTATCTGCGACCATGTGGCGTATGATGCCCTCCCGAAGGGCAGATATGTCCTTGTAGGCACACTCATGAACAAGGAGACCGGCGGGGCATTTGTCAATGCGGAAGGAAAAGAACTCACGGCGGAGAAGGAGTTCGAAGTCACGGAGATGAGCGGCACGGTCGACGTGGAGTTCACGGTGGACGCGGCAGCATTTGCAGGAAAATCCGTCGTTGTCTTTGAAAAAGCATTCTCTGTGAAGGAGGACGGTACAAGGGAGGAGACTCCCGCAGCCGTCCATGAGGACATCAATGATGAAGAGCAGACGGTATCCTTCCCGAAGATCGGGACGGTCCTGATCGACAAGGATACGGAAAGCCACTGCGCAAAGGCATCCGAGAAGGCCACCCATATCGATACCGTGACTTATTCCGGCCTGATCGTGGGAAAAGAGTACACGGCAAAGGGCAGGCTCGTCGACAAAGAGACAGGGGAACCGGTCCTTGACGGCGGGAAAGAGGTAACAGCGGAGAAGACGTTCACTGCGGAGACCGCATCGGGAAAAGTGGAGATCGTATTCACTTTCAACGCGTCCGCACTCGAAAGGAAGGCGGTCGTCGCTTTTGAGGACCTGTACAGGGAGAAGAAGCTCATCGCAACCCACGCGGATCTCAGTGATGAAGACCAGACGATCCGTTATCCGAAGATCGGGACAGAACTCAGGGACTCCGGTTCCGGGACGCATTACACGACGGCGGTCGATGACGCGGTGCTCATCGATACGGTAACCTATTCGAACCTTATCGCCGGAAGGAAATACAATGTCGTCGGTGTCCTCATGGATAAGGAGACCGGCGCGCAGGTGCAGGCGGACGGGGAAGCGGTCAGGGCTGCAGCAGAATTCACGCCTGACGGGCCGGACGGGACAGTCGAGCTGTCCTTCAGGATCAGCGGACCGGCACTGGCAGGGAAGACAGTTGTCGCGTTCGAGGTCCTGTATGATGACGGTAAAGAGGTAGCCGCCCATGAGGACATGGACGATGAGGCGCAGACGGTCTATTCCCCGGGCATCCGTACGGAGTTCATCAACAATGAATCGGACAGCCATTGTGCGGAGGCCGAGAACCCGAGGAACTTCACGGATACGGTATACTACACGAACCTTATGCCGGGAAGATCGTACACAGTGAGCGGGACCCTGGTGGATAAGTCAACGGGAAAGAACCTCATGATCGGCGGCAGCGAAGTCACGGCGGAAAAGACATTCACGCCGGAGGAGAAGGACGGTATCGTTGAGATCTCATTTGAATTCGACTGCAGCAGCCTGACCGGGAAATCGGTCGTTGCCTATGAGTTCCTGTACAGGGACGGCATCATGATCGCGGGCCATGCGGATATCAACGATGAGGCTCAGACCGTTACGATCGGGAAGGAGCCGACGCCTACACCGACAGTGACTCCCATCCCGCCGACAAAAGTGCCGGGAAAGCCGTCAACACCGTCGACACCCGGTACGACTACACGTTCAGCCCCGGTCAGTACAGGCGATACGACAAATATCATCCTGCCTGTCATCCTGCTCGGCGTATCCGCTGCGGTCATCGCGGCGCTCCTGATCAGAAGGAAGAAGAAGGCCTGAGGGGCATCAGGATAACTGAATGAACAGATCATGCGGGGAGGATGTCAGATCCTCCCTGTATTTGTGAAAAGGAGAGTAACCATGAAACAGCAGTTCAATGATAATTATGAACGCCATACCCGCAGGGATGAGCGCGCAATTCTCTCAGCGTATCGGAAGCACATGGTACGGAAAATGCCCGGCGTAAAGAACGGGTACCGCAGGAACAGAAAGGGGTAACACAGTATGATGAACAGGAACGAATTCGACAGCTATATTGTCGGACATGTAAAAGAATACCTTCCGCCGTCGTTTGACAATGCGGAAATGGAGCTGAGGACCGTGACAAAGGCGAACGATGTCGTACTGACGGGGCTCTCCATCCGCAGGGAGGAGGAGCAGATCATCCCGAATATCTATCTGGAGCCGTTCTTCGACCGCTATCAGGCCGGGGAATCCATCGACAAGATCGTGGGAGACATTGCTGATGTCCGTATCGAGGCGGACCGCAGCGATAAGCAGATCGATATCGATATTCTCCTCAACTATGACGGGCTCAAGGACCGCCTGCAGATCAGGCTCTGCGACGCGGAACAGAACAGGGAGCGGCTCAAGGAGCTTGTGAGCGTGTCGGATGGGGATTACGCGAAGACCTTCCAGGTTTGTGTCGGTGATATGTCAGCCGATTCCTACGGGACGATCTCCGTTACTCCGGGTCTCATGAACAGCTGGGGCATCCAGGTCGAACAGCTGAATGCGGATGCCATGGCGGCAGAGGACCATCGCGGGCCCCGCCTCTATAACCTCGGTGACATGATGGGACATATGATGGCAGGCGGTGAGGCAAGGAACCTCCTCGGGAACGCTTTTCCCATCATCCCCGATGAGAATCAGATCAATCTTTACTGCCTGACAATGAAGGACAAGACCTTTGGCGCGTCGCTCATGGCGAGGGAAGATATCCTCGCTCAGGCAGCTGCCGCCCTCGGAGAGAGCTTTTTCATCCTGCCGTCATCCGTGCATGAGGTCCTCCTCATGCCTGAGAGCGTTGCCATGAGCCCGCAGGCCCTTGTCACCATGGTGCAGGAGATCAACCAGAATGAGGTATCCCCGCAGGATATGCTGTCCGACAAGGTCCAGTATTTCGACAAGGATACAGGCGTGCGTGAGAATGCGCTCGCAAGGCAGAAAAGGCTGGAACTTGAAAAAGAGAAACGCCCGAGCGTCCATGAGCAGCTTGCGGAGAAAAAGGCGGAAGTGAAGGCGAAGGGCGCTCCTTCCGTGGATATGCCCAGGAAATCGAAGATCGCAGAGGCGGCATTATAAGCAGATACAGATATGATCAGACCTTCCGATAATGGAAGGCTTTTTTTATCTCAGTGGGGAATCCCCCACTGAGATAAACGCTCCGCGAGGATGCGCAGGGATTCGGTTTGGAATATGTCAGCTGATGCTGACCCGAATCCCGCGCCAAGACTCGCAAGCGAGACTTGAATGAAACAGGCGTGGGCGGGCTTGTCCCGTTCCTGCCGGAAAGGAGGAACATGGGCTTTACTAGCGGAGAGCTGGGGGCGTTTGAGAGCCTTATGCGGGAAGGACCCTCGGCAGTAGATTATGACAGCGGTGAAGAGGGGCGGTACAGGGAATGCAGGAGCTGCCGGTTCCACCACCCGGGCGGGACCGGCAGAGGGTGCCGTTTCAAGGAATGCCCTTATGAGATAAGCATTAAGAACAGGCCTCTCGGACGCAGGAGGAATGAATTGAAAGGCGGTAAATAAAATGGCTGTTTTCCGTGTGGAACGCAATGCGAACTATACGACCATGAGCAACTATCATCTGAGGGACCGGAGGCTCAGCCTGAAGGCAAAGGGACTTCTCTCTGTGTTCCTCAGCCTTCCAGATGAATGGCACTACAGCATCAACGGGCTTTTGAAGATCACGAAAGAAGGAAGGGATTCCGTGATTGCTGCGGTCAGGGAACTGGAGAAGACCGGCTATCTGACACGTCATCAGGAAAGGCTTGAAAACGGAAAAATAGGCAGGATCGAATACAGTATCTTTGAAAGACCGCAGATACCTGCGGAAGATGATGGCGGTGCAATCCAGTATGGAGATGGGGCAACGAATCGGGATATCGCAAAACCGGAAGCCTGCGAGGAAATGGAGGGAACAGAGGACGAGCCGGATGCAGGTTTTGACCTGGTTCCGGAAGAGCAGTCTGCAGTCAATGGCGCAGCAGCGGAAACACCAGTGGAGAGTAAACATGCGGAAAGCCTGAACGAGTGCAGAACATCGGAGGATAAACCGCTTACGGGAAAACCGGTTACGGGAAAGCCGCTTACGGAAAAACCGCTTACGGAAAAACCGTTTACGGAAAAACCGTTTACGGGAAAACCGTTTACGGAAAAACCGCTTACGGAAAAACCGTTTACGGAAAAACCGTTTACGGAAAAGCCGTTTACGGAAAAACCGCTTACGGGAAAACCGTCTACGGAAAACCCGACAGAAATAAATATTAATAAATCAAATACTGATGGATCAAATACTAAAGGGATAAAAGACGGAGGGATAAAGGGCGTCCAGCAGTTCCGCAGGTATGGAACATTTGGGAATGTGTTCCTGACAGATGATGAATTTGACAGGCTGAGACATGAATTCCCGTCTGACTACATGCGACGTATCGAGAGACTGTCAGAGTATATGGCTACGACAGGAAAGCGGTACGATAACCACCTTTCCACGATTGAGAGATGGTCACGGTGGGATTTGGATAAATCGCTTCAGAGCCAGCCACCGGGAAGGTCTTACAGCCATGAGAGGTACAGGTACAGGGAAGGAGAAAGCCTATGAACGGAGTAGAACAGGCGCTTTTCGGAAGAATCGGGGCAGTGGGACCCCTGTCTGAAGGGGAGTACCTTGGAAGTGACGGACTGCGCTACTGCAGGAACTGTAATACTCCGACCCAGTGCAGGGTCGTATTCCTGGGAAAGGAGCGAATCGTACCGTGTCTCTGCGCATGCGGCAAAGAGAAAGAAGACCTTGAGAGGAAGATGGAAGCCGAGCGTGACAGGCTGTATGAGATCGGCCGTCTGAAGGCGGCAGGCATACAGGACAGGCATCTCCTTGAGTGGACGTTCAGGGATGCGGAGGATACGCCGGTCATCCGGATGGCAGAGAACTATGTGAGGAACTGGAGTAAGGCTAAGGCGGAGAACCTTGGCCTTTTGTTCTGGGGAGATGTCGGTACCGGCAAATCATTTGCTGCGGCATGTATCGCGAATGCGCTCATCGAAATGGGAGTCCCGGTGCTGATGACGAATTTTTCAAAAATGCTGAACCAGATGGGAGGCATGTACAGCGATGAACGGTTCCGCTACATTTCCTCCCTGTCCCGGTTCAGTCTTCTGATCATCGACGACCTGGGGATCGAGCGTTCCACGGATTACGCGAAAGAGCAGGTCTATTCCATCGTGGATGAGCGTTACAAATCAGGCCTTCCCGTCATAGTGACTACGAACCTGACGATCACGGACCTTCGCTGTCCGCAGCAGCTGGGGGATGCCCGGATCTACAGCAGGATACTTGAGATGTGCACGCCGGTCCATGTGCCCGGGAAAGACAGGCGGGCAGAGGCGGGAAGGACAAAACAGGAAATCATGAAGGAGGTGCTGATGCCATGAAGAGCAAAGTAAAGGAGGCGGTAACAGATGGCTTCTAAAGCGGTCGTTATTTCATGCGTGAACCAGAAGGGAGGGACGGCCAAGTCAGTGACGACGGAGAACCTTGGGATCGGCCTTGCCATGGAGGGGAAGAAGGTGCTCCTCGTGGATACGGACCCGCAGGCGTCACTTACGATATCACTCGGGTATCCAAGACCGGACGACCTGCCGGTGACATTGACGGACATCATGAAAAAGGTCATATCCGATGAGCCTATCGAACCGGGGGAGGGGATTCTGCACCATGAGGAAGGCATCGACCTGATGCCGGCAAATATCGAA
>Ga0326514_10003036_pt1 | contig 10626 bp, 4 predicted proteins | sample 3_2548_0518_D_FD_203653 | JGI IMG/M metagenome (GOLD analysis project Ga0326514, IMG submission 203653) | Bovine rumen microbial communities from UC Davis, California, United States - 3_2548_0518 | ecosystem: Host-associated > Mammals > Digestive system > Stomach > Rumen | place: USA: California... | reverse complement strand
TTCATATCGTCGGTCATATTGGTAGCCTTAACCGGTGCACCGGCTAAACTGATATAATTCATATCCAACTCAGAGATTCTGATAAGTTTGCCAGAGTCTTTAAGTTTGTTGAACATACTAACAATACCGTCTTCCGCTGCTTTTTGAAGTTCTGCATCAGCGAAGAAACTTACATGCATTTCAGTTCCGATACCATCAATTTGAGTACCGTCCTCTTCCCAATATGTAATCCAGTCAAGAAGTGATTGAAGTTTTTCTTCATTAGATTCAAGACGGCTCTCATTTACAAAAAGTTTGAGGTCGGCGACTCCGTTAGCAGCACCTGCTTCACGAGCTAATTTCACGAGGTCTCTCACGTAGTTTTTACCAAGGTGTTCGCCCCAATAAAAATTTTTCTTAACATCCTTGTCGTTCTTGTTTTCTACATGGGCAGACTTAGACTGCAATGTGAAAGCATTACCGGAAATATTAAGTTCTTCACCGCTCTTATCATCGCGTTTTTCTGCCAAAGGCTCGCTAACAATATTCCACGATTTCACGTAACCTTTGGTACTATTAAAGAGTCCGCCAATCCATTTTTCAAGAGACGGCAACAAATTTTCGCGTTTTTCATCAATAGTAAGCGGAATACCACCCATTTCTTCCACAGTGATAACGGTGTAAGTAATAGTTCCGTCAAAGATTTCAGCTCTGTTAAAGTCTTGATCAATTTTCACGACAAAAGAACTAAGATCATCGGAATCAAAACTGCCATTTTTGATTACTTCCGTACCTCCGATTTCAAGACTAATATCATCAAAATAAATCACATTGGGCTTGTCAATAGAAAGGTCAAAGGCAAATGAGTGTCCGTCAGTACCCGTAGCCTCATGAACATAATCTTTCTCAAAAGTACCTTCTTTAACATAATCTTGCCATTCCGTCGTGATTTTCACATCCGTAACACCGCCAGCAATCCAATGATCGCCGTCTGGATCCCCGTGAATACCAGAACCAGGAGTGAAAGCCTCATCGGCACGAACCTTACATTTGAATTTATAACTAACACCACTCTTGAAAGGAATCGAACTGTTAATCCAAAGTTGCGTTTCCCATGTCTGCTCTTTCTTAGCCGGACATTCTATCTTCAAACACCTTACTTCATCAGTATATTCGGTGGCTGTCTCTACCTTTGTTACGGCAGCAATTTCATCACGGACACCCGCAGAATACATTGTAACATCCTCATCATCGAAAGTAGAGTTTGCAACATAGTTTTTCTTATCGGGATCGTCCTTTTTATAAATCTGCATATCGTCAATAAAGAGATCACCCTCCAACTTACCCGTACCGAATTGAAACTTGGTGTACTTAAACTGGTAACCGTCGCACGCTTCTTTCTTTGTTTTCATGGTAAGCGTAATTGTGGTCCAGTCGGTCTCTACATTGACCCCATACTGAGGCACATCAGAGTGACTGCTGTAAGAGGCTTCCCATGAGTTTGAATTGTTAACCATCTTCTCGTCATCAGAACCGAACTTGGTACACTTATCTCCCGAAGGATCCATAAGTTCAAGTTGAAGTCCAACTGCTTTGGAAGCCTTTGCCTTGAAACTAATAATGTATTCGGTCTCCAACTCCAACGCTTCCTCCCATGTAAGGGAAAAGTTAGAATCCCACGGATTGGATTTAGCAGCTGCTTGTGTAAATTTCAACACATAATTAGACTTCGCATTTTGATCTGTCTTGTTTTTAATCAAAGATGCCAAATAATCATTAGCCTGTCCCGCACTCCAACAGAACGGTGCACCGAATACGTCAAGCTCAGCACTTTGCGCCTTGTTAACAAAAGAAGAAACACCTCCGAAATCAAAGTTACCGTCAGGTCCTACACATTCGGAAAAATTCCAGCCGGAAGAAGGGAATACCTCGTTGAAATTATTCTTTGCCAAAATGAAATCAGAACCATTATTGGAAAATGTCGAACCAGACACAGCCGCACAGAGCTGAAAACCCGGATTGACACAATCCTTAAGTTTGTCAAACGAATTGAGATATTCGGCGTTCTCCACACTCACAGGCTTATCAACGGAATAGTTCTGCACAATCTCGTCTTCACAACTTGTAGCCGCAATTCCGACCAAAGCAACCGAAAGAATTTTGTATAACGTTTTCATACTAATACTCAAAATTAATTACATTTAACTAATAAATAGTGAAAGTCTCTTTTGCTACACCACGAGTTTGAAGCACCAAGGTGTCTTTGACAGCCATCTTGGAATAATTTCCCGCCTGAATTGTGTAATCAAGATAGAGACCGTCCCGATCCTTGTTGCCCCAAGCGAGTTTCTCGGTTTTCTCGCCATAGTGTCCTGTACCGGTAGCAATGATACCGTCAGTCTTGGAAGCAACGGTACACTCACCATTGTCGTTGAAAGTGAGTTCAAGTTCACAAGTTACGGGATTGTTGTTCATATCATACATTTGTTTACCTTCCAAGTTGAGAACTGAAACAGTAAACGTAAGTGTATTAAGCGAAGTTGACTTTGTTTGGAACACTTCATCATTTTCTACACCCTTATGTCTAATGTATGTAGCGGTATTTACCCCGTCAGTAACAACATCCACACCTCTTCTGAGATAAACAGCCTGATACTGATTGATAAACTTAACGCAATAAAGCACATAATCCTTATCTGCAAGAATATGGTGAGCACCGCTTTGCGCGGTCATTTTGAGAGGTATCACGTATGTATTCTCCACTGATTTAGGATCTGCAAAAAATGCATCGGTAAGCTGCACGTCCACATGAGCGTTCTGACTACCGGAATATTTAAGCTGAGTTCCCTCAATAGCGTAGTAATCAGACGGCATTGCAAGTACAGGTTTTGTTTTGGCCTCGTCAAAGAAGTGTCCATTAACCAGCGACTCATCAACTACAAAATCCACTGTTGCAGAAATTCCGTCGTATGTACCACCTGATACCGAATATATAGCGCAACGATACGCATTGTCGGCATCAGTGTTATATATATCTTCTCCAAGCACTATGGTGCGGACAGGACTCTGGTATGCAAAATATACAGATGCACCGCCTTCATAATCGGGGAAAGACATATCAGAGTTCTTACAGGCACTCACTCCCGCAAGAGCAAATGCCAAAGAACCGTATATCAATCTATTAATTTTCATCTTACTGATTTTTTCTTAATTTAATTAAACAATAATACTACCATCCCTGATTTTGCGACAAGTTACTCCATTTTTGAACTTCGTCATTCGGGATCGGGCTATAAATCATATAATCCTTATAAAGGAACGAATTAACATCAATAATATTATAATTACCATTTGAAATCTGCACACCGGTAAGTTTCTCGTTTAAGCCCTGTACATCATTCCAACGACGGAGATCGTAGAATCTGTGATCTTCAAAACAGAGTTCGATTCTACGTTCATTTCTGATGAGGTTGCGCATTTCCTCGGTGCTTGCAGCGCATTTTTCAAGATACGGATCGTTCTCGCCTTTGCAAATATCCGCTCTCTCGCGAATGGCTTTTATAACATTGTATGCAGAATAACCGTTGCCGCCATCGCCCTTAGGTCCCCATGCCTCGTTTGCAGCCTCGGCATAGTTGAGGAATATCTCGGTAAAACGAATCCATGCATTGTAATGATAATGGTCATTCCATTTCTTATCAGAACCACTGGTAACATCACCTCTGAGAAGTTTTTTGAGGTAATAACCGGTCTTTGTAGAAGTGGAAACCTTGTTAAGAGCATCATCACTTGAAGCATCACTTATCTTAATCTCTACATCGCCAATCTTAGAACCGTCATGAACAATGTAAAAATCAAGTCTGGGATCGCGTCCGGCATAAGGATTGGCAGGATCGTAACCAGATGTTGTTTCTGTAATAGGATAACCGTTAGCCATACCGAAAGCGTCAACCAAGTTTTGCGAAGGATTCACAAAACCCTTACCGTTGAGCGACGGAGGGAAGTTGTTTTCTTCCCATGAGTGAATATTATCCTTGTTGCTTCTCCAAAGAATTTCAGGAGGACAAAGACCGTTCTCCACATCGTCTGCCCGAAGATACCAAGAATAGCCTTCCGGATCAATTCCTGATACACCACCAATGGTATTTAAAACCTCGGCAGCAGCATTAGCAGCATCGGCACAGGTAAAAGAAGTAGAACCCTCGTATGCCGGCGAAGTAACCAAAAGCAAAAGTTCAGACTTAATTGCCATAGTTATCTTTCCGTTGATCCTGCCTACAAGATGAGGTCCAAATGCAGTAGTATAAAGAGTTCCGTTAACACCCTGTTCCCGATATTTAGCAGGAACTTCATCATCTGCGAAATCTTTATACTCCATAGGAAGTATCGCCAATGCATTGTCAATATCAGAAAGTATCTGATTCACACACTCCTGAATAGTGTTGCGAGGCAGATTGAAATCTGCATCCCCCGCAAACTCTTCAGTAAACACAGGATACCCTAAGAAATTCCCATTGGCATCCTTACCGGCATATGTTCTTAATAAGTAATAACCGTAAAGAGCACGCAATGCGTATGCCTCGCCGCGCATTCTCTCTGTATATATCATATTCTTGGTTTCATCACCTGTCCAGTCGGTAACGCCGAGATGACCCATGAATATATTAAGATAATTTATAGACGAGAGATAATTGCTCCACCTTCCCAAAGGCGTAGCATTAGCACTCCACGACTTAGAAAGGTTAATGTAAATGTTGTTGTTGTCGTTGCAATAAACATCACTTGTGGCCAAATCAGATGACACCCCCCAAGAGGATGCTGCAATCGAATAAGGCATACTGGTATATACACGAGATAAGATACCCGACATCCAATCACCGTTCTGAACAACGGCATCAATGTCGTTCTTGTTCTCCAAGGCAGGTTCCAATACATCTTCGCAAGAAGATAATGCTAAACCGGCCAAAAGCAACGAACCGCAAGTAATTGATTTTATACTAATCTTTGTCATTGTGTTTTTCAAATAAGGTTAAATAAGTTTAAAACGTAACCCTAAGACCTAACATAAACCTTCTGGTCTGAGGAGTTGTACCGAAGTTGAGCAGTGTAACATCTTTCTCCTTGGAGATTCTCAACAAACTGGAAGCATTTACGAACACCGACGCTCTTGAGATAAAATTGTTCTCGAATAGAGAAGCTGGTAAATCGTAAGTAAGCTGAACACGGTCAAGGTTGAAAGCATCTGTCTTGTACATCCAGAAGTCTGATAAAACATAGTTGTTTTTAGAATCTCGTGTCAAACGCGGATATGCAGCAGTTGCAGCAGTTTCGGGAGTCCAGCAGTCGCGCGCGATTGCTGAATATTTGCCGTTCTCAGCATCCATTTGATAATAAGGGTCAGTTTTCATTCCGTATCCGCCAGCATTTGCATTACCCGCCAAAAAGAGGGTAAAGTCTTTATATTTAACCGTCACATTGAATCCCATAATAAAAGGAGAACCCCACTTGCCGAGATAAACACGGTCTTTATCGTTAATCTCGTTGTCGCCGTTTTGGTCTACATAAATAAGGTCGCCGGGTTTCACATCTGAGCCGAGGTTCTGTTTTATCAGAGTACCGTCAGCCGACTTGTAGTTGTCTATTTCCTCTTGTGATTGGAAAATGCCCAAGCACTGATAACCCCAATATGCATTGGCTGCTTTACCTTCGCGTTTTTGGTAGTCAAACTCTGTTACTTCGTCATATTTGGTGTTCTTAACTTCCGAAACTACACCGTAAGCACCTGCAGATACAAATACATCACCGAATTGTTTCTTGAAGTTTACACCAAACTCATATCCCTTCGTCTCGTCATCATTAAGATTTTGATAAGGGATAAAACTTGTAGAGCCGTCGTTGAGGAACTGAGGATAAGACGAAAGCGGTTTTGCAATTAAGCCTTCACGCTTGTCCGAGAAATAACCTCCCTCAACAACAATCATATCATCAAGGAAACCTGCCCTGAGATTAACCGACATCGATTTACGGGTTACGAAATCAAGATTAGCATTGGCACCGGCAAGACAAGTAGTACCCATAAGCGGATTTGCAAGATCTCTCCAAGAGAATCCGCCGTAGTTGTTGGACCAGTTTCCAAGATACATATACCAATCGCTAATGTCCTCATCTTCATCAATGGTGGCCAAGTTGGCATTGAGAGAGAGAGACGACACAATGTCGTTTCCTTTCAAGAAGTCTTCGTTAGCGACATTCCATCCCAAAGAAACTGACTTGGAAAATCCATTACGCATATTCTCTGCCAACTTTGTGGTGTGCGGAATGGCGGCAGAAAGTCCCAAGTAGTACCTATGACCAAAATTGTAATCTGCTGAAAAACCAAGATTGGCATTTGTCTTCCTGTGATACTCACCGGCTGTGGTGTATTGGAATACATTTGCCAATGCCATAGCACTAACATTGTGTTCTCCAAAAGACTTCTCATAGCCGAGGATTGCATTGCCAGTAACCACACGATTATTGCTAGAATTATTAATAGTCTGCTCACCGGATTTTTTCTCGGTACCTTTACGCTCCAAAGCAATAATTTCGTCATAACCGTTGATATTACCCCAAGTAGGAACGTAAGTATAATACTGATTTTCAAACGCAGTTACGTAATAAGTAACGAAGTCCATCGAATAACCGGATTTAAAATAAAGACCGTCAAGTATTGAAGTGAGATTAGCCTTAACACCGGCATCAAACATAAACTGACGGCTCGTAGCCTTGCGTTTACCAGCCGCATACATATTGGCAATCTCATTAGTGATGGTCTGGTTACTTGCGCCGAGAATATACTTCCCGTCAATTACACCCAACGAAGTGTTGATCAAGTCAACCGCTTCCTTATTGTCCGCACTAATCATTGAGATAGGCAAAAGCGGAGAGGAGTAATCAAGGAAATTAGGACGTGCAGTAGCAGCAGCATTCCAAAAATTGGCTCTGCCCGCTTTTGCATTATCGAAAGTAGCATTGGCATTAATGTAGGCAGTAATATTTTTAGTTATGTTAATATCCACATTACCTCTTACATTAAGTCTTGATGAGCCGGCATGCTCGCCCTCTCCCACTTTCACAAAATCTCCATTGCGGATAAAACCGACATTTGAATAGAAATGCGCCTTCTCATTACCGCCGTTAAGTTCAACATTGGCATCAGTACGGTTGGTAGCATTTCTCAGATATTCAGAAGAATAGAAATCTACATCCGGATAACGATAAGGATTGGAACCAATCGAAGTGTAGTAAATCTGTTCATCAGAATAACGCTGCGTAACAAGACCGTCAGCAGTCGCCACCTTATTATACATATCCATATACTCGGCAGCACCAAGATATTCGGGATATTTACGAACTACATTCACTCCTGATGCTACATTTGCAGTAATTTCGAGACCATCAACAGTACCGCGTTTGGTCTTAATTAAAATAGCACCATTAGTACCTATGCTTCCGTAAAGCATCACCGCTTCCGCACTCTTGAGAATAGTAACCTGTTCAATCTCAGAAGGTGTAACATTGTTAATATCACGTATCACACCATCCACAACATAGATTGGTGCACGCTGGCATCCCCTGATGTTACCGTTCCATCCGGTTACACCCATAGCCAGACTGGAAATATTATCAAGGGCATAAGTATGAAAATTGTTTGCAAATACCTCCTTTGTGTCAATATACGACACTCCGCCCAAAATGTCCTTAGCATCCTTTTCTTGTCCAAATGCCAAATTGACCATAACAGCAGCGGTAGAATCGGCATCTTCCTCCACCTCCTGTGCCTGGATGGCGACAGGAGCAAATGAGGTCGCAAATAACGTCAATATAATTGATTTATAATTCTTCATTGTAAAACTCTTATTATGGTTTCATATAATATACAGAAAATACTACCAACCGGGGTTCTGCTGAAATTTATCAGAATAATATGTCTGGTCAATAGGCAGCGGAAACCAATAATGCGTAGCATCAAAATTTCTTTTCAGAATAGGTTTGAGAGTATACCCCTTAACCTCTGCGTTGCGGGGATCATACTTTTTATCTGCCTTGTAAAGACCAGGAATATCATCAATTACCCTTGTAAACTCAACAGAGCATTTTTCAGTGTAGTCATATACCTTACCGTTGAGTGTCTGTTTCTCAGTGAGAAGAAGCCAACGCTGAAGGTCGGCAAACCTGAATCCTTCGAATGAAAGTTCACAGGCACGCTCGCGCCTTACTTCATCCATAAACTTCTCGTTGTCAGAAACATAAGCAGCATTAACATGACCACTTTCAGCATCACCGCCAACAGGACCTGCTCCGCAACGTGTTCTCACGACATTGATTGCATCAAGCGCAGTAAGAGTACAAGACGAAGTCGCTTGCTGGGGAGTACCGTAACCGGCAGATACTGCCTCTGCATACATCAAATAAATATCGGCAAGACGAACATATGGGATATGACCGAAGAAATTCATATATTCGCAACTCTTATCAATAATATTAGATGTGTGCGGTACAAGTTTCTGAATCAGGTATCCGGTTCTGGAACCGTTAATATCGTCCCTCATATTTCCGCCTGTAAACATCTCACAATATTGATAAGGTCTGAGGTTCGCATTATCATTATTGATTTCACCGGAAATGTATTTAAAACCATCGAAAACAATATCATGATAAAAACGAGGGTCGCGATCTTTCCAAGGATGCGTAGGATCAAAACCGGAGTTTGGATCATCAAGCGGAAGACCGTTAGCCATACCGTAAGCATAGTGAACATAGTTGGCTGTCGGCTGGTGAATAAGGTTATCACCAGTTACCATACCGCCAAACTTCGGTCCCCATACGTGAGCATGCTGCCAAAGTGAGTAGTCGCCGTCACCACCGTTGCAGAGACATCTGAAAATAGCCTCATCACCACCTGGCATCACATGACCATCGTGGGTATAGAAAATATTAGTAAACCCGCCAAGACTACCACCGTTGTCATGATTGTAAACATTTGTGTATTTGAACTCTGCCAATTTGTACTGTGAAGTACCCGCCTCCACAGAAGCAAGAATCTTACCGAAAGCCTCGGCAGCCTCTTTTGCTACCTCCTCATCGTAGTCGTAAGTATTACCGCCGGTCTTAGCACCCTGTTTAGCAAGAGGGCTTGCAAGCCAAAGCGCAGCCTTACCATAATAAGCGAGAGCCATAGTCTTGTTGATACGCATCTCATTACTACCCCTTGTTTCCCTACCGGCAGTGGTGTTGTCCCAATTTTCGGGAAGCAATTCTGCGGCCGCTTTAAAATCATCGGCGCATTTTCTGAGAGTCTCAGAATATGAGAGTCTTGCCATATCCACCTCTTCAGTTGGAGAAAATGCCTTGTCAATATACGGAAGACCGCCTACATAACAAGCCATCTCATAATGCCACCATGCGCGGAAAAAGAGCAACTGTCCGCGTAAAAAGTTGAGTTCTTCCTGCGAACCGGAATATGTAAGTTCTCCTTTCGCCACTTTGTCAAGAGACTCCAAACCCACATTTGCAATACGGATAGACTCCCACATATTATTGTAAAGACCGTTGGACTTCTGAACATCATTCTGCACATAATTGCGCTTGAGCCAACAAGGATTGTTCTGATACCAACGTCTGAAATCACCGATGTCAATATATGAAGTCATACGGTCACGACCCATATTGTTGGCATTGAAAAGTTCATCCTCGCCCCAGTTCCAACTCGGAGACCAGTTGCAGGCAAACTTGTTGGGAACTTTTGCATATATTTGCTCAACATATCCCTGAAAGTTGGTAAAATTCTTAAAAGCCTCGGTTTCTGAAATATCGGTATCAGGAGTCTTATCAAGATAATCCTCACAACTTGTCATAGACAAGCAGAGTCCCACACCCAAAAACATCTTGGCTATGTTTTTATATTTTTTTTCCATTATTTGTCGTTTTTTAGAAAGATAACTTAAAGCCAAAATTGAAACGCTTAACAGAAGGATAAGCAGCTGTCTGTCCGCTGTCATTAATCTCGCGGTCGTCAGGAGTTCTTGTCCAAAGCCAAAGGTTGTTGCCATTGACGAAAACTTTGAAATAACTCATACCAAGTTTCTTAATCCAACCGCTGTTCCAACTATATGCGAGCTCAATATTCTTTAAACGGATATATGAACCATCATACGTATATTGAGTGCCGGCATAATAAGGTGAAGTCTGCGATTTAAATCTCGGAGTTGCAATGTCTGCATCTGGATTATCCATTGACCACCACGATACATAGTCGTAAGCGTTGTCAAGCATATTACCAAACGAGGTAAGTCCAACGTAACGCGATACATTGGTTACACCATAAAACTGCACAAAGAAACTGAATCCTTTATACTCTGCTCCAACAGTAGCATTATATGTATTCTGCGGAACGTTCGGATGAGCATAAGGAGCACTGTCCTCTGTATCTACAATACCGTCTCCGTTGAAATCAATGATATAAAGGTCTCCCGGCATTCTAAACTGGTCGTTAGAGTTGTGAGCAGGGCTGCCGTAAACTTCGTCATAATTATTGAGAAATCCGGCATCAATATGACTTCGTGTCTGACCGATTTGATAACCCTCAGCCTTTTGATATGATGGAAG
>Ga0326514_10003034_pt1 | contig 10626 bp, 13 predicted proteins | sample 3_2548_0518_D_FD_203653 | JGI IMG/M metagenome (GOLD analysis project Ga0326514, IMG submission 203653) | Bovine rumen microbial communities from UC Davis, California, United States - 3_2548_0518 | ecosystem: Host-associated > Mammals > Digestive system > Stomach > Rumen | place: USA... | reverse complement strand
GGCCTGAGGTGCATAGAGGTATCACGCGCAAACGTGGAGGACCTGAGGCCGCGCGGGGAGCACTCCGTTATCTATGTTCAGGGCAAAGGCCACGAGGACCGCCGCGACTATGTGCGCATTTCTCCGGACGCCGAAAAGGCCGTGAGGGCATATCTATCCGCGAGGGGCGCCAAGTCCGGGGAGCCGCTTTTTACTGCCTCAGGGAACAGGCGTTCCGGCACCGGGAGAATGAGCACGCGCGCAATCTCCGGCACCGTGAAGGAGATATTTCAGGCTGCCGGATATGACTCTGACCGCCTCACCGCCCACAGCACCAGGCACACAGCTGTAACTCTTGCTTTAATGAACGGGGAACGCCTTGAGAAGGTTCAGGAATTCGCGCGTCATAAGAGCATGAATACAACGCTCATTTATGCGCACGAACTTGAGAGGGATAAGAACGACTGTTCAGACGTCATAACGGCGGCAATTGAACGGGCTATGAAGGGCAGAAAGACACCACAGAAGAGAAGAGCCTGAGAGCCTCTTCTCTGTGGAGTCTGCTCACCGACACGCGGACGCGGGCAGGGCGTCCGCCCTGAGAGGTACAGGAATGAGAAAAGATCAGCCAGATATTGATATGAGCCCCGAGATCCGGGAACTCTGGGAGAGTGAAGGGCGTTTCAGGGTATACGCCGGAGAGCTGCTAGCCGAGTTTATCGGCAGTTTTCCGGAGACGCTCAGCAGCTACTCCGAAGAGTACCCCACGCCGTGGGGCCGCGTGCGGTTCACTGCCGCGCGCGAGGACGGCAGAAGGATTTACCGCCTGAGGCGTTCAGGCTTTTAACCTGAGGAGAGAGGATGATATGAAGGAGTGGGACGAAATTATAGATAAGGCCGCGGACGGGGAGAACGGGAAATTTTTCCCGTTCCGCATGACTGACACCGTGGACGGAGCAGCAGAACGGGATCCCCTGTTCCGCGCGGCGGTAGATTCCGCCGTCAAGCGCTTTTTGTCCGGGGACTGGGGGGACATCTGCCCCGAGGATACCGGAGTCAATGAGGACTCAATCCGCCGCGGCAACGGGCAGGCGTTGGGGATTTACCCGGTTCCGTATGTAGATGTTTACGGGCGTAAGCTGTGGCTTATCGCTCACTTCATGCACGGTGATTTATACGATATTTGCGCCCTGTTCCCTATTGAGTACTGATACCAGTACCAGGACGCACAGCAGGCCGCGCCCGTCCGGCATTTCAGGCGGGCATATTTGAGAGAGGCAGAGAATGAACAGAACCGATTTAATCAATATAGCCGGGCAATTGCGCGCGCTGCTCCTTGAGGGCATTCAGGATGTGAGCGTTAAGTTTGAGCGCGTGAAGGGCACAGCCGAGGACAGGGAATTAGAGTTTTCATTCCTTATCACCGGAGAGGGAGCCACACCGAACGGCGGGAACGTTTTCACGGCAGGCCCCGCCATTAACGAACGCCTCAGGACTGAATATCCGTGGAGCCTTCTCCGCGCACGCCTTGATTCAACTTTTGAAATGCTAGGGGCGTTCGGTTCTGAGGGCGTCCGCGTGTGGGTAACTCTTACCCTTCTGCCGCCTGATATCGGCAGATATGCCGCGCCCCTTCTTCTGAATTTTCCCGGCATTCGGGCCGGAGGGCTCACCGCTAAAGACCTCAGGCAGTGGGAAAACTGGGACTAATGGCAGGCAGGCCGGAGCCCCTTCTGTGGATTCTGCTCCGGCTCCTGAAGGAGGCACGGGAATGATTTATCACGTTGACTATGACACCGGAGAGATCTATCAGACGACACGCGGCGCCCTTGAGGACGCCATTTATAACGCCCGTCCGAACACTTACACGCCCGCCGGCCTTGAGGCTATGAAAGTTTCAGAGTTGGCAGCCGAGGCGGCGCGCATTCCGGAATTAGACGGCTTTTGCTTTTCCAAACATGAGGCTCTGATTCTCTCCCAGGCGTATAAGCCGGGGAGCAGAGTCCACAGAAAGGAGGATTAAGACCTTGATAACGACTTACACCACAGCCGAGGCGGCGGAGGTTCTCCACGTTACCGCGCAGACTGTTATCACTTACATAAACAACGGCACGCTCAGGGCGTCCAAAGTGGGGAAAGGCTACATCATCCCCGCGGCGGCCCTTGAGGACTTTCTCCGCGTGAGGGAGGTCAAGCCCCTGAAGGACGGCGGGCAGGGCAGTAAGGCCGGAGAGCCTGAGGAGGATAAGGAATGAAGGGAAAGAATGATTATCAGCTATACCGGGAGCCGGTTCCGTCTGAATACTCTCTCAATGAGATTATTTCGCGCTCTCTTCTGTTGGCAGCAGGAGGGGACGACGGGCACGGCAAACAGCTGCCGGCGGAGGGAGGTTTTATCTATAACTTCACGGATAACAGATATCCGCCTGTAACCGAGAAGGACGGCGGGAAAATCGGCATTTATTGCGATTCGTCTTTTGACTGTGAGAACATCAACCAGCCCGCATTAGAGCCGGACGTTCTTTCAAGAATTTCCCGTCCGGATGAATGGCTGCCGCCTTTCCTCAAGGATGTGTTTACGTTTATCCCCGTGAAGATTCAGCGCCTCACGGCAGAGGACGCCGGCGCCATTGTCCGCCGCTATGGGGTACACGGCACGAAGGAGCCCGCCGAGGGGGATTATTACATAGAGATTGAAATAACCTTCTCCGAGGCACAGAGACGCGCCGCACGGCTCACAGCGGACCAGGAGAGGCTCATATCCCTGATTAAAACCGAATTCTCCAAGTCCGCATATTCGTATAAATACGCGAATTATTCTCAGGATTCCGGCTATGAATTCACGTTCTATGACGGGGCATTCAGCGCGGAGGAAGCGCCGGAGAAATTCCGCGCCATCCTGAGGCGTGATAAGGCGCTCTGGGACGCGTGGGAGGTTAAGGACGTGGAGAAAACCGGAACCGTTGGGAAAATCAATTATGCGGCCTTCAGAGTCGCACACATAGAGAGGTAGAAACATGACGACATTATCACCGGCAGCAGAGAAGATCATCCAGGAGAAAAGAGCCATCCGCGGGAACCTTGAGGAGGTGTTCCGCCGCGTCTACTCAAAGAACGCGCGCCTTCTCACGAGGAAACCGAACCCGGCAGAACCGGAGGAGGTCCGCGGCGTGGATCTCTACATTCCCGCGCCCGTGTCCGTTCCGTCTTACACTGAGGACCGTCTCCGGAGGCTCACCGCCGAGGATCCCGCCCTCAGGCAGTGGGCTGTTGTTCCTCAGACGCTTATCACCGCCACGGAGCAGGTTCTCACCATCTACCAGGACGAAGGATTAGAGCCGGGGGGCGTGATTATTCCGTTTGTTGTCGCTAAAGTGCCTCAGGGCACGCCCGGAGCCCTCAGGAACGCTATTTATGTTCTTATGGAGGGCGTAACATCCGGACAGTGGGGACTTCTTGACGGCGGCTGCCACGACAGGGACGGCGCGGAATTGTTCGGACTCACTTCAAGCGAATTCACCGCCGCCGAGGAGGCGCAGCTCCGGAACGCGGCGGAGAGTGCCGGCTATGAGATTGTATCAATCAGCCGGGAGCATTCAGAGCGCTACCTGAGGGATCAGATTCTCCGCGTGTCATTCAATCGCACGGCGCCGGAAATACCGTTCTAGCAGAAACCACAGAGGGGGCTCTCCTCTTCTGTGGACTCTTACCAGGAGCCGGACACCGTTCCGGCCCTTTCATCTGAGAGGTATATCAATCATGACAAAAGACATAGAGACGGACAACGCCGGAGAGCGTGCCGCTGTAACCCTTTCCGCTATGAAGATGATCCTGAAATGGCACCCCGAGGGCACCGCGAAGAGCCTCAGGAACGCGGGGAGCATTCCGCCCGTGTTCGGTTTTATCACCGTGGATATTTGCGTTCAGCACGCGAATTTCTCCAACGTGTACGGAGGCGGGGCAGTCAGTGCCGGGAAAGTGTACGAGGCAGCCGAGGAGATAGAAACCCTCAGAGCATACCGCATGAATCCCCCGAGGTGTGTTTTCATCACAGCGGACAACGTGGAGGAGACGCGGCAATATTTCACGCCCGAGAGCGCCGCGTTTATAACCGAGGGCTCAATCCTCTATAACATTGATTTTCAGGCGTGGGGCTCAGTAGAGACAACGGATCCCGCCGCGTTCCTTGAGTACTCTCTCCGGGATTGTCTTGAGGAACCATCAATCAGGGATTATCACCTCATGCCGTTCACGCCCGGGAACCAGCACGGGAAAGATGATAGAGGGCTCATCCTGATAGCCTCTCTTAACGTGGAACAGGATGATACCGTTTTCGCGCGCATAGCACAGCAGGCCGAGGCGCTCACGTTCTGGGACTCAATTTCCTTCAGCTATCAGAGCACCACGGGCGCGGCCTCAATCGGGATTATGCAATTCCGGATCAATCCGGAACGCCTTGAGGCACGCCTAAAGGAATACGCCGCCGCCCTCAGGGCATACAGGCGCCGGACCAAGTAGCAGAGACCACAGAAGGGAGCCCTTTCTGTGGGCTCTGACACCTGAGGCCGGCAGGACGTCCGGCCCTTGAGAGAGGTAACAGTTATGAATGAGAGCATTAAGGCGCCGGAGGGCATTCCGACAGGGGCAATAACCGAGGGGGAACGCATGAGCACCGATACCAGGAGCGCCGAGGAGCGGCGCGAAGAGTGCCGGCAGCGGCATAAGGTTCAGTATTTCATGACGGCGGCGGATTATCTGTTTTGGTCCGACTGGGAGCGCTGCAACCTTGAGGACCGTTTCCAAAAGCCGGATCCGGTCCTTATGGCTATGACTCAGGAGGGCGCGGACGGCGTTCACGACACCACGGAGGGGGCATTCCCCGAGGACGGAATAGAATTAGAGCTCTCTCCGGCGGCGTCTCAAGTCCTGAAGGGGGCTTATTACAAGTGGGAGGACGTGCGGACACTGCTCCCGGCTCTATCCCCTGATATGGCACTGCCCTATCTGATACCGGCAGGGGAACAGCCCGAGGGCCTCAGGAACATCCGCATAGATATGATTATGGGGGAATTGCGAGAGGCGTTCACCGCGGGCTATGTGCGTGAGGGAGCAGCACATCCGGACGTATTGAGGAGGGCGCCGCGTGATTTTCTCCTGAATGCTCATCCGTGGCTCACGGAGAAGGGGCCGGACCGGAAATTCTGCCCGTGGCTAGACTTCTCCCGCGCCGGCAGCTGCAAGACCGCGCGCGGAAAGTGGGAGCAGGCCGGGCGCCAGTGGTTCAGGCACTGCTATCCCTCAGGAACAACCACGGGCTATGAATACCAGGAGGGGAAACCGTATCAGGAGCCGGCACCGCCCCGGAACCCCTGAGAGCCTCTTCTGTGGAATCTGCCCGAGGTCCTCAGACGCCCCCGGCTAATTCCTCAGGTAATTCTTAAAAGTAACATTTACGGAATTAGAAAACGGTTAATTTTTGAACGTTTGTCAATGGGGCGCTGTAATTTTGGAGGTTACAGCGTTCCGCACGTGTCAGAGAGGTTTATCAGATGAACAATCACCAGGACGGGGAGCCCCGTCCGAAATTCAGCCCGGAAAAGATCCGCCGCCTGAGAGAAAGATTCTATATTGTGCCCTCATGCGGGGAGATTATTTCCCTTCTCCCGTTCTGCTATAAGCCCCTGAATGATATCCCGGAATGCGGACACCTCAGGACGCCGGAAAGAGGAATCTATATAGAGCCTGAATGGATTTACCACGAGGGAGACGCCGCCGCGGGGATTAAGAGCCTGAGCGAATCAGCACCCCCGAACGCTGCCAAGTATTTAATTTACGCCCTGAGCCGTGAGTTTGAGAGCATAGAGAACGGGAAAGGCCCGACAGGGGACGCTCCATCCTTTAACGAGGCCGCCATAGCGTGCGGCATAGCGTGCGGGGATGAACAGGACCTCCGGCACCAACTGGGGGATATTGTCCGTTTCTTTGAACACACCTTCATTTATGTTCCTCAGGCGGGGATAACATTCCCAATCCTTGAGAAAACATTCCCTCAGGCCCCCGAGGAGATACCAGCGGCGTTTAACGTTATCAGTCTGGGACACGCGAGGGCAGAGCAGAATATATTTCCAATGCCGGTTATTATCCCTAAGGCCCTTCTAGCAGAAGAGGACGCCGGAACACCGGAATTATTCGCGGCTATGATGATTTACTCCTCAATGCTAAGCCAGGGCATAGAGGGCGCATTCTGTGGAGAGATGTTCACGTGGAGCGACAGATTCACGCTCTTTAACGCAGAGAGTCCGCTCACCGTTCTGAGGACCGCGTTCAATAACCTTCAGGCAATGGGCATTCTTGAGCGTTGGGACGTAACCACGTTCAAGCCTATCCCCGAATGGCATCTAAAGCGCGGGCCCCTTGTTGACCTCAGGGATCCGCATTTCACGAGCGGCGGCGCGCGGAAAGAATACTATAACTTTACTGTAAACATCCGGCCGGCTGTAACCCTTGAGGCGTGAGCAGCAGAGACCACAAAAAAGGCGGTTCAGGAGCCGCCATAGCATAGAGAGAGGTATTTATGAACGTAAGGAAAGGATACAGCCCCGAGGCTACAACATTGTGCCGCCTGTGGCTAGACAATGACGAACGGGAATATAAATTCACCCAGGCGGTTATAGCCGAGGCCGTCCGGAACCGTGAGGACCGCGAGGAGCGGATCATCATGCTAGCCGGGCGCCTTGAGGACTTCATGAAGGTTAACGCCCCTGATTTAGGCGCTAACGTCTGGGGAGACCTGTTAGAGAGCGCTATTGAATCGGTAGACTTCTACACGCTTGCCGCCCTCTATTTGGATGATTATGAGGACTGGGAGCGCGCGAAGGCGTCCGCCGCGTCCGCCTGAGGACCTCAGACGTTACCAGGCAGAGACCACAGAAAAGGCCGGATGTTTGTCCGGCCTTGTTCATTCTGCTAGAATGCCCGTGAGCCCTGAGGAGATTTAACGGATCCCTCCTGTGGGCTCTTCTCAGCTGCCAAGCGCGCGAAGGAGATCAATCCCGCCGGGAGCCTTACGGGGGCGCCCGCGTCCGCGTTTGGCTGCTCCCGTTCCCGTCTTTTTCTCCGTTCTCTTCTTTCTTGACTTCTCAGCCGCCTTTTTAGCGCCTGCCGCCCTCAGGCGTTTCCGCTCCTGTTTCTGCTCAATCTGTTTGGTTTGGTCCGGGTAATCCACGAATGAGAAACGGATCCGGAGTTTCTCCCATTCCCTGAAGGAGAGCGCCGCGGCGGCCTCATTCGTGAGGCCGTTCCCGTCCTTATCGATATAGCGCCATTCCAGAACGCGATATTTCCCACCCTCAGACACACGGCAAAGCGCGCACAAATCACGCTCAAGAGGCTGCCGGATAAGTTCGTTATAGCGTCTTGAGGAAACGTCCTCCTCTCTGGGCAAATCATCAAGAGCGCCGCGGAGAGACTCAACGGAGATTATGCTCTCCTGAGGCGTGCCCGCGTTCATATTCTTGTATCTCAGGAGCCACGAGCCCGCCGGGTAACTGAGGGGATTAGCATGAAGATTAACCTTATAGAGCCTTTCAGGGAACGGCGCTAATGAGGCGTGGAGAAGGACCTCACAGAGCGTTCTATCTACCCATGTGGAGAAAACGCCGTCCTTACAGTACTGGGGATCCCGCCGCGCGAGGTCCGGCACGGGCTCAGAGTAGGAACCGAAAAAGCGAGAATGAAATTTAATCTTCTTGCCGTAGTTCGGATCCTTTTTCCTGAAACTCCCTATCCCCTCCCATTCAAAAGCCACGTTATAGAGTTCGTGAAATCCCTTATACAGCTGCTCATAAGCGGATTTATAGTCTCTGAGGCCGCAAACCTCCATATACTCACGGACTGAAATAACAACCTTGTTAAAGTCTCCGCGTTGCTCTTCAATCGGCTTGCCGTAGTCAAGTTTCTGAACGAGTTTTGAAAGCGCGTAATCCTTGAGACGCTGTGTGTCCGCGCTAACCTTGAGATTATCGAAATTAGAGAGATAGACGCGGATATCATCAACATAACGCATCCCGCACGCGACTGAGAGCCCGCCGGACGTTTTAACCGGGGCAGACGGGGAGCCCTCAGGGATCCGCGTCATCCTCCGGCTTGTCGTTTTGGTTAATGCGTTCGTTACTTTCTCCTGATGTATATGCGAATAGGGCGCGGCGGGCGTCTTCTCTCTGAGGCTCTTAATCACGCCGGGCGCGTAATATTTGCCGTTCAGAAGATTCGATATATAGCGCTCTGTTAAAAGGTAGACGGCTAAAGAGGATGATTTTCTGTTGAATTCCACGAATTTTTTCAACTCCTCACCCTTGAGCCCCTTCTGAATAACGTGCTCCTCCTCATCATCCCTGAGGATCCGCTCCATCTCAGCGGCAAAAAGATCAGGCCGGAGAACACCATCCGGCCATTTAACCGCCTCATCTTTTCCCACGGTCCGGGAATAGGCACGGGCGTAATCCTCAGGCGTGCGGATAGGCGTATCAGGATCCCAATCCTCAAACCGCGGGAGTTCGTTCGGGAAACCTTCAGATAATTTCATTCCTGCCCCTCCTTATCAGTGCCGGACACCTCTCCGGCCTGAGGGGCGTCCGCCTTCTGGGAGTCCTCACCGCCCTGAGCCTTCAGGGCGTCCGCGGCCTTCTCAGCGTTCGGGCGCGTGTCTACATCAATGTGCCCGCCTTCAAGCTGCTTGCCGCGCATAACCTCACGGAGAACGCTCTCCTCTATGCGCCAGTTCTTCCCAATCCTGCCGGCGGGAATGACTCCCCGCGCAACATAGCGCCTAATCGCGGGCTGTGAGAGTCCGAGGATCTCAGCTACCTGTTTTATTGAATAGAATTTCATTTCTTCTCCTGATTGATAGCGTCATCAAACGCCATAGCCTGATTTTTGTTTCTGCCTTTCCTGCTGCCGCGGCGGCGCTCTCCGAATCCGTCCGCCGTGCTAGCAGAATCCACAGAAGAGGAGCCGCTCCGGCGTGTTGCTCCGGGGATAGTTCCCTCATGTTTCTGATAGTAGGCCGCGAGGCGGCAGAACCTCTCAACATCTCCGCACGGCACGACACGCGGATCAATATCATCCCAAGAGGCCGGATGTTGTGTATCTGAGAGGGATTCAAAAAGGGCTTGATTCATCTTCTCCAAGTCTTTTGTGTTGTCTCTGAATCCCTGTTCTTTCTCACATTCGAAAACAGTACCATCTCCGGCGGTCCTGAAAAAGTCATTGCGCGGGCAGTAGAAGAGCCTCACGGAGCCGCCCGTTTCCGCCTTTCTGCCTTTCACTATTGAGAGTTCAATCTCACGGGCCGGGCGCCTTCTCTCCGTCTTGACTTTGAACGTGGTTTCCCCCTTCTCATTTACCAGGTTCACCGCGTAATACTGAGCCGCGATAACATAATCAGCGTCATATTCCAAATTGCCGGATCCGTTCAGGGCGTTAAGGTCCGCGGGGGCGTAGTAATTCGCACGGTTGAACGATGAAATTCCGATTATGGGCATGTGGCAGCCTTTTGTTCTTGTCGTCTCCCCGAGCCAGTAGACATCATTGTCTAGTTTTGCCTTATCCGAGTAGAATTTAGCGTCCTCAGGAGCCGCGAGGATCTGAATGTAGTCTACCAGGACAACAGGCGGCTGCCATCCGTGGGGATGTTTCTTTTGGGATAAATCCACGTGCCGGAATATCTGCTCACGGATAGAGTTAACATCCTGCCTGCCGGAAATTATCCAGATACGCCCGCGCGTGCGCTCAAAATATTCCGCCTCAGTCCGTTCTATCTCCTGCTGTATCTCTTTGGGGAGTGAAAAGCGTTTCCATCCCTCACCGATATCAGACGCGGACGGCAGCCCCTCAAGAGCGTGAGCGAGGTCCTGCCCGCTCACATCATCAGGGAGACACGCGGCGCGGCGTTCCGCCATCATGCGGGCAAAGGACTTACAGAGAAGATCATCCCGGCTCATTTCAAGTGTGAAGATGATTACATCCCTGCCGCCCTCAGTCAGTGCTATGTTGTCGCAAATCTGACCGCATAGCGTAGACTTGCCAAGCGAGGATATAGCCCCGAGAACATAATACTGAGGCAGAAGGCCGCCGCCGAGGGCGTTATCAAGCGCGGTTATCCCCGTCTGAATTCTGGGAGTCATATCCCGGACCGCGGCGGCGTGCTCCTTCTCATAGTCCGCCTGTTCCTGATAGTAGTCCGCGAGGTCCTTTTTCTCCTGCTCCTCAAGAGTTTCCACGGCACCGCGTGAGGCACCGGACGCCGCCGAGGCAAAATCAGGGATATGCGCATAAGCCTGAGCGATATCCGGATAGCCGCCATAGAGAGCCGCGGGAGCCTTGATCCACTTAACGCCCGGAACGGTCCTAAGTTTGTCAGAGAGGAGCCGCGCGCCTTTCTCTCCCTGTGGGCTCTGACCAAGCGCGAGGATTAACGGGACATGCGGACGGGCGTTATTTACCAGGCCGAGCAGCTTATCCCCTCCGAGCCCCTGAAGAGCCAAAGCCGGAACGCCGCACGAGAGCAGCGCGCGGGCGTCCGCGTGTGAGCCGGCAATGAACACGGGCATATCACCGCCGAGGAGCAGAGCCGGATCCGGCTCTTCA
>Ga0326514_10003030_pt1 | contig 10631 bp, 6 predicted proteins | sample 3_2548_0518_D_FD_203653 | JGI IMG/M metagenome (GOLD analysis project Ga0326514, IMG submission 203653) | Bovine rumen microbial communities from UC Davis, California, United States - 3_2548_0518 | ecosystem: Host-associated > Mammals > Digestive system > Stomach > Rumen | place: USA: California... | reverse complement strand
TTAAAGTTTCAAAAACTAATAAGCTCGATATAAGCAATTTTGACTTGAAAGTTTATCAAGATGTTTCTATGTATTGGGGAAATCTTACTAACAAGTCTCATCTTATTGATGATGAACTTCAAGAGTCCGCTGCTCCAGAACGTGTTGACATTCCTGCAAAATATAAAAAATACAGCATAGACCTTGACAAAGAGTTATACAAGACTATTCATGGCACATGTTTCAGCTCAGTTGATTATTACACAAATGGATATGTAAAAGAATGCAATTCTTACAGCGAAGCTGCTGGAATTATTTTCTCATTAGTTGACTACATCAATGAAGGTAAGGTTGAAATGAAAGTTCACCCTGAATATGACAAGCAGCATATCGACTTCCTTGAAAAACACTACTTCTCAAATATGTGGCCAACTATTACAGTTGAGGAAGGAAAAGACGCAGAAAAAGAAGCTGATGAGCTTTCTAAAAAACTTACAAAATATGAAGTTGCTGTTACACGTTTCCAAGATGAGATTATTTTCAAGCTTGAGGTTTGGGAATATGGAATTGTTTATGTCATAACAAATGCTCATGATAATAGAACAATTGATATGCGTCCAAGAATGAGACAAATTGAGACTGTAGCTGGAGAATAATAATGGCTGAGTCGCGTCTTTTTGAAAGCATCTTAGAAAGTGAGAATGTTCCTCCTTGTCCATTATTCGACTTAGATGGTGGTTGGTATGGACTTGATGGTAAGTTTAAGAAATTTTACAAGCCTGACATGACATACGACATGAAAGATGATGCTATCACAAAAGAAGAAAATGTAATGCCAGACAGAATGAAAACTTGGAGCACAAAAGTTTATCCATCACGAGTTTAATAAAAATGCCACTCTTTCGAGTGGCTTTATTTTTTATGCGATCTTTTTTAAGAATCCATTCAATTCTTCAGCTGTTCCACCAAAAATTAAGCGCCATTCGTCTTTTGTAAGTGTTGACATTTTACCGATATTCTGAATACATTGGCCTTTCGTTTTCAATGCTTCAAGCTGCAAATTGTCTATACAATTCTCATAGCACATATTATAGTAACGTGTTTCTTCTGTCTGTCCAATTCTATGGATACGTCCACGAGCTTGTTCATATATAATTCCAGACCAATAACGCTCATAAAAAATTGCTGCTTTACACTCAGTTAATGTGAATGATGTGTTCGCAATCATAATAGACGCAATTAAAACTTTCTCACTAGACTTTTTGAAGTCTTCAACAATCTTAAAGCGCTCAGACTCTTCAATGTCAGAAGACAGAATAAATGCATTTGGGTAAATTTTTTTAAGTTTTTCCATTGTCAAAGGGTGATAATAAAAAATTATAACTTTATTGCCCATTTCTTCACATTCATATTCGATGATGTTTTCCAATGCTTTGATTTTATTAAAGTGCTTCAAATAATTAAAGCTATTCAAAGCATCTACAAAGTCTAATTTCATCTTTGTGTCAATATTCAAAGCAGAGATGGTGTCCATAACTTTTGAGCCAATAATAGACTCTGGATTATCGACTGCCATTTGTAAAACTTGAAATGTATTTAAAAGCTCATTTACAACGCCAGTATTTTTCTCTTGATTTCTTTTCTTAATAATTTCAAGCGTGATATTTGAGAAAATCTCATAAATTCTTCTTTGTTGTGGTGACATTTCAACCATTATGAGGTCCATGTCAATTGCAGGTGGAAGTCCTAACAAGCTTTTCTCACGAGTTGAAACATATGTTTCACCAAGCGCATGCTGTAATGCTGCCCATTTTCCCCAATTCCAAGTAGACTTGTTTGGAGCATATCTTGAAAATCGAGTTCCAAGCTCACAATATAGTTGCAACCAATCTTGATATGTAAGACCTTTTACAAGGCCATTATCAAGAATACGCAATGTTGGATAAAAGTTTTCTTCTACATCATTTGGAGTTGCTGAAAATAAATAACGATATTTCCAAAACTTCAAGTTCATTATAAGAGCATCACCACGTTGTGAACCATGTTTTCCAGAAAGGTGACACTCATCTAAAAAGACTATTCCTTCTTTGTCGCCATACCATTCCTTCAATGGCAACGAAGACTTTCTATAACGAACTTTTTTAATATGCTTTTTTCCGTTTTTATCGATTGTCACATTCTTTTCACGTTTATTTACAATCTTGTCATAATAATCATTTATTGAACGGAATGAATCATAACCCAAAATAATGATGTCATAATTATCATTGCTGAAAATTGCTCTGTCTTTCAAGTCTGTTACAGATGCAATGACTAATGTTCGTGACTCATCATAATTTCTAATGAATTTCTTAAGCTCACCATTCAAGTTCATGATACCGATTGATGAAGTTAAAATAATTGCTTTGTGGACTTCTCCAATTTTACGTAATTCTTCTAATGTCGCTGCAAGAGCCCATGACTTTCCAGTTCCTGTGTCCCATTTGAAAAGCATTGAAGTTTGGTTAATTGCTCTATTTACGTCTACTCTTTGAAAGTCATATTTTGGTGGAAAATTGAGAACATCATCATCATAATGACGACGCTCAGAACGTTTCATAATTTTATGAAAGTCTGAGATATTATCGACATATTGGTTAATTTGAAGTTTGTCATATTCTGAAAGCTGAACTCCAAACTGGTGAAATTCCGCTAAGACTTCTTCATATTTTGCTGGTGATATTGACCATGCCTTTTTAGAAGGCGAATAAATCATTTTCATATCACGGCAAGTTTCGAGCTGCTCTGAAAAGCGAGCACCGCCACAAGTCACATATAACAATCCATCTTCAAATTCAACTTTAACCATAACACCTAATTTGTCCTAATTCAACTGCTTCATTACATGTCGCTTTCGTCACTTTTCCGAAAAGATTTTTAATATTTGAAATATCAAACTCACTTACTGTAATTGAAGAAATAGACTTAATAAAGTCTTCAGCTTCATTTATAGTTAGTTCAATACTGTCATCATAAAGAATAGACTTATCCTTATATTCTGTTGGCAACATTTTTATAAAGTCGTCGATTGTAATGCCCTTTATATTATACAAAATATAATCAATTCCATCAATTGTAATTTCTTTTGGCTCATCAAATTTTTCAGAAATATTTTTCTTTGAGATGCTGCTCAAATATTGTCGAGAATAACGTAAAGAAGGATAGACTTTACGAATACCTTCTAATGAAGCAAAATATTCAACATCATTTGAGTGTGCATATTTTAATGCATATTTTGGATGCTGTGACGAAAGACAGCCTTTAATTTTAAAGTCATTAAAGCCATCTAATAGATTAACTTTTTTCAAGTCACAATCAGAAACAGTAGACTCCATAAAATTGATGTCATCAATAATGCCAAAATGACGCACAACTTTTTTCTGTAAAAGCTCAAGAATATAAAACTCATCATTTCCAATGTCAGTCTTAGTATGCAAGCAACCATTCAAGTCTAAGGCTTTCACTGTAAGAAACAAGTCACCAGTCGTAAAGCACAAATATGTATTTTCATCCCAGTATTGTGACTCATATGATGGAATTTGAATAGTCATATGTTGCTTATCGAGACATGTTGACACACGATAATATTTCTCATCATCAATGCAAATGTGTCCATAATGTTGATTTAAATCTCGTGTTCCATCTGCATGTGTTGTGCCAATAAATGCAATTGAGCATTTTTTAATGAATTTTGCATTTTCCAAAACTTGTAAAGCACGGCCCAATTTCATATCAATCAGACCGTTCAAATAGACAAGTCGTTTATGAGGGTCAATAGACTTTACAGTCTTAGTAGATTTTTGTGCTAAGCTGTAAAACTCATCTACATTATATTTAAGCATTATCCTTTCCGTATTCTTTTTCATAAACTTTGTGGCATTCATCATGAATGAAATCAATTGAGTCTAAGAATGCCTTTGCAGCTTCTTTTGCTGATTTGAAGAAGCCAGTCTGCAAGTCTGACTTAATAACCGACTTTGGAAAACGAATATCAACAATTTCATAATAATTTGGTTTTCCAAGAATTTTTTTCATGTCTTTGATTTCATATTCTTTGACATCGAACTTACTTTCATTTTCACCACCACCTACAAAGTCTGCTGTAAAAATATGGTCTCCAATCTTGTAGTCGATTTCGCTGTCAATTCCAACATGTGCTGTGTTTTCTTTCATTTTATTCTTCCTTATTTATGTGTAATATATTAATAGTTACAAAGTGAGTTTAGTTACCTGTTTAAATAATCTTTAAAAGGGTAAGCACTTTCTGCTTCCCTATAGATTTTAAATTATAATATAGTTAATACTGAATTTCTTATTATTAATATAATAAATGGTATAGAAAAACTATGTTAAGAATAAAGTCTCTCTCAATTAAAAATTTCATGAACATTACAAATGCTTCATTTGATTTTGGAAATATAAATTATTTTTATGGAGAACCAGCATCTGGAAAATCTGCTGTATTTGAAGCAATATCGATCTGTTTTAGTGATGAAAAACGTTCTGGTACATACGGTGAGTATGTAAAACAAGGGTGTGATAATGCTAATATTATCTTAAAATTTAAGATTTATGAAGATGACGCAGAAATACGCCTAACATTGAACCGTGTAAATGGCACGCCATATGAATGTGAATTAGACTACAAAGGCGAAACATACAAAAATACAAAAGCATCTGAAAAACTCTCTGCTCTTGGAATTTCATACTATTCAAAAATTATGTTCCAAATGCAGAATGCAAAAGACATTGTAGACCAAACGTCAGCTTCACGCCTTGAATACATTAAAAATCTTTTTAATTTTAATTATGACTCACAAAAGCAGATAATTACTGAAAAATTGCAACAGGCAAAAAAGCAGCTTGAAGAATTGCGTATTGATACTGCGTCTAAAAATGCTTTGAAATCTGAATTGTCTCATTTTGAACAAGCTATTGCAATGCCTTTTACAGCTGAGCAGGTTATTGAGTTTAATAACAGACTATCTGAAAACTTGGAAAAAATTTCTAAAGTAAGTGAAGCCCAGAAAAAACAAGATGAATTGATGTCTCAGCTCCGTGAAGTCGAATTATCTCTTCATAAAAACCAGCTTGATGTAGCTCCATATGAAAATAAACTTCGTGACATTAATGACTTGAAAAATAAACTTGTAGATGAAGACAAGCGAATTGAAGAGTTTAAGGAAAAAATTGCTGAGCTTGATGCAGAAGCAATTGAAAGAAGCAAAGACATAAATAAAATTGAAAACACAATTGCAGAGACTTATAAACAATTAAGCGAAGCGACTGACACACGAAATAACCTCAGATTCGAGCTGAAGTCTTTTGAAGAAAGAGAAGAAAAATGCAGAGACGGAAAATGTCCAGTTTGTGGCCAAAGTACAGACAATGTGGTTGCTCATTTTGAGAAAGAGATTGCTGAACTTAAAGAAAAATGTTTAGATGCTGATAAAAGAGTGGATTATTATAGAACAGCAAATACAAATGCTCAAAGCACAAGTGCTGAATTAACAGCAGCTCACACAGAATATACTCATATGAAAAGAAATTATGAGAATATGATTGTTGGGTCTGAGGAAATTAAAAAAGACATTAATTATTCATTGGCAGAAGAGCCTTCAGTCAGAAAAAAACTTGCAGACTTGAAAGACTTAATTTCAAAGTTAGAGATTGAACAGAAGACTCTTCAAGACAAGGTTTCTTCTATTGATAAAGTCGATGTATCTGATATAGTCAATGAGAATAACAAAATTCTTGCTGATATAAAAGAATATGAACGTGCAAATGATAAAAATCAATTTATCATGAGACAAAATGAAGAGAAGAGAAATAAGATTAAAGCTATTGATGAAGCTTTGGGAAAAAATGAAGCTGAGCTTACAGAAGTGAATATAATGGCATCTGTTTATGATGAAGCTTGGGAAGTCTTAAATAAATTGTTGCCACAATATCGAACTAAAGTTTTTTGTGACACGATTAAAAATGACTTAAATGCCTTCGTTCATATGATTTTCCCAAAATATGATGTCCTTGTAAAGACTTCTAAAAAAGGCTGTGATTTGCTATATACAAAAGACAATACTGTTGTTGACGAAAATAAAAATAAATGGCTTGATACACGAATGTCATCTGGATTTGAACGCGCAGTTTTGACAACAGCTTTTAAGACTATCTTGGCAAAGTATTATAAAATAGATTTTTTTGTTGGAGATGAGATTGATAAAGCTTCAAGTGATAATGACTCTATTAAACTTTTTTCTGTTTTACTAAATCTTCATCAGTTCCATCAACTGTTTTTAATATCTCATAAAAAAGCTCTTGGAAGTTATTTGGAAGAGAATTATGATGATATTTATATTTTTGAGGCAAAAAATGGAAACTTTACCAAGAAAAATTAAACGAGAAATTAAAAGAGCAAATAGAAAAGCAAATAGACTTCGCAGAAAATTAGGACTAAAAAATGTGAAGTCTAAATGCACTAAAAAAACTATTACTGAAATTGAGATAAAAGTTCCTTATGAAGACTACATAAATGGGAAAATTCCATCAATTAAAGACACAAAAGAATATGCATATTTTTATAACAGAGGTGATGGCTATTTTGGAGCAGAAAAAATAAAAGATGAAAAATTAAAAGAGTATTATGAAATTATAAATCCATCAATCAGCGAAGACTTCTTTAATAGAAGACAAATATATAAAATAAAGAATTTTTATATAAGTTCACTAAAAGAACTGGTCGAAATATTAAGTAACAATATTAAAAATGAGCTTGTCTTTGGCTTAAATGGAAAAATATTTTATTTGAATTATTGCTCATTTAATCTAAAAAATCAAATAACAGACCTTTATTTTTATGAATATGGTATAAGTAGTAATCATGAGTTTTTAAAAGATGTTTTAAAAGAAGGAAGAGAAATTTTGAGGTTCTCTTTAGAAAAAAATAGACTTGATAGAGTCTATCTTGAAGAGAAGACTAAAGAGAATTTAACTGTTTTTTATTATTATGATATAACAACACAAAATACATTAGTGTTGAAAGAGTGCTTACTCCAAAGGTTGATTAGGAATAAAGTTTGGATTAAGGACATCAATCAATGACTCACTATGTGTTACAGCATCTATTAAGCTATTATGATTATCTGGTTTTCCTGCATAAAATGACTCTAAATCTATTTTTTTACTTTTTTCAGTATCAATATTAATATCATTGAATGTTTGTATTTTTACGATTCCAGAGTCTGTTGAAACATTTGACTCACCTACAAAGTTGAATGATTTCATCAAATTACCTGCAACTGTAATCTCATCATCTTGTGAGTCTTTAGTTAGTCCATACGCAGCTGAGCAATTCGTGAATACAAATGTATTATCAAAGTTACGTCCTCCGTCGCGAAAAAGGCTATAGTATTCTGAGTCAAAACCTTTAAATCCAAATTTAACAAGCGAAGCACGAGTTCTAGTTTCAGTTTCATTACCATTAGCACAAATTCCTAAAAGTTCTTTTAGACGGTAGTCTGTAAGCCTATTTCTTACATAATTTTTACTTATCGTATAAAATCCTTTAATATCTTCTGATCCAGATGATGTGAACCTTAAGTTGTTTTTGCAGTCTTGAACAAATTGGTTATTATTAGAATAAGATGCAGTATATCCTGATAGATAATTATATGTAAATGGAGCATAGCTAGTAAATTTGTCTACATCATCACCAGGTTTATAATCAGGCCAAGACCAAACTCTGATGTTAGTAGACGATCTTTTTGGTAGTCTTGTATGGCATTGGCCAGCAATTCCACCTTCAAAAATCATTGAGTCTACATTAGTTAAATGGCTATAGTTTAATTTTTTAGAAGACATTCCTGTACTATATTCGTCTTCATTACTAACAGATAAATCACTATTATCATAAAAATATGAATATACTGCACCATAAGCTGTTTTTTTAGAAATTAATTTTAATTCTGTGTTATTAGTACCAAAAGGAACATCATTACTATGAATAATTTTTAAAAATGATGGAAGTCCAGGACCGCCACCTAAACCGTCCAATTGGTATTCAGCTGTTAGGTGACTTAGTCCTTTTATTCCAGATTTAATATAAATTACTGGCTTTATAAAATTTTCTTTATGTTTGATAATTTCTGTAAAAACAACAATTGGAATTCCTGTATAATATGGGACTTTTTTATCTCCAGGGTTCCAAATTTCCATAAATTTTTGACCGCCTCTTTTCGAAGTTGTTTCTCTAAGTTTAAAGATATACTGATATTTATTTCCAAGTAAACAACGGCCATCAGAACCTTTAGATCCAGGTGAGAAAAATGCTCTTCCAGGAAATCCTCCAAAACCTGCAGCAGCTACATAAAGATTGATACGAACTGGAACAAAACCACCCCACCAATCTGTGCCTGTATCTATGTTTTTAGTAGAACCACCATTTCCACCACTTCCGCTATTATAGCCATCTCCACCAAATGAGCCAGGCATGCTATTTCCAGTTCCGTCCATTTCGCCGAAACCACCATTTTCACCATCTCCAGTTGGTCCACCAACTCCAAAAATAGTAAAGCAGTAATTCTTGAATAAGCTTACATAAGCAGAGTTCAAGTTCTCAACACAAGCAATAGTTTGTCCTGGATTATAATTTGCTGAAAGTCTTAATCTAATATCACATTCTTTCATGTAAATATAAATAAAGACGGACTCATCTTTTGGAGCAGACGCAGTACATGTGATTTTTAAAGTTGGATTATTTTTAGTATCACCTTTATAGTCATTTTCTTCAACTTCTCTTGAGCATAGAACATCAATTCCTTTATAATTATCTTTTTTCTTGTCTTCAACTGCCACATTGTGAAAGCCTTTTCTCGACAAAAGATCTACAACTGAAGCATCACAAAAATTTTTATCATCTTTAAGGTTTCCAAATCTAATAAAAGACTCGAATATATTATTCGCATCAAAATATGTATAGCAAGGACAATCTTTGCCTGAAAATGACTCACCAAGTTTCATTTTAGCTGGCTGTCCATAATAAAGATTTTTTAAATTTGAAACTCTAACATAGTTTTTAATATTCAATTGTATAAGAGCAGCTTCTCCAACTTCAAATTCATCTTTATTATAGAAATTTTTTAAGTCAAGCTCATTAAAAAGGTCTGGGCTAATCGAGAAATGATATGTATTTTTTTGAATAAAAACTCCGCAATATTGTGATGTTTGAGGAATAAACTCAACACATTGAAAATTTATTCCACCAGTTTCAAAATACCCATCTTTTATGTATTTATTATCAAAATCTACATTTTTTTTATAAAAATATTTATAGCCTTGAAATGATGTAAGACTTTCATCGAGTCGTATTCTTGATGTGTTGAATGTAAATTTCAAAAACATTTTGGTATTTGAAGGAATAATTATTTTTTGGCCTTCTTCATATAGAACAGGATTCTCATAATTATAAAGAGAATACTCAAGTTTTACAATCTTAGCCTCATCAACTTCTGGTAATACAACTTGTCCATAGATGTCATTGTAACTTGAAAATGATAAAGTGTTTTCAAAAGAAAACTCAACTTGTGTAATTGACTCAACATTATTAAATATATTTAAGTTGTCAAAATTTTTAAATGATGTTATTAAGTCGAAACTTTCTGATGAGAATGATGAAATACTTACTGAAAGGCCATGCGAACAAAATTTATTATAATTATACAAAAGGTCGTTATAAAAACTGAAAGACCCATTCATAATAGTGTCTAATACAAGCTCTTCACCATCAAGTCCAGTAAGAGTTCCAAATAGATTTTTATTATTTTGGAGTGTAAAAGTTGTTTTATTTTCTTTATCAATATTTATATATTTCAATCTATTATCAAAGTTTAATACAACATTATCTCCGATTTCCTTTGTATCAACAGAAACTCCAATATAGTTAAAATGTCTTCCATTTTCAGACAAGAAATCATATGTATTCTTGAAACAACCATACATAGAATTTGTAATCATTGATTGGAAGTTAAATTTACAACCAATTGGAAGGCCTTCATCACAAATATATAAATTATTTCTAATATTGCTGTCTGAGTTAAAATTTACTTTTTTATGAAGAACATATCTTGAGCCAAGAAACTCTATTTTAATAGAGCCATTTTTTGGAGGTTGATACACTGCATTTTTAAATTCATTTAATCTATAGCCTGAACCATATTCTCCTGCACCATAAGACTCAAAAACACAATTATTGTTTATAATAACAAAGCCTCTTCCGCAACCAGCTTCATATGTATTGTAGTCTAAGTTTTCTCCAATATGGAAATTTACCTTGTCTACTGTAGACTTTGATGCATCATCTCTAAAATTATTATCTGTGATAAGTCTTAAATTGCATAGACTGTCATTTGCTACATGGTCAGGTGTCTTTAAAAAACTTTTTTCATTTGCGTTGAGACCACACTCTGCATAGAAACTATAGTTAGATGACTTTAAAAACGTAGAGCTTCCTTCATCAGACATTCCAATATTGTATTGGAAAGTTGTTTCTTTATCAAGCTTAATGATTGCGATAACAGAGCCACCATCACCACCATGTAAATAATTATAGTTGTAAA
>Ga0326514_10003028_pt1 | contig 10633 bp, 2 predicted proteins | sample 3_2548_0518_D_FD_203653 | JGI IMG/M metagenome (GOLD analysis project Ga0326514, IMG submission 203653) | Bovine rumen microbial communities from UC Davis, California, United States - 3_2548_0518 | ecosystem: Host-associated > Mammals > Digestive system > Stomach > Rumen | place: USA: California... | reverse complement strand
ATGACTTTTGCTGATGCAATAGCCAAACTTACTAAGGACTCAGAGGAAAGACCTTTGAGTAATATTGACCGTGCAACTAATGACCACATTCTTGGAGAGTTTGCTGATAGTCAGGAAGAACTCAGAATGGCTAAGGCACAACGTGCTATGGACAAGGAGATTCAGCTTCAGGATGACTTCCTTACTGGATTCCAATTCGGTCTTGGTGGTCACATGAGTCCTCTTGGTATTGTACCAAATGCTGATAATATATCACCCTTTGAAATAGCTGCTAGTCAGTTTAAAGATGGTGGTGGTATTCACATTGACCCGTCTAAGCGCGGTACATTCAAAGCTCAGGCATCTAAGATGGGTATGGGAGTACAGGAGGCTGCAAGTCATATCTTAGCACATAAGGAGAACTATTCTCCTGCTATGGTGAAGAAAGCTAACTTCGCACGAAATAGTTCTAAGTGGCATGAAGATGGTGGTAATTTATTCACTAATCCTTTTGCTTATGGTGGTGAATTAGGTAATATATTTGAGGGAGAAGGAAACGCTCCTAATTACTTACAATCAATTGATTGGTCTAGTGCACCATTCTTAGACATGACGCGCTTATATAAAAAACAGCCACTTTCTATTGAGGAGTTACAGGCACTCTCAACTAAACCAGCCCAAGTAGCCTCCAATAGAGGCAATAATGTAGAAGCTGGTGGTACTTCTAAGAAACCAGCAGAAAAGAAAGGAGCCAAAGCTACTACAAAGAGTAATACAACTACAGCTAACAAAGGCAGTGTAGTACCATTTACTTATGATTGGTATAGAAATGGTTCAGATGGTATAGGTACTCCAACTGGATTCAAGGTAGGTAAGAATGGTAAAGCCTATGACTATACTCCTGAATATAAAGCATTAGTTGCAAGCCTTGGTGCTGATGATATTCGTAAGTGGGCAGCAGAGCATCCTAATGACCCAAGTCTTAAGTCGTTCTTAGCTAAAGGTAATAAGTTGGAAGACCTGAAGGATGACCAATGGAGGAAAGGTGCTACTGATGGTAAGTATGGCTTCATGCACCATGTGGCAGACAGTATGCTTAGTGGACTATCATTTAATCCCCCAGAAATAGAAAGAGAATCGGCTAATACACCAGCTATAACAGACGCAATGAGGCAAGCTATTGCTAGGGATGGATATACCTCAGAACCTACAGCACAGGATGCAGCTATAGTGAATGCACTTACTCCAGGTACTATGGAGCGAAGTTCTTCATTTGAACCTAAGCAGACATGGACAAGAAATCTTCCTTGGATGATGAGTGGCATAATGGGACTTAAGGAAATGCTTACTCCAGCTGACTATGGTAATGCTGATATGATTCTTGATGCAGCTTATAGAGCTGGACAGCCCATATCAGTTGGTACTGAGTATATTGGTGATTATAGGAGACGTGATCCATTTGATGAAAGGTATCTGATGAATATCATCAATCAGAATAGAGCTGCTGCCAATAGAAACATGATGAACTTAAGTGGTGGTAATAGAGCAGCTGCAATGGCAGGTATTCTTTCTAATGATTTGACTACTCAGATGTCTCTTGCAGAGGCTGCACGTCAAGCTTATTTGGCTAATAGAGCTGATGACGCAGATGTAGCTGCATTCAATAAGGATACCAATAAGTACAATGCTACTGCACAGAATACAAGAAATCTGTCATTAGCACAGCTTAATAGTGGTAGACAGAGTGCAATGCTTAGTGGTATAGCACAAGGTGCAAGGTTACGTCAGGCAATTAAAGACCAACGTGATGCAGCTATTGCTGCTAATCTATCGGCATTTGCACAAGGACTTGGTGATATAGGCTGGGAGAATTATGGAACCAATCAGGTAAATGCCTTGTTTGAAAATGGCTACACACCTTACTGGCTTAGTGGAAAAGGTAATGTAAATTTTAGAGATAACGGATAGGAGGAGAGTAATATGCCAATAGTAATTAATGCGAAATTTCGCCCATTCTCTTTTGAGGAGCAGTTGAGACCACTGGCTATGCTCACTCAGGAATATAACACTGTACAAGAGGGTCTGTCAAGTCTGACAGACTCCTCTAACCAGTTTAGTAGATACTTGGAAGGTACACAGGCTGGAAAAAGAGTAAAGCAATACAATGCAGCTATTGATACTGCTGTTGCTGATATGGCTAAGAATGGTCTCAGACGTACTAACAGAGATACTCTATTGGGTCTGAAGAGACAGTACAATAATGATATAGCTAAAATCAATCAATCAGCAGCACAGCTTGATACTCTTTATAAAGGTGTACAACAAGCACGACTTAAAGCACAAGCAAGTGGTGATACCCTATTTGTAGCTAATATGCCTAATGTAGATGACTTGCTAGCTAATCCTTCTGCCACACCTATTATGGTCAGTGGAGCAGGATTACAAGCACAAGGACTTAATGCAGCTAAGGCACTAGTAGCACAAAGTGATTCTCCTGTTACCATAGAGGCTTTATCAAAAGAGTATAATAATATTGTGTCAAGACAAGGTTATAATAGTGCAGCAGCACAGAAGTTCCTACAGAATGCTTCTACTATACCTGCTTTGGCTAATTCTATTCAGCAGATAAAGAACATGTATGGACTACAGAACTTTGGTGCTGATGAAGCTAGAGCTACTCAGTTTATTATACAAGGTATGTTTGATGGCTTATCTCAGAAGGTAACTAATAACATACAACAGAATCCTGAATATCAAGTAGACTTAGCTTATAGAAAAGCCCTTGCAGCAGCCAGAGGTAAAGCTGAAGGTAAGGGAGCTGGAGATACTACAGGCAGCTTAGGTAATATATCACCAGTATCAATGCTTAATGAAGGTGGAGAGAATGCTAAGTACCTTGCTTCTTTGAAAAGCTTGTCTGCTGATGGTAATGGACGTGGAGCAAAAGCTTCTAAGTTTGGTAAGCAGTTAAGTAAGAGTACTAACCCACTTGCAGCTTATGAAGATAGGCAGAAACTCTACGCTCAATCTGTTGGTACTACATCATTTGGAGCACCTGTATCTTATGGTATGAGTCAAAGAGAAAGAAATAGAAGGGAGCAAGCTATAAAAGATAGGTATGGTATTACTGAGTTTTTGACTAAAGACGAATATGATACCATGAAAGCCCTTGGTTATGATAGGAACTCTGACTTCAGTAAGTTTAAGTATGGTACAGCTGTACTTAATGATATGGCTAACAGGCTCAATAATATAGGTTATGAGCGTACCTTATTTAATATGAGAGGTACAGCTGATGATAATGATGCTATTAAGAGAGCCTCTGAGTTATTTTATCTGAATGCTTCAGTAGAGAGTGAGAGTGGAAATACTCAGAATAAGATTACCAGATTGGATGAAAAGCTTAATCCAAGAAGGGCAGGATGGTTTAGTGCAAACCCAGATTGGAGTGATATAAACGAGTCTGATAATCCTATATCTACTATTGGTGTTTATAAGGGTAAGAAGGGTCTTATTGTCACTACCAAGAAGGGTGAAAGATATGAGGTATCTCCTACCATGTTTGGTACTGACGCAGCTAATGAATATAAGAAGCTTGACCAGTACATTCAATGGGGAGAAAAGCAGTTTGAAGAAATTGAGGGTAGAAAGCCTAATGCTTCAGATAAAGCAAGGATAGTCACCGATGCATACCAAGCAGTACTTAATAGAATTATGAATATGCTTGCTAATGATAGAATGCAAGTAAGGGGTAAGACTAATAGTAAGGCTGGTACAGGATATACTAGCTATGATGATGAAGAGGATAATGAAGAATAAATAAGAGTATAAGTTATGCCAGATATTATGCAGACAGGCCCTGTAGGACTTAAAGGGCTAAAGGGTGTTAGACAAGGTTTTGAAAAACTTGCAGGAGAGAGTGCAGAATCCATAGCAATGGGTAATATGCCTTTGGCTGAACGCCCAGTAGGTATGGAGCTAGCACAACATGGTTATGGAGATTCTGTTTATGACCAAGAAGCTACATCAATGTTTGATGTAGAAAACCTTGATGACTTTAGGGGACGCACTCAGTCAGGTATTATGCAGATAGGTAATGGCCTTATCAAGATGGCCACTACTGCTGCTACTACTTTCTTGGATGGTACTCTTGGCTTGTTATGGGGTCTTGGCACAGGTATAGCTAATACTTTTAGTGATGACCCTGATGCTACTTTCATCAATGGTCTTTGGAATAATGACTTCAATAGAGCCATGAGTGATATTCAGGACAAGATGGAGAAAATAGCGCCTAACTATTATACAGACCTTCAAAGAAACTCTTCGTGGAATACAGCTGCTAATATATTGTCTGCTAACTTTCTTGGTGATAAGCTTCTTAAGAATGCGGGTTTCACTATTGGTGCTCTTGCAGCAGCTTCAGTCCCTGGGTTTAATATGGGCTGGCTTGGTAGAGGTGTAGCTGCCTTAGGTAAAGGTACTCAAGCTGCACAGAAAGCAGGTGTATTTGCTTCTAGGGCTGCACAGACTCTTGTATCTGCTAATTCTGAAGCTAGTATCGAAGCTATTAATGCTGTTAAAGAAGGACAGAAAACTGCCTTTGCCAATATAGAAAAACTCTCTCTTGAAGCACAGCAGGATGCTCAAATGGAGTATGAAGATAATCTACTGAATGGTATGTCTCAAAGTGAAGCTCAGAAGATTTATCAGAATAGATTATTGGATATTGACAAACAAGCAAAGCTTGGTAAGTCAGAAGCAGAGAAGCAACTCCGTGATATAGGTAATACTGTATGGGGTCTTAATATGGGAGTACTGTCTGTATCTAATACTCTTGAGTTTAGCCGTATCCTTAAAGGTGGCTATAAACCGCAGAAGATGCTCAATGACTTTAATGTTAGAAAGCTTGTAGCTGGACAGGAAACTAATGACCTAAGAGAAGTAGGTCGTGCTGCTGTAAGAGGTGATTTAGAACTTGTTAATGATGCTATTAATCCTGCCTCTAAGAGAGGTATTGCTGATATGGCTCTTCGTACAGGTAGAAATATCCTGTCTGAAGGTACTGAGGAATTAGTTCAGAATGTTATATCTAACACTGGTAAGACTCAAGCACAAGCTAAGTTACAGCAGTGGGCAGATGATTCTTACAGAAGTGACAGAGAGAAATATTCATTGTTTGCTAATAGTATTGACCCTAATATCACTACAGACCTTATTGATTATACCAAAGCGGCAGCTAAAACTTGGAATGACCAATTTGGATCTATCAGTAGCCCAGGTTGGGAAGAATTTGTTCTTGGTGGATTAACTGGTGCTTTAGGTACTGTAGGTATTAAACGTAGTGAGACTGGTTCAGTTAAACTAGGCTGGCAAGGAGGTTGGTGGGATGCCATGCAAGAGACTAGGCAGAACTATGCTGAAACTCAAGCTATTGTTGATTCAGTAAATGATATGCTTGGTTCTGATAAATTCAGGCAGAAAGCCAGACAAGCTGCTGTTGCTCTTGCTATGACTAATGATATGGACATGGCTATCCAAAATGGTGATGTGCTTAAGTTTAAAAATGCTGAACTTGGAGCTATAGTAAACAATGCTCTTGAGTTCCGTAATCAAGGATTACTGGATGCCTATAAAGGCATGTTTGAAGAGCTTTCTAAGAATGTCAGTGATGATGATATTCAGCAGATTAAGAATCAGCTTAAAGATGTAGTAGATAAAGAATCTAGCTTAGACCTTAAGACTAATGATGAAATACGTGCAGAGGTACAGGATAAAGCTAAATCTACTTTAGACAAGATAGATAAAACTATTGAAGTCTATGATGATGAAATGTCTACTCACTATGATACCTTTGCTAAAGAGAGTACATTACTTGCTCCAGCTGCTATTGAAGATGTTACACACCTCAGAACTCTCTATAATGATTTGCTTAGACGTAAATCAGAGTTAGAGCAGGAAAGGGATGCACATGCAGATGACTTGAACAATAATCAGTATGAACAGAGTATTAAAGAGGTAGATAAGGAAATTGCTAAAGTCAAAGAGTTTTATGATAATGCAGTAAATAATCCTAAGGATTATATTGAATACCTCAAGGGTGAAATCATTAAAGCTAACAAGAACCAGAGAGCCAAAGATGAAAAAAAGACAATAGAAGGCTATCACATGGCCGAAGACTTACAAGGTGCAGCCGATATACTTTTCTATAGTATTGCTAATAAGGGCAATCAGGAAGCTATGAATATCCTGAATGACGCTATAAGTAAAGCAGAAGGCAAAAACAAAGACCTTCTTAAGCAGCTTAGTCCTTTTATTGCTCAAGTACAAGGAGTAGAAGAAGTCGTTAAAAAGGAAGCTAATAGGCTTGGTCTTGATGAAAATGACCTTGGTAAGTACATAGATGCAGCTATCAGTAATGTTGCACTACGTATGTCTGAGAAACCAGAAGCTTTCTCTCTTTCTCAAGCTATTAATGATATAGTAGATTCCTTTGAGGGAATGCCTATAAGAAGTCAGGAAGATGCTGACTATATACTTGCTACATCTGCTGCTCTTAACAACATTGCTACTGAGGTTAGCAAGATTAAAGATGTACAAGATGTTAAGCGTCCTGAACCAAAGAAGGAAACAAAACAAAGAGAAGTTCCAGATATAACTCCTGATGACTTAACGGGAGAGAAAGCTGCACCTGAAGACTTGTTAAATGTAGAGGATATTTCATTAGGCACAGAACCCAGTAATGAACGGGTTTCTGAACAGCCTGCTGCTAACCCTAAGGTTATGGAACTACCTAGTGACCTTTCAACTATTTCCGATTCTGAGTTGCAAAAGCTTGATGACCAATACAAGGCTCAAACTCAATCCAATAGTGGACTTTCTTTTGAGGATAGAAATAAAGCCGCTGCAAATCATGGTAAAATTTTCAGTGAACAGCAGAGAAGAAAAGCTACTGCCAATACTTCATCTCCTACTGGAGGTAATGAGCAAAACACTCAAGTTACCCCCAATAGAGAAGAAAATAAAGGGGAGAAGAAGAATTTCATTCAAATTGAAGTTCCCACAACTACAGGAGACTTTAGAATGGAGACTGTAGAAAAAGTAGCTCCAAATCAATTACAAAAAGGTGATTTAATATGGTATAGTGACCCAGAGACTGAGAAAGCTATGGGACAAGATACTGTTGCTACTATAGACAATGGTGAAGTATTTGGTGAACGAGGTCTTATCAAAGCAAAGGCTCTTTATAGAGTAGTACCAACAGCCACTACTGAAACATCTTCAAATACTCGACTAATAGAAGATACTAAAAAGAAAATTGAATCACTAGAAGCAGAATCTAAGCAACTAAATGAAGAAGCAAAAAATGAAGAACTGCCTGTTACTGCTACACAAAAGGAGGCAGAAGCTGCAAGAAAAACTGCTGAAGCTGAAGCAGCTAAGAAGCAACTGGAGGAACTGGAGAATAGGAATGAAACACTTAATGAGGAAGAAGTAGCAGAGGAGCGTGGTAATCTTGATGTAGATACAGGAGAAACTAAGTCTCTGTCTTTTAAGGGAATTACCTATGAAACTTATGATGAAATATCTAAGCATAATGCAGAGCTAATAACTACTTATAAAGACCAAATAGATGCCTTTAAAAATCAAATGAAGAGCATTTTTGGTGAAAGGTTTGATATTGAGTCTGTAGTAAATAATGCTTTGGGCAGGTTGTCTCAAGCATTCGCTAGTGACAATGGTAGAATTCCTGTTAAGTATATACAAGCTAAGGAAGCACCAGAGCACATATTCCTTGGTGTAGCAATGACTGCACCAGTTAAGAAGGCAGTAGAGGATATACTGAAAAATATGCCAGACCTTAGTGGTCATGTAATTAATATAGATGGCAGGGAATTCTTTGTTGCTGGATTACTGTATAGAGGTTGGGATACTAATGACTCAAAGAATATCGAAGCTCTTAGAGCACAATATAAGCTCATTAAGGACGAGTTAAACAAAGCAGCTAAGAATAGTAAAGGTAACTTCACTGTACTTGAGAACTTGAAGAACTTTATCTATGATATGTCAGGTGGTGATTTTGTTACTTCCTTTGGTAGAGATGATACTGGAGATGTAAACTTAAAAACATTGCTTGATAATCCTGTACGTAATCCTCATGGTATGAAGCCCAACACTATTAAGTGGGCAGTAGTAGAAGGACAAAAGGAAGAGCCTAATAGCTACCACATGAAGTATATTAATGTTAGTAAAGGAGATAGGGTTCTTCAACTTTCTGACAAGCATACTGGTGCTGTCTATATGTACATTGAGGCAGGTGATGGCAGACTTATTCCTACACGTATTACTCAACAGTCTTGGAATGATAGAAGTAATTTCCTTAATACTAAATCTGAATATTGGAAGCAGCTTAATAATGCTATTGAGGCTTTACTTGCGCCTGATGTAGCTCTTTCTGATAGAGTAGTAGCTATATCTAAGTTACGTGACTTCTTGCAGTTTAGAGGTGAGGAAGGCAATCTTTATCTGCAAACAGACCAAACTAAGAATGATTATAACACTCTTAAGGCTGCAAGGAAGAATGGTGATACCTTGGAAAAGTATAATGAGGTTATTAAGTTTGATGAGAACTATGATCCAGCAGCTGCAAGAGAAATCTTAGAAAGAATGCTTGACTTCGTTAATCCTCTATTTAATCTCAGAGTTACTGAGTTACGCAAAGACCCATCATTCTATTTGGATGCAGGCTTACTCAGAACTAATATCAAGCATCTTGGTGTGCTACGTAATACTCCTTATCTCTACCCTATAGACAAAGAAGGTAATCCTGATATGCGTTCTTACACAGAACGTAATGCAGAGAACTCTTATACAAGTAGTAAGAGTAAGAGAGTGGCTAGAAATAGATATGAGTATACATTAGGTAATGGCAGGAAAGCAGAGTTCTGGTATGATGGAACTAACTTCTATAATTATGAGAATGGCAGACCTCTTACAGCCTCTGGAACCATTAATCAGTTCTCTGATTACCTTAAACTGTGGGCAGGAGAATTACCTAGTGTTCCAGTTGAAGGTATGGAAGGAGCTTCTTACTATATAGGAGCACCTAATAGGCTTTACTTAGTAGACAAAGATGGTAGAATAACTAACTTGACTCCACAACGTTCTCAGTCTGTATATGATTCTATTAGTAATCAGAAGCACGAGGAGCGTAGAGAGGATGCCCTTAGAGAAGACAAAAATAACTCAGTACCTAATACAGAAGGGGTTAAGTATCCTATAGGCTTCACTTTCAAGAGTAGTAAGGGTGGTAATTTAGTTGTGGTTAATATAGTTAATCTTGGAGATAATAAACATAACTATAACATAATACCTGAAGGAGGAAATCCTGAAGATGCTAAAGAGGTTACTGAAGGCAGTATTGATATGACTGTTGCTAAATATGGTTCTGCTCCTAAAACCCCCGATTCTGCTACTTCAGAGTTAGCAAAAACCGAGGATAAAGCAGTAGAGGCACTAAAAAATATTAATTCTGGTATGGGTAAAGATAGTATTAGTCGTGAAGATGCGGATAAGTTAAGTAAATTAACTAACTTAGCAGGTGATTTGCAACGTGAGTCTCTTAGAGCTATGGATGAAGAGAACGATGAATGGTTTGATAAGTACAACGAACTGTGTAAATCACTAGGTCTCTCACCAGATGCTCCTGTAACAGAAGTGGCTAACAAGTTGCAAGAACAAGGTAAACCTAATAGTGTACAAGATGGATTATTAAGTGCATTGAATTGTGGAATTTAATTAATAGATATTATGTCATATATGTGCGCACTCCCTGATAAGAGCAGGGTACAAAGAGCAGTAGAACTTACTGGGTATAGTGAGAGTACTATTTTAAACATAGTAGATGAGTATCAGAATAATACAACATGGTGGGAAGGCAATGAAGACTTCCCATCAGATACTTATTTACTAAACTATTACAACAGACAGTATGAAGGTACTGATGCTGAAATAGATGCTTGGTGGAGGAATTATGCAGCTCCATTATTCTTTAATACATTGGCTGAACGTAACGCAGAAGTACAGAGAGCTAGGACTATGTTCAAGCATTTCTATGTATATGAATACAAGACAGTTAATGGTAAGTATGTACTTAAAGTAGCACAGCCTGTTAAGTTTGAGAATATGACTGCGCATGAACGCGGTGGTCTTGTGGGTCTCTGGACTAGTATAGCACAACATTCAATGGATGAATTTGTTAATAGTGGTACTTATAATACTTATAACAAGTTCAAGACCAGTGAAGAGGCTAAGAACTATATCCTTGATGCTATGCAAGCTCGCTTTGGGATAGGCTTTACTGCAAAGAAGCAGAATGGTAGATGGATTGTAGAAGCTACTGAAGAGAAGGTAGACACTCCAGCACCTATTCCTAATATGAGTCTTATTCAGGAAGAAATGAGACTTATTAAAGAAGAAGCTATCAAGGATGGAACCTTTATGAAGGCTCCTAATGGTAAGCCCACCAATCTTAATGAAAGGCAGTGGCTACAAGTTAGAACTAAAGCGTTTAAGGAGTGGTTTGGTGATTGGGAAAAAATTGCTCCTAGACTACAAGTATCTGATGATAAAAAGCTACAAGATATTTTACATAATA
>Ga0326514_10003027_pt1 | contig 10636 bp, 8 predicted proteins | sample 3_2548_0518_D_FD_203653 | JGI IMG/M metagenome (GOLD analysis project Ga0326514, IMG submission 203653) | Bovine rumen microbial communities from UC Davis, California, United States - 3_2548_0518 | ecosystem: Host-associated > Mammals > Digestive system > Stomach > Rumen | place: USA: California... | reverse complement strand
CACGTCCAACAACAATACCAGTATCGGAACCCATTAATCTATATGTGTTCTCCTGGTTAATTTTCAACGATAAAATATCCAAAGATTCGGTTGTGTTGTCAATACTGAAATTAACAACACTGTCCTGGTTGACATTAGTCCTGATTCTGTAAGATTTGTTCTCTTTTCCCATGTCTCTTAAATAGTTTTCCCAAGTTTATACTTTTTCCTGTTATCACAGCAAAAATTACCCAAATAATTAATATAGGTGCTGTAATAATAAGTACAACGAATAATAAAATTACAATAAAAAATTTACTTATTGCCATAGCTGCCCTTTCCGTTCCTTTAACTTCCCTGATTGTTTCATCATCAGTGTATTTCCTGGCTTTTAACGCCTTGTCTTTACAATTACATCCCATATTATATAATATAATATTATATTATAAAAATACGAAAAATAAATATATTTTAAAAAGAAAAGCGGACTTTAATTAGTCCGCTTCGTTTATATATGTACACTATCCATTTAGGATTGAATTGCTTGTATTCTGCTTGCAAGTGCACTCCATCTTTTATTTGTTTTATATGTATTAACACTATTTGATTGTACATATATTGGACACTCATACCACGCAATAGCATAACTATAAGGTATAGTTGGTGGTGTTTTTGGTAAACATATAATATAATTTAAATCACTACAACCGTAAAATGCCTCATAGTCTATCCTAGTAACACTGTCTGGTAGTGTTATTGATTTTATATTACTATTACTAAATGATGATTCAATAGATTTTAAACCATTTGGTATTGTGATTGATGTTAAATTCATACAATTTTTGAAAGCACCTCCACCAATACTAATTGCACTACTTGGTATTACCATTGACGCTAAATTATTATTATCCATAAATGTGTTTGAGCCAATCATAGTGACATCTCCACTTAGTTTAATTATACCTTTACCACCGCTGTATGTATTACTAACAACCGTTACATCATTTCCAAATGGATTAATACCACCGTATTCGCTCGGTGTTATTATATTACCATTTGTACTTGTATACCATATCTCATCATTTGGTGGTGGGCATGATTGTATTGTTTTTTCATAACTACTCCATTCATTTGCTGTTTTGTATGCATTGACACTATCGTATGGTACACATATTAAAGGAATATTTCCATTATAGAATGTATTACCACTCAATGATGGCGGTGTATCTCTTAAACAAGTAACTGAAGTTAATGAAGTACATCCATAAAATTGCTGGCCACCAATACTAGTAACACTGCTTGGTATTGTAACCGAAGTTAATGCAGTACAATTTTGGAAAGCATAACTTCCAGTACTGGTAACGCCGTCTGGTATAGTAATTGAACTTAAAGTAGATTTACCTTTAAAAGATTGATAACCAATAGTAGTGGCATTACCGCTTAACTTAATTATACCTTTTCCATCACTGTATGTATTACTTACAACAGTTATACCATCACCAAATGCAACCTTGTTTGGTGATACGGTATTACCATCGCTACTTGTATACCATATTTCATTTTTTGGCTGTGAAGGTACAACATATATACATTCCTGTGAGCTAGTTATACTACCACCAACGTTTGTAGCCCTAGCATACACCATGACTGTTTGTGAAATATTAAACGGTGTTGTATATGTTATATATGTTGAACTACCATCTGTATTATATTCCAATGTTGTAGCATTAGTTGCGCTGATAGTAACAGTATTATTACTGCAACTGATTACCAAATTAGATGGCGGAGTAACATATACACATTCCTGTGAACCAGTTATCTCGCCATCACTTGTACTAGCCTTGGCATACACAGTAACAGTTTCCGTAATTGCAAACGGTGCTGTATAAGTAGTGTATTCAGCGCTTGGGCTTAACTTATATTCCAATGTTGTTGCATTAGTAGCACTGATTGTAACAGTGTTGTTACTGCAACTGATTACCAAATTAGATGGAATTACTGGTATATGGACATGTAAATTCATTGTTGGTTCTTGTCCTTCTGGCTGTGCCATTCCAAGAAAACTAACCGTATCTGCCTGTGCTGCTGCTTGCATTTCAGCAAGGCTGTTAAATAAACGTATATATTTCATATATTTTTTAAGAATTTAGTTTTGATTTATTATATAAATAAATAGTTCAAAAAAAAAAACAGTCCTTAATTTTAGGACTGCTTGAATTTATTATTTAATTTTTATTTTACAGCGAATATCGCGCTCGGGATATTTAATCTCAAACATTGTGTCGATTGCACCATAAAGTGTCTTGTCGCTTTCATTCAAATTAATCTCGTTTGGTTCAGCATATCCACCGAGTGAATCATATGCATTTGCCTCGGAGCAACTTGAGAAATCCACCATTGTCTGGTTAATTTCATCTTTTGAATAACCATCGGCTTCACCAACCTTGTTGAAACATCTCAACGCAATCAAATTGACAACACCATCCTGTTTTGAAATCTCTTTTTCAAGGTCACCCAAGAAAATATCTTCACCCATGACATGTTTTCTTATATCCATATAGTCTTTAATCAAATTGATTACCCTGTTAATTACCTCACTGCTGTCATAAGCCTTGTCAACATAAATATAACAGTCAAATGCCAGATTAATAACCTTACCTGAACGTATTTCAACCATATCGTTAACCATCTTATATTCCTTGAGATATTCCTTAATATTGTCACCAACGGTTTCAGACAACTGGGTCATTAATTTTCCTTGATAATCAAGACCTAATGTATAAACAACAACTTTATTGTTCTCTTCAACGACATTATGCCTGAACGGACAACCGTATTTAGGGTGAATTTGTGAAATCCTGGCATAATAGTCTTTCAAAGTGACACATCTGTTCTGTGCTGCAGCATTATATTTAATCAAATAACGGATTTCCTCATTTGAAGGGGCATCTTTGCCACCATATGACGGAGTTGGATTAGTAACAGTCATTGTATTTTTAACACTTACCCTTTTCTTGGCGTCATTAGGGTCATTGCAATTACCTTCAATAGTCATTTTAAGACCAGTAATTGTTGTAATTGTGTTGGCGCCAACATTTGTCATATCACCTCCGCCGACTCTATATAAAACATACATGGTTGTACCGCTTTCTGGAAGGACACCCATATAGTCATTTGCTTCCATACGGCTCATCATATACCTGGTGAATTCACTGGCATCAGTAGGAATTGTACCGTAGTAATTACGGATACCCGCTCCAAACGTAATTTTAAGTTGATTTGAATCAGTAAATTCTGTAATAAATTTATTTTTCAATCTTTTCCATTCACCTTTCATTGCCATTCTGACAACTTCAGTTACAGGATTCCCGTTGTTGTCGGTAACGGCAGCGCCATCTTCGTCAACCAAATCGAATTCATCAACAACCTCCCAAACAGGATTATAATATCCATCACTATTTTCATCGATAACATATCCGAATCTATATTGGTCAATTAAATTGTCAACTTCAAAATAACGTTGAACTGGTAATCCTTTTTTGTCAAGATACGATTCCTTGTCAACATAAAACTCAGCATAAGCTGGGTCGTTTGACAAATTGGTACCTTGTTTTAAAATGATACTTTCAACGTTACAAATGCCGCTGTCATTAATGGTAACACTCATGAATGGTTCAAGGCTGTTATTTGTTATAACCTTTTTGAATATCCTGGTTTGACCAGCACGAGCAATTGTCAGTTTTTTATATGTATAATTGATTATGTTTCCATTACCATCCCTGTTTGGATACATTTGTCTGTTTGATATACCATTACTGTCAAACTGGCTCTTGAAATCAACATCTTCAATTAATTCAAATGTGTTTCTACCGTCTGAAACCAATGTACCGCGTTTAACATATGGACAATAACTTTCATCAGCAACTGATAAATTATTGCCTGAATTACCGACAGCACTTGTGTTCATAGGAATTCTACATGAAAGCTCAATCTCAACAATTGCACACTTGGGACCTGTAATTTTTAATCCGTTTGTCCTTGCTATATTCAACAACGCATCTTTCGTATTTGCACTGTCAACGTTTGTTTCCTGATAAGCCCTGTCGATATTATATGATAAATTATCAGCGATATCAGCCTGGATGTCGATAAGCCAATTACCAATTGAAGCATCATTGTAATTACTGAAAATGTCTGGATAATACTTTTGTGTAATATCTATAATATCATTCTTGTAATCCTGATATGTTCTGTCTAAATATGAAATTCTTGATTCTGCCATGTTTTATATTACTTGTGTTAATTCATAAGCTTTAGTTGACCCGTCTTTTTCAATAAGGGTGTACTTAATTGTAACAGCCAATCCTTCTCCGCTGTCACCAACCTGTTCTGTTGTAACATCCTGTACTTCACAATTTGAAATGAACTTTTTTACCTTATCTTTTATCTCAAAAATAATATCATCCCAAGCTATAGTATCGTTCATCTCACTGAAAAGGTATGTTATCAAATTTGTACCGAACAAAGGGTCTCTTAATTTCTGTCCCTGGGGGGTGAAAATAAGATGAATAAGTTGAGATTTAACCTCATCAGCCCTTGTTTCGTTCAAGTCCAACAAAGTCTTTTTACTTTCTATCTTGATTGGAAATTTTATACCATATTTCTGTGTTCTTGCCATAATATACAATCCTATACACTATAAATATAATATTTTTATTTTTTAATTACAAAAAAAGAGCCACCGAAGTGACTCTCTCTCTATAACCCTTTAACATACTCTTGTAGTATTCTCAGGAAATCTTTTCTATATTTACCACCAACACAGGCTGAAATTGTTCTCATATCTTTAACATTAAGAATATCGAACAATTCCTTAAATGTTGTTTCAACTTTATTAAAAGGACAGTTTAATATTAAGTCTTTATTGTTCTTAGCCCAATTTAATATAATTTCTTTTCTTTCATTTCTTATTTTATCATTAATTTCACGGCTAACTGTTGTTGCTTTTTGTAAATTTTCTAAAGACATATCTTTACATCCGTGTACACTACATTCATATGAACAAAACCGTTTCTTTTCATGTGGTTTTACCTTAAACTCTTTGCCACAATGTGGGCAAATACGAATTTCCCAGTAATTCTTAGCACGTTCTTTCACTGTTTCATTACCTTTTCTTAACCCTTCCAACATTTTTGCTGCCATTTTTAGGTTCTGCCACTTTTTCTTGGTACTTTCTCCTAGTCGCTTTCTACACTCATCATTATACATTCCACCTTCTCTACCACCTAGTTTTAAATTATAACCATATTTCTTATCCGTTGTTTTATATTCCTTAATATACAACTTCTCTAGTTCATCAATCCCTTCCTGGGTATCGGATGAATCTATAATTTCCCAAACAAAATTATCAAAACCGTATTTTAACAATGCTTCATGGAAATAAGAATTACGGTGATACTTACAATCTCGTTCATGTTGACTTCTTCTATAGTCTAAAGTATTACAAGTCTGACCAATGTAAACTTTTCCATTGACGATATTTGTTACTTTATATATTATTAAAGTCATATTATCTTTTCCAGAATTTATAAGTTATATCTTCTTCTTTTCCGTTTTTTATTTTATATAATCGTTGGTTCGTGGTTTCTTTTGATAAAGGCCCAAATTCTTCCATATATTTTCCAATCTTTACATAATCAAAAACATTTATATAATCAAACAACAGTGTATCATAACCAGAATACACAGCCAATTTAATTCCTTTATAATTTTCTTTAATGTATTTTGCACAATTTATTATATCATCCTTATGACTATCACCCAAAAAAAGAAAACAATTAAATCCCTTATGTTTTTCAAATAACTGGTTTATCTCGTTCTCATTAAGAATTGTACCAACATTTTCCCTTAAATAGGATGAGTGGCATCCATGACAGTGAAACGGGCAGTTACTTATCGTAACTGCCAACGTCACACAATCTGGTATTTCTTCAAAGACAATTTTGTCTTCCACATATTTTGGATAATTAAGCGTAATATCTTGCATGTTCTTCAATTTGTCTAGCCTCACTAAATGAACTTGTTTTCTTCAAGTAACCAATAACACGGGTTAAATAACTTAAATTGGTACTACCACACTTAGGGCATTGATGTATAGTGTGTTTATCTATATACCCACAATCCTCACAACAAGTGTTTTTAATGTTAAATGTGAAATAATTACAACCGTTTTCAGCTGCCACTTTCATCAACTGGCGATATTGTTCCTTAGACAAGTGTTCGTTAAGGTTGATATGACAAGCCGAGCCACCGTCCAAATATTTTACATAATGATTACCATGAAGTTTCATCTTGTCGATTGGGGACAGGGTGGTATCTTCTGGATTATAGAAATATGAACTGTACATGTTTCTGTTTGGTGATACCCAATATCCGTCTTTCTTATCCCACTTATAGTTCTTCGCTGCAAGATTCTCGGCTGGTACAAATTCACAGTTGAACATTGTATCGCGGGTTTTATCCTTACGGTTGCACATATTAATGGTTTCGAGAATGTTATTAACAAACTCACGATATTCCTCATTATCAGAAACCTTAAGTCCTAAAAACTCAGCAGCATCAGTAATACCGTTTACCCCAACAGTAAGATATTGTTTTCTAATATCAATAAATCCAGCATTATATACATCAAGCATATTGGCTTTAAGGAAGTCCTTAATTGTATCATTAAAGGCTGTTTGGTATTTGTGTACACGTTCAACCATTTCAGTAACATCCTCTTTAATGTATTCATAGAGTTTATTTTTATGTAAGAAATTGTTAATTGGCATTTGTACACCCTTAGGAATATTCTTACCCTCAATTTCATGGTAATAACGGTTAGTTGCATCCTGCACCAGATGTGGTAAATTAATTGTCATGACTGATTTTGAACCAGTTGATACAGAAGCTGTACCCATTGAATATTGGTGGGTGGTAAAGTTGTGTTCAGTATCCACATCTTCAAGGTCTTTCAAACTATTACGAAGTCTGCAACATGAAGAAAGACTATCAGGACTGTCACTGAGGTAACAGAAGAAACTATGACCCTCTGACCACATTTCGGCTGTGAAATCAGCATATTCCTTATCAATATAATCATTCTTACCATCAGTAAGTAATGCCATTGTTTCAACTGGGAAAGTAAGTACATACTTAGTTCTTTCCTTATTGAACCATTTCATAAATTTCTTCTGGAGCCAGGAAAGGGTTTCCCACTTAGGTGCTGTACCATCTGGGAATCTAAAATCACCGAATACACCTTTAAAATATTCATGGTCGAAATATGAAATATTCCAGAAAACTGTTTGGTATCCTCTATTACCAGCTGGCATATTCATGCTATGTACAACTTGTTGGAAATAATTCTCAATAACTTTTTCAAGTGTTCTCTGTTTGGTTGTTACCTCAACAATATTGTCAAGTTTTTGGAGATAGTTATCGCCATAATCTTTGCGGATAAAATAATCCATATACATTAAAAACTCAGGTGTTGCCACTGCACCCATAAACTGTGAAGAAACAGAATATACCAAATTAATAAATTCACCACAAAATGACTTCAAGTCCGTTGGGGCAACTGATACACCGCCAAGTTTAGTTAGTCCATCCACAAGGAAAGGATACATTGTTATAGCAACACAATAAGGATAACCTGGTGTACCAGATTCATCGTGTTTATAAAGTCTATGACTTTCAAGGTCTTGTAAATATTGTTTAGCTAATCTCTTACCATACATTGAACCGATTTTGTCGGTAAGAATATATCTATTCTGATTAATATTATTTTCTTTATATAACTCTTGTCCTAAAGTTACAATATTTTTTCTTGACACATTGGCATTCGGGTCAAATTTTGAACCCGTTGCAGCGTTTGATGCCTCAATATATGTACGAATAAAGTCTTGTTTCTTTTTAATGTCCTTACCTTCATTATTTTGATTAATATAAGCTTTTGCTGCTTTTTTATTTACAGACATAAGCCAATCCTCAACCTGTCTTCTAATTTCGGCTGTTGACATATTGTTATAGAAGTAAAAATTCTTAGTAACAACATCTAACAAAACATCATCGCATTCCTCACCAATTGCTGTGTATGCAGCACAAATACTGTTTTTTAGTTTTTCTGGGTTAAACTCCTCTTTTGGTCTACCTTCACTTTTAATAATATCCATATTAAATATTTTTATTTTATTATTCCTTAAACTCTATAAAAGTATAATATAAATACCCTATTTATTTCAAAAATTTTTTGACAAAAATTGCCATTTCAATCTATCTATCTGAGTTCGTGGAATAAAAATTTTTAATTATTTTTATTAGTTTTTGTAAGTTTTTTTCACGTCTCTTGCCATGTTGGTGTTATACTGTTGGTTAGCATCGAGAGCTTCATCAACTGACCTATCAATACATGTACTGAAATCAAATTTTGTTGTACCATTATTGAATGTAACACCCAAAAATTGGTTTGTCTTGATTCGTCCTGGTCGAAATTTATTGATGAATATGTTAAGTTTATCATGTAAACGCATTTCCTCAGTTCTTGCAAATGAGATAATTACGTGTCCAATCTGAACTTTCTTTACAGAACCACCAGCTTGTGTAAGACCAACAATTTCCTGGTTAAATGAATCTTTTGTACCTTGAACAGGGCACCATAAAGCCAAATTAAACTCATGGGCAATGGATTCCAACTTTCTCATTGTCAAACCCTCTCTGGTCCATTCAGTATCAGCAGTGGTTTCAGCTTTCTCTAATTTAAGACACTCAAAATAGTCAACAATAACCAAATCTGGCTTAAACCCCATTGCTATTTGTTTCTGAATGAATTTCTTAATATCAGTTGGAGAAAACTCACCATTCTGAGCATGATAAGCAACCACATTACGTTGAATCATATCTTTCCATTCATGAGAGTTAATCATTTCGACAGCCTTTGGCCTGATATCGGGCAAACTAAGGTCACAAGCATCAATATCAGTTAAGTAAGCATAATATTTACGTTTAATATTTACATCCTCATCCTCAAAGAATATATGTAATACCTTATATCCCTTATAATTGTTATCCTCAGTCTTAGTAACTGCAGCGGTTGCAGCAAACCCAGTTGTGGCACTCGTTTTACCAACACTTGATGGAGCGATAATAATACCCAATTCACCCTTAGCCAATCCACCATAGAACGCCTCATCGAGCATATCAGCTCCTGTTGGAATGGTACAACGGTAATCCTCTTTAAGAGCGTCTTCCATATTATCAAAAATATGGAATCCCATTTCCTTTTTATTGTTACATTCCAGCGCTTTCTTTACGATATCCTCAATATCATCATATCGGTCAGCATCACCGAGTTTGATAATTTCAAAAGCTTTATTTAAAGCCTTGGTTAAGTTCTGTTGTTTAAAAAATCTCTCTGAATACCCTTCAATAAGGTCAATACCCCTGGTTTCAATAGATTTAATCTTTTCAAGCATGGCTACACAACGCTCAACACCAATAGTATCACTAATTTTACTGCGAATTAGTGTGTCAAGGTCTTTGTAAGTGGCAACTGTTTCATTAAGTGAATACCTATCTTTCATAAATCCAACAATACGTCTAAGGTTTTCCTCAGTAAACATATTTTGGTCAATGATACTCTCAATATTCACAAAAAACTGTTGGTCTTCAATAAAACATTTAACCAATTCAACTTGAAAGTCCTCACCTAAGTATCCTAAATCCTCTCTAATTCTTTGTATAGTCTGTCTTGCCATTACAACGTTATATAGTTAATGTAGTTTAAAGATGGGGTCATTTTTTTTTATTTAATGACCCCATATGTAATTAAATTTTAGTTTCTATGGATATTACCGTACTTTTGAGCACAGTATGCTCTCCACATGTTCACATACTCCCTGTTATATGCAGTATATGTGAGTTTTCTGCCATAGTTGGCATCAGCAGGACGTAATCTGACTGGAAGAATTTCATCACCAATAATATTAGTATTATCCCAAACCTTTACATCCCCACCATTCTTACTGGCTTCAGTAAAATACATATCGTTGGTATAACGTTCAAACTTAACATACTGTTTTGGTTTATCCTGGTCTTCATTGGAACAAACCTCACAAATGCGTTTAATGATATCGATAACCAAATCCTCACGACCGTTATTCATAATTTGTACCATAATATACGGTGACCTTGAATTTGTGATATCTACGCTGTTACGTACATACTTAGGATATTGTGAACCATCCCAGATACGGTTATAGACAATATTGTCGTCAACCAAGAAAATAAAACTAAATGTTACCTCCCATGGATTTACAAATTCATCCTCATCCCATTCCTTGGCTGGGATGTCAATCTCTTCAACCTTGTTAATAGGTTGACCATTTTCATCCTTAGCATAACCTGTTAGTTTTGATTTACCGCCACAAGTATTCCATGTATAGATACGACTCTTGGCTTCAAGGTCGGTTCTGATAAGCTCAACACAATCATCAAGAGTGTCATAAAGCTCCTGTGAACACAGGGAATCATTGTTATAACGGTTAATCTTGAAATAACGTTGACAAATAATATTGTCATTAACCTTTAATTGAAATTGAAATCTTTCGCGATAATTACT
>Ga0326514_10003026_pt1 | contig 10637 bp, 8 predicted proteins | sample 3_2548_0518_D_FD_203653 | JGI IMG/M metagenome (GOLD analysis project Ga0326514, IMG submission 203653) | Bovine rumen microbial communities from UC Davis, California, United States - 3_2548_0518 | ecosystem: Host-associated > Mammals > Digestive system > Stomach > Rumen | place: USA: California... | reverse complement strand
CCAAGCACCATCGAAAGAATGCTTGAACGGTTCGCCGCCTTCACGTCTTTACAGCTCAGGTAGCGCTGCACAAACTGCTGGTCGCAACCGCGAATGGCAATTTCAAGAACCGCATAGGCAAAGCCCGCCGACACAAGCGTGCGCGCATTCGAAATATCCATCGAGGCGTCCCACCACTTGGTCTTGCCCGCTTCGCTTGCAAGGGCCGCCATTTCGCCAAAGCCTCCGACCGCATTCGAAATCAGAATCAGCACCAGCACGCCGCCGCCAAAGAACACAACGAACTGCATCACGTCGGTCCAAATGACCGCCTTGATACCGCCAAACCAGGTGTAGAATATTGCCACCGCCGCCGACACGATAATTGCAAGTTTCAAGTCGATATGCAAAATCTGCGCAAGCACAAGCGACGGCGCAAACAGGAGGATTCCCGTACGCAACAGCAAGTGCAAGCAATAGAATATAGCGGCAAGCCTGCGCACCGGGCGGGAAAAACGGACTTCGAAAAGTTCGTAGGCGCTGTTAATGCCAGAAGTCCGGAACTTGGGGATAAAGACAAGCCCCACTACCACAATGCTAATGAAGGCGCCAATCTGGAACATGAGGAACGTCATGTTGTCGCCATAAACATCGGCAGGCGCCCCCAAGAAGGTCGTCGCACTCACGGACGTCGCAATAAGGCTAATGCCCACGGCCACCCACGGAATGGAGCCGCCGCCCAACATGTATTCCTTGAGATTCTTATTACCGCGCGAGACAAACAAGCCGATCGCGATTGAGAGTAACAAGTATGCGACTAAGACAATCCAATCGAGCGCGGTAAACATGCTATACACTCACGGGTTCAGATTCTTGTTTTTCGAACTGCACGACCTGGTTGCGACCGCCTTCTTTAGCGCGGTACAACGCCTGGTCGGCATTGTTGATGGCCTTTTCCAAGTCACCGTTAAAGTTCTGAGTCAGCAAGAACGCGCCGATACTTACCGTCACGCGCAAGGGTTCTGCCTGGTGTACATCGAACACGAGCTTTTCGACCGACTTGCGAATGCGTTCAGCAGTTTCGATCATGCCGTCGGCATCGGTATCGATCAAGGCGACCACGAATTCTTCGCCGCCAAAGCGGGCCACCACGTCAATTTCGCTGCGGATTTCTTTACTGATGGTGTCGGCAATCCCCTTGATGACCACGTCACCAATCGGATGGCCATAGGTATCGTTCACATGCTTGAAGTGGTCGATATCCATCATCAAGAGGCCAATGCTGTACTTGGCGCGGTCTGCACGAATTTTTTCGGAGCGCAATTTTTCAAACATGGTCTTCTTGTTGATGAGACCCGTATGTCCGTCGCGCATGGCCTGGTCGCAACCCAGTTCAAACTTGCGGGCGCGATTGTAGGCAAAGCCTGCTACGCCGGCAAAAGCCTTGAGCAATTCCTTTTCATGATCGTTGTACGGCATGGAGCTGCTGCTTTCAAGGCAAATCGCAATTTCGGCGGTATCGGAACCATGTTCAGCCGCAATAGGCATGACCAAAATCTGGCGCAGGTTCAGGTTCTTGCGTTCCGAATCGTTCAAGCGCGGCAGGTAATCCTTGAAGCCCGGCAAGAACGAGCGTTCCATGGGGCGGTTGCGCATCAGGGCCAGCACAAACACACCCTTGTCCGAAAGCGTAAACTTCTTGTTCGCAAACTGCTCGGCATCTACACCGTCGCAGTACACCACGCTACCATTCATGTCGTCGCCCGGATCCATGGCAAGAATCGTGAGGCGGTCGTAGGCCATGTTCGCCTTCACGTAATTGATAATCTGCTTGTAGATGTCCTTGACCGACATGTTCTGGAAGAACTTGCGCAGGTAGCTGTAGAGTCCGCCATACTGCTGCAGGGCAATATGCTTTTGTGCCGAGTAGAAACCCTTGTAGTCGAGCATCGAAATAGCGCTTGCGATAAACTTGAGCGCATTAGCCGTCATGTCGTTAAACGCATTCGGGTACACGGAATCCATTACAAGTGCACCTACGCGAAGTCCAGAGGCATGATCAATCATGGGCACGGCCACCACCGACTTGATGGCCGGATTGTCCACATAGTACATCACGCTCTTCGCACCCGGAAGGTCACCTTCCAGAAGGCGGTTCACGTTACTGCGGAACAGCTGGCCCAAAAGACCGGACGTTTCGGTAATGCGCGTGCGGAGGTTCACCGAAATTTCCTTGTCGTTTGCAAAATTGCGAATACCCCATTCCCTCTGGTTTTCCATCTGCGTAAACACGATGACAGAATTCACATGCGGAACCACGATCTTGAGTGCAAGCAGCATGTCGGTCATGGAACGGTTGATGTCAGCGTTAGCGCGGGCCCAAACCTGGCTCACCTTGAGGGCGGCTTCGGGTTCATTGGCCATACCCCTAGGCGCATTGGAAAATTCGTTCTGCAAGGTTGGCGTAATAATCGGGTTGTTCGCCGTCGAACGCTTCTTGAAAATCGTCGGAATGGGAGCTGTTGGAGGCTGCTGGGAATTCGGGCCGGCAAGGCGCGGGCGGTTCATGCAGGCAAGCACTAACGCAACGACGGCGAAGGGAATCAGGAACAGGAACATTCCCCCCTGGAATGCAAGGCCAAGCAAAAGGCCCGCGACCACGAATAAAATTTCAGCAACAGACATATCTTTCCCACTATAAACGGAAGGAACGGTACAGCATTACGACCGAGACGCCGCCATATACAAAGTGGCTAATCCATGCCGCCCAAAAAGGCGAAAGCGCACCATTTTCTCCCATCTTTAAGCCGATTCTTTCAAGAATATAATAGCTAAAAACAATCAAGAGGCCAACCCCGAACTTCTGGGAAAGGCCCCCAGAGCGACTATAGCGGTGGCAAAGCGCTGCACCGATGAGTAGTACAATCAAATTCATCCAATGGGCGGAACGCTTAAACTGGAGTGCGGTTTCCATAGCCCGGGTATCTTCGCCCGAACGGCGCAACACGTTGATTCTAGCCATGACCATCTTGGAATCCATTTCATCGGCGGTCTGGCGTTCGTTAATCAAGTCGCCCGGATAAGTCGTTACCTTGTCGCACAACTTTTCGCGATGAATCGGGTAAACGTTAACTGTACCGTCTTTATGGAATTCACGGCGGAGCCCGCGTTCAAATTGCCAGCAACCCGGCGGCGGGTCTATGCTAGAAAGCCTTGCAATCGAATCGAGCGAATCCTTGGGAGCATCTTCAATCCAGCGGACCAGTTTTGCATCGTAACGCTCTACCAGGCGGCCATCTTCGCGAAGGAGCAAAACCACGTCGCGGCCAAAGCGGCCCTTGCCGGAATAATGCCTAAAGAACCAGCTGGCCCGTTCGCTGTCGATAAAGGTAAAGTCGCGTTTTTCCTTGATGCGCGGATTCTTCTTTTTCTGGGCGTTGGTCTCCATGGTTTCAAGGCGCTTGTGGTTCGCGTCAGGGAGCCAAAGTTCGCTCATTTCGTAAGAGGCAATCGATACGATCACGCCGAACACGAAAATCGGGATCAACGTCTTGAACGGCGCCTGGCCGGAACTCTGCATGGCACTCATTTCCAAATGACGCGTCATGTTACCGATCGAGGCCAGCACAGCAATGAACAAGGCCACCGGCGAAATCAGGTAAATCATGTAAGGCAGGTAGCTTACATAATAGTCTATCGCATCCTTGGTGTCGCGGGCAAGCCAGGTCTTGATGTTACCCACAAAGTCAATGACCGCAAACATAAGAATCGCGCCCAAGAGCACCAGCAGGAACATCTTGAGAAAATTCCACATCATGTACCGGGAGAATTTCATCCAATCCTCCTGGTAAAGAATCCGAATATCTTCTTGAAGAACCCGCCCACCGCGCGAATCGCCCTAAAGAACTTGGAATCGCCCGAGAAACGGTCGCGCACCATGGCCACCGTAATGAATATGCCGAAGGTGCCTATGATAATGTTCGACGCCCACATAGCAAGCACCGGATCTATCAAAAGTCTATCGGCCATGTTTTCGCCGCCAATCAGGCAAATCCAGTAAATCACGAAGAACGCAAGGCTATAAAGAATACCCGTACCGATACCGCCCTTGCGCGCCATGATTCCAAGGGGGGCGCCAATCAGAACAAAGATAAAGCAGGCAAAACCGGTGCTGTACTTCTTGTGGATTTCGACCGTGTACTGCGCCTTGCGCTTGAGTTCCGTTTCCATGCGGCTGTATAATCTTTCGGTTGTGCGAAGCGCCGCAATTTCTTGCACGCGGAGTCGCTGCAAGGACCGCCTGCGCTGGATAGAATCAATCTTTGTCCCGCTTTCGACCGATTTCGGGACAATGGAATCGCCCATGACATCTTCACGCAACGTCACAAGCGTGTTCAACCTTTTTTCGAGCGCCTGATCCCTGAATTCGACATAGCGTTTTTCGGCATCTTCCACCACCTCGGTCATCATCTCGATAGGCATTTCGCGGTCGCTGCGGTAACTGCGGCTACGGCGTTCCAGGCGGTCATCCACGTTCTTCATGGCTAAGTCTTGCGAGAAATAACGAATGCGGAAGTAGTTTTCGGGGTTATCGGCATCGGTCATGTGCGTTTCGCCACTGCGCAAGCGAAGCATAAGGGTTGCACCGTTGTCTTCGTATTCCATGGTCGCACTGTCGGCATACACAATACGGGGCGCCCCCTTCTTTTCCATTTCGAAAATCTGGATTCCGTACAAAGTACCCGATACCGGATCGATGCGATTCACCCACAATTGAACATCGGGGAACTGCGTAATGAGCCTGCCCGCATCAATAAACACGTGCGGTTTTTTACGCGACACGGCATTCATGAGTTCAACCGAACGGTGGTTCGCTTCGGGCAGCACCCAGTTGTTGAACACCACCATCAAAACCGAAATCAGCATCGATACCAAAAGTACCGGACGCATGAGCGAAAGCGGAGAAATGCCCGCCGCCTTGCAGGCCGTAATTTCCTGGTCGCCCGAAAGCCTACCGAAAGCCATCAAGCTTGCCACAAGCACGGCCATCGGAATAGACAGCGAAAGCATCCAGGCGAGGTTTAGCGCAAAGATTTCAAGAACAGTCGAGGCAGGAAGCCCCTTGGAAAGCACATTATCGAGGATTTTGACCAAAAAGTCCACCACGAACAGGAACGTGATTCCAAAAAGAGCCGCCAAAAAGGGGCCTATGAGCTCTTTCAACACGTAGCGGACTAAAATCATTTTTCTGAACTTACAAAATTTTCTACTTTACGGGGGTAAAATTAGAATTAACCAAAGAAAAAAAATGAACCTGTTCAAAAAGATTCCCCTATTCCTTTGTATTTTAGCTGAAACTGCATTTTTGGTCGGTTGTTCTTCGAGCGGTAAAAGCAAGATGAAACACACCGAATGGTGCCGAATTCGCTATGAAGGCGCAGAGGAACTTTTCAAGAAAGAAAAGTACGGCCGAGCAACAGACAGGCTCGAAGAAATCCTTTCGACATGCGCCGGCACGGGCTACATGGAACAAGCCCAATTCTTGATGGCCGAAAGCTACTTCAACATGGAAGACTGGATCGAAGCCCGCGGTGAATACGGCAGCTTCATCTTGAACTTCCCGGGTTCGCCGTTCATTGAAACCGCCGAATTCCGCAAGGCTATTTCTTCGTTCAACATGGAATTCCGCGTGAGCCGCGACGAAGCGAACACGACGATTGCCATGAGGGACTTTGAACGCTACCTGTCGAACTATCCCGATTCCCCGCTACGCGACTCGGTGAACTACTACTACGACCTGCTTGTCGAACGCTTGGCCGAGAAGGAATTCCAGACCGCAAGACTTTACCTGCGCATGGACAAGTACCAGGCCGCCGTGATTTACTTCAAGGAATTCCTGGAAACCTACCCCAAGAGCAAGCGCCGTACCGAAGCCTTGTTCATGATTGCCCAGGCCTACAACGAACTTGACCAGTTCGAAACCGCCAAACTCTACTTGAACATCGCCCGCAACGAAGCAAACCCCGACGACAAGAAAATCCAGAAGCAGATTGCAAAGACCGAAAAGAAAATCGACAAGGCCGAAATTGCATTTGCCAAGCGCATGAAAAAGGATTCCCAGAAGAAGCGTTTCTTCAAGGAAGACCGAGAAATGCAGAACTAGTGAAAGATGTGAGATGAGAGATGTGAGATGTGCAATTATTCATTTCACATTACACATCACACATTGTGTCAACCTAAGTGGAGTGAAACGGAATCGAAGGATCTGAATAGGTGAAACATCTTTTGCACATCCTCCTTGTGGCGATTCTTGCCGCATCTGCCATGGCCGCCGAAGAGACTTCGACCCGCGACCGTTCCAGGCTTTCGATCTTTTTGCAACCCGCTGTTTCGTTCTTGGATTTTCCGGAACGCAAATACTTCCAGGATGCAATCGACACTCTCTATTACAGCTTTAAACAAGACGCCGTGACCGAAAGCGAATCGCTGAGTGTCGCCAAGCAGGACTTCCAGAAGGTGAACTTCTGCTTCCCGATTTCGGCTGGGTTCCAATATCAGCTTTTCAAGGACAACTTCATTAGCGCGGGCGTAAGCTTTATTTACGACAACGAATCGGTGGTGCTTACCGACCGCAAGAACCGCACCCACAATTACAGCTACACCATTCAGGGCATGCCGCTCTTTTTGGAATACAGGCTCGGCATTCCCCGCAACTTCATGACGCTTTCGGGCGAAAGCCTGTTCAGCATTGCCGTGCGCTGGTACTGGGTATTGCCCGGCACCGAAATCTATACGACCTGGGGCCAAATGGACGCAAAGACTCCGCTCCTTGGCGCAGGCTTTGGCGTAAGCGTCGGCTACCTGATTGCGAACTGGAAAAATTTCAACATTTACGGCGACGTCGGATTCAGCAGCATCAAGGTGGAATCCGAAAAGAAATTCTCTAAAATTGTCCCCGACGGTCCCGATAAAAAAGCCAAGTGGAATATCGGCGGACTCACCATGCAAGTGCGCATTGGCTTTGGGCTGTGGAACGAGCCTGAGAACGTCGAAGATAAAGATGACGATGACGACGATGATGACAAGAAATCCCCGGAGGAATAATGAGCTTTATTCCGGGCGAAAAGTTGCATTACGCCGAGACGCATTTCAAGTTTAAACTCCCCTGGTCGCTGCTGTATAAGCCGTGGCCCGAAATTTTGGTCGATGCCCCGTTCCAGTTTGTACCGGGAGTCGAGCCTACCGTTTGGATTGTGGTCCGCGACGCGCATCGGTTCCCGACGCTTATCGAGAAGGCGGAAATCAACGGCAAGACCTTTGAATTACAGATACAGGCGAAGGAGCAATTCGGCTTTTACCCCGTGAAACTCGGGAATCTGGAGCCAGGCGTACATGAACTGGACTGCAAGATTTACGCCAAGCGGATTAGCGAAAACGGCGAGCGCACCGAGACGAAAGTTTTTACCCGCTGGAATTACCCCGGATTAAAGCCCAAGCCCTTAAAAATTCAAGTGCTTGCCGAAGAGCCGCCGAAGGCTCCAGGATTTGTCGCCGGCGAAATGCATTGCCACACGCATTATTCCGCTGACCATGTGGAACACGGCGCCTCGCCTGCCGTATTGCAACAGGCGGCCAAGGCCGTCGGGCTCGATTTTGTAAGTTGCACCGACCACGCCTACGATTTCGCTTACACCACCGAAGACTACACCAAAGAAGCCGACACTCCGCTCACCCGCTTTGACGCCTTGCGCGAAGAAGTCCGCGAACTAAATCAGAATGCAGATATGCCTCTTATGATTGCCGGCGAAGAAGTTTCGGCAGGCAATTCCAAGGGCGAAAACGTGCACATGACCGTTCTCGGGCCTGAATGCTATTTGCCCGGCCTTGGCGACTGCGGGCGAAACTGGCTCGACAACAAGCCGACATTCCGTATTCCGAAGCTGCTCGAAATGACGAAGGCGCATTGCTTTGCAGCCCACCCGATGCAGCCCATGGGCTACCTTGAAAAGTTCATCTTCCGCCGCGGCTACTGGAGCCACAAAGATTTGAATCTGGACGCAGCCCACATGATTCGCGGGATCCAGTTCTGGAACGGAATTCGCGACGAAGGATTCAAGCTTGGAAGAGAATGGTGGATCGAGGAACTCGGCAAAGGGAATTTCTTGCTCCCGATTGGCGGCAACGACGCTCACGGCGACTTGAATGACACGACCGCTGTCGCTACCCCGCTAGTTTCATTGAAGCATAGCCGAGACCATGTTTTCGGGAAAGTGAGAACGGTAATTAAATTCGGAATTCGGAATTCGGAATTCGGAACTAAAGTTTCAAGCGAGGCTATCCACGAAGCATTCGCGGGCGACAACTGCTACATTACCGATGGCCCGGCTCTCTGGTGGGAACGCAGCGAAAAGACCGTGACATTCCATGCCCGCAATACGCAAGATTTCGGCGGAGCCTTCCGCCACATTCGCATTTTCGGGCGCAAGCGTTCTGCAGGCGGCAAGCTCGCCAAGAACGAAACCGTCTGCATAGAAAGCCTGGTATTGCCGCCCGCCAGCACAGACATTACCGTCAATAAAGATGACTTTGCGTACTTGCGCGCCGAATGCGAAACCGCAACCGGCAAGTTCGCAATGACTTCGGCGGCGGTACTTTAGGAGGAACCATGCCACGATTCATGTCGCCATTGCGACCGCGTTACATGCGATCTCCAGCGGACATTCCCAAGGAAGGCCTGCAGGTACAATCCATAACGGCGACTCCCGAAGCATCGAAAAATGCAGGAACGAATGCGGCTTCGGTGAGTGATGCGCAGGATTCGCCCGAGGCGCAGGAGCCTGAATACCCTGAAATCGTGTGCGTGTCCGAAGGCACGTTCCGCCAGATTCGCGACGACAGCCTGGTACTCCTTTCGCAAGGAATTTCTCACCGGCTCTTGCGCAGTATCGAAGGCCCTTTTTTGATTTTCGTTTTGCCCGAGCACGAAGAATTTGCACGCCTACAGTTGGCTCTTTACCGCAAGGAAAATCCGCCTAAAGAAGAAAACCCGCCGATTCCCTTGAGCTTTAGCCTGCAGCCGCTCTGGATTTTGCTTGCTCCCCTGATAATCACGCTAATCGATTTTTCAGACAAAGTAAGTCTTCATTCACGAGGAATCTCGGATGCCGGCAAGGTCCTTAAAGGAGAATGGTGGCGCGCGCTCACGGCACAGACCTTGCACGGCGACACGCGGCACCTAGCGTCGAATTTACTCTGCGGCTACATCGTGATGAACATGATTACCTTCCGCATTCCGCTGCTACGGCTTGCGCCGTTTATCGCCGTCGCGGCCGCGATTGCAAACATTTGCGTTTCGCTTACGGTAAAGACCGATTTTCGCTCGCTCGGTTTTTCGACATTCGTATTCGCCGCCATCGGTTGCCTCTCGGTAATTGAATTCAGGCTCATGCCCAAAGAAACCCACGGCCTGCTCCGGCGATTCGCGCCGCTCTGCGGCGCGGCATCCCTTGCCGTATTCCTCGGGCTCGGCGAAAACGCCGACATTCTCGGACACGCCTACGGATTTATTGCCGGACTTTTCTGCGGACTCATCCCCAGCAAAAAGGCGCTCCGCTGGGGAACGCCGCTTTCTTCCGTCGACGGAATCGGGCTATTGCTTTACTACGCGTTCTACGTAATCGCGTGGAAAATGGCGATGGCATGAAAAGCCGCACGAAGACCCGTTATTTACACATACAAAAAGGCGGTCTTAGACCGCCCTTAAAGTAAATTTCAATTTCTTTAAATAATTCCGAAATCCGAGTTCCGTATTCCGAACCAACTAGATGTTCAGGAACTTCTTGGCCTTGTCGGCATAAGCCTGGTTGTCGCCGTAGACAGTGAGAATGCGTTCTGCAGTCTGCTTGGCCTTGTCGGCAGCACCGAGCTGTTCGTAAACAAGAGTGAGCTTCCACATGGCGTCAGCAACCATCGGGACCTCGTCCACCGGTTCGTCCTTCTGGAAGCGGTCTTCCTGGTCGCCCGTGCGCTTTGCAAATTCAGAGATGTACTTTTCCAACAGACCGGCAGCGGCAGAATAGTCAGCCTTTTCGATCTTCACAGAGGCAAGACCATGCATGGCAGCCGAACGGACTAAAGCAACAGAACCGGCATTGTCGAGGCTCTTCTGGAAGAACACAGCAGCGGCGTCAAATTCGCCAGCCTGGAACTTGATGTTGCCAGCGTAAAGAGCTGCCTTGGCCAGAGCCACACCGGAAAGCTTACCGGAATTGATCTTGGATTCGAATTCCACGAAAGCGGAGTCATTCTGATTCGCATAAAGGAGCGTCATGCCCGGACCAAGGAGTTCGGCCTGTTCGGCAGCAGCAGCCTTGCGATAATCACGGAACTGCACCACGCCCACCACAATGACCATAATCACCACGATGGCGGCAATGACCTTGGAGCCGTGTGCGACAAAAAATTCCTTAATTTCAGAATTGTTGGTATTCGATTCGTTTGCCATATTAAACGTCCATGTTAAATTTCGTGCTCCAATCATAGAAAATTTTTAATGTGTTGTCAGCACACCTTGACAAATTAGGGCCGTTTTGCTAATTTTGGCCTACCATGCCACTCTAGCTCAGCTGGTAGAGCAGCTGATTCGTAATCAGCAGGTC
>Ga0326514_10003025_pt1 | contig 10637 bp, 14 predicted proteins | sample 3_2548_0518_D_FD_203653 | JGI IMG/M metagenome (GOLD analysis project Ga0326514, IMG submission 203653) | Bovine rumen microbial communities from UC Davis, California, United States - 3_2548_0518 | ecosystem: Host-associated > Mammals > Digestive system > Stomach > Rumen | place: USA... | reverse complement strand
AAACAGACAGAAGCTATTCTGTAACGGACAAAATTCCGGTACAGTTCGTTCCGCGGATGAGCTGTGGAAGAAGATCATATTGAAAGGAATAAAGCCGGCTGCAAAGTGGAATATCGTGGGGACGATGATGGATTTACGGTAAGATTCCACCGTCGCTGCGGAGAAGGCTGGGGGACAGGCTTGAGTGCCAATGTCATTCACGGTGGCACTTACGATGGTACTCACGATGAAGAAAAAATAAGAGAATCCTATGAATCTGGCATTCTCTCAATGGTGAAGTCAAATAACAGAATTACCCGGAAAGAAATGGCGGAAAAGTTATCCATCAGTCTCCGTTCTCTTCGAAGGATAATTAACAAAATGGATGAATTACATTACGTTGGAAGCGGAAATCACGGACATTGGGAGATCAGGCATGATCAATATTGACTTCGAGCAAGGTGACGATAGGGCGACTGATTCAGGCAAAGAAGTCAGTGGGTACAAATTGGGGACACCAGCTGCGAAGCAGTTTGAAGCCGTGAGTACATTTTGAGTACACTTTGAGTGCGATATAAATTAGCGTGATCCAAAGAAGTGATAAAACCGAAGAAAAGTAGCACAGACGCTACACAAATTACGCAGATTTCTTTATGGAGACTCGAGCTGGAATGATAAGACAGAGGCTGTAAACCCTTATATTCAGCGGGTTTACAGCCTCTTTTTCTGTTCAGTGACAATACAATGACAATACGCCAAAATCAATCGTCACTGAATGAATGATGTAAATTTTTTCTTCTGATTTCACGTCTTGTCCCGTTCGGGACATCCGTCCATGAATTTACCGGGTGAAAGACCCGGCTTTTTTAACTGCACAGCCACGGTCAATCAGTATCCTGCTTCTCCGGCTTGCGTCTTCTTTTCGCTTTTGCCTCGGAATCAGGTGCGGCAGTCGTTTTATTCTCACCCTGCAGTTTTTGAAGTCTGTTTGTGATTTCAGGACCGGGAGTATAACCGTACATCTGGTCTTTGTCAATAAAGTCGGGCCAGGCGCTCTTCCAGTCGTTTCTTCCCCTGAAATTTCGCAACAAGCTGTTGCAGTTTCTGAAGGAACTGAAATGTTGCAACAACCTGTTGCACAATTATCACCGATATTCTGTATCCCGTGGGGACATATCGTGAATATTTTGGACAAATGCGGAGATGATCCGAAAAAAGCCTTGTTTTACGCAGAGAAGACCATGGAAAACAACTGGTCCCGGGCTGTCCTCCTGAACTTCCTTGATACGGATCTTTATGAGCGGCAGGGAAAGGCGATCACGAATTTTGATAAGCGGCTGCCGGATGCGGAGAGTGACCTCGCACAGCAGATGACAAAGGATCCCTACAATTTTGACTTCCTGACGTTACGGGAACGATACGATGAGAAAGAGCTGAAAGATGCCTTGATGGATAATGTTCAGCGTTTCCTTCTCGAATTGGGAACCGGGTTTGCATTTGTCGGGAGGGAGTACAGACTGAATGTCGGCAAGACAGAACAGTTCATCGATGAACTGTTTTATAACATTACACTGCATTGCTATGTTGTCATAGAAGTCAAGATCAGGGCTTTTGAACCGGGAGACATGGGGCAGCTCGGCACCTATGTTGCGGCTGTAGACGGCATTCTGAAAAGAGACGGGGATACACCGACGATCGGGCTCCTGATCTGCAAGACCAAAGATGCGGTACTTGCCAGATATGCATTGAACAGTGTAAATGTTCCCATCGGGATCTCAGAATATGAATTATCCAAATTCATCCCGGAGAATTTCAAGCAGCCCATGCCGACCATTGAGGAAATCGAACAGGAGTTGAATTAAGCGGATAGTGAGTACCAACTGAGTACCGGATGAGTACCGACTGAGTATTTCCAGACGATTTTCCGGGTGATATTCTTATACTGGACAATCGGAGAGGGAACCGAAGATCCCAAACCGGAGTCTTTCTTTTGCAGAAGAAAACAGCATATTTATTACCAGAGCGTCAGCTCGTGACAGAAGCGTCACGGGTCTGGCGCTTTTCTTATGCCTGAAAAACGGAAGTATCCGGCAGGCGCTAAAGAGAGGAGCCTATGACAAAAGAATTTGAAAATTTTGCAGACCGAGTGACGGATGAGCTGATCGATCGCCTGCAGGAGGACGGGTATGGTCACATTACAGTCGGTGTGAGAAGCGTAGAAACGGCTGGCGGCAGTTATGAGGCGGTTAACGTGAAGCTGAACGGCACTGAAATGGCGGTCAGTGCGAATCTTTCAAAGGCGTATGAGACATATCTTTCAGGAATGCCGATGGAGGAGATCGCGGAAAATCTGACCCATCAGATCAGTCACACGCTTGCTCAGATATTCGACTTCTTCCTTCACGCCCGGATCGTACTTGAAGAAGTCCTGATCCGGAATATGAAAATCCGATACCTTTGGTTCCGGCATGTGCATCTGAATATTGCGCTCGCCGGAAAGATCGACCTGATCGTCACCAAGTCGGTCAGCCGATTCGCTCGGAACACCGTGGACAGCCTTACGACCATCCGCAAGCTCAAGGAAAACGGCATCGAGTGCTACTTTGAAAAGGAAAATATCTGGACCTTCGACGGCAAAGGCGAATTGCTCATCACCATCATGTCGAGTCTCGCGCAGGAGGAATCCCGGAGCATCTCCGAAAACTGCACCTGGGGACATCGGAAACGATTCGCTGACGGCAAGGTCAGCGTCGCTTACAGCCGGTTCCTTGGCTACGACCGCGGGCCGAACGGCGGCCTTGTCATCAATCAGGACGAAGTCAAGACGATACGGAAAATCTACAGGCTTTTTCTTGAAGGGATGACGCCCTGCTGCAGAAAACCTACACCGTCGATTACCTCACGAAGAAAACAAAGGTCAACGAAGGCGAGATTCCGCAGTACTATGTCGAGGGTGACCATGAGACCATCATTGATCCGGATGTTTTCGACCAGGTGCAGATTGAGCCTGAGAAACGCTGTCCGGGCCGGAACCGCCACAGCGGTGGCCACGACTTCTCCGGCAAAATCAAATGCGGCCAGTGCGGCGGCTGGTACGGCTCCAAGGTCTGGCACAGCACGGACAAATACCGGAAAGTCATCTGGCAATGCAATCACAAATACCACGGCAAGAAGTGCTCCACGCCACACTTGACCGACGACGAGATTAAGGTGGTGTTCGTGAGGGCGGCAAACAAGGCTCTCGCCGATAAGGACACCATCATCGAGACTTTCCGGCTCATCCGTGATACAGCCTTTGACACCTCGGAATTTGAAAAAGAGCGGGACCGGCTGACCGAGGAGCTGAACGTGGTTGCGGGACTCATTCAAGACGGCATCTACCAGAACGCCCATGTCGCACAGAACCAGGATGACTACAGTTAAGAATACGACAGCCTGACCGCCCGGTACGACAAAGCGAAAAAGCGGCTCGACGAGGTGACCGCCGAAATCCACGACAAGAACTCCCGCTGCCAGTCAATCGAAAGTTACCTCTCGCTCCTTGAGGAACGGAAAGAAACCATCACCGAATACGATCCGCTACTTTTCCACGGCATGGTCGAGTTCGTCACGGTCTACGGCAAGGATGACATCAGGTTTACCATGAAGGACGGGACGGAGGTCAAAGCGTAAAAAAACAACCTGACTACCAGTTTACGATGCTGGCGGTCGGGCTGCCTCTTTGTACATAACCACACACTCAGCGTGCCTCGAGCCAGCTCTTTACCTCTCTGTATAAGTGGGCAGTTGGGACTGTGGGATTGCTATCAAATCTACTTGAAACCGAAGTTTTGCTATAGATTTCACTTGACACCGAGGTCTTGCTATCGGCGGAACTTGAAACCGGTGGTTTGCTATGAGTTGAGTGCAATGATTTGCTGTTAACTACCGCCAAGCCAGAATCCTTTGCAAACAAAAAAATCGGAGCACCGACCATAAGTTCAATGCTCCGCAAAATTCATTATATTTGCTTATTTGATTGATTATTTCCTTCACAGCTTCTGCAAGCAATGTCAGATATGATCCTCCAGCCAGTCCATAATAATTTCCGCACCGGTCGCATAGCCTCCCATCTGAGTATGGCACTGTGCCGTGCTGTCATCGTCGAACAGAATGTAATCCTTATTCCTGGCATTCGGGAGTGCGTCATAAAGCTCTTTCGCAGCTCCAAAAGTCATTTCAGCCGTACCGTCAAGGACTAAAACCTCACACTCCACCTTATCCAGTATATTTGAGTTGTCATATTTTTTTAATTCATCTACGACCGCCTCTTCCGGCACACCATGCTTCCACGCATAATCTTCCAGCATGACATTCATAAACTTTGGGCGCATCTTCGGCGGCATCTTCTGTATCATTGCGAGTCTCTCTCCAATTCCCTTTCCCCAGCTGATATTTCCGGGATCAGCAATAATCAGCTTAATCCTTTTATCAAACGCTGCCACTCTCGGCATCAGGAATCCGCCGAAGGAGAATCCCACACATGCCACATGGTTCATATCAACACAGTCTATCGTTTCAGCATAGTCAAGTACGGGACCCATCACTTTTTCCCAGTCCGGGCGGAACTTCATATCCTGAAATCTAAGGGCATACCCCTGTCCCGGTCCATCGTAGGCAAGGCAGTGTATTCCCCGCTTCAATGCCGCATCAAACATCCACCTTGTATCCACCGCCCAGGTATCCCTGCCAGGTGTAAGTATCAGAACCGGCGCCTTATCCTTTTTCGCATAAGGAGATGTATAGAAATGTCCCGGAAGATAAGTTCCCTCGTAAGGAATCTCCACATATTTTCCGGGATAACCTGACAGCTCCAGCGATTTCTCATAGCAGTCAAAGCACTGTCTCGTATATTTCTCCATCATTGGTGAATGTACGTTCTCCATATACATGGTTGCCATCCGGTAATATGTGGATGCACGAAGATATGCCGTAGATGCGCTCACCTTCTTATCATTGGCCTCAGACTTCTGCGCCCTTTTATTAAGCCTTGATGCAAGTTCAGCCCACGTATTCTCCCAACTTCCGGTCTCCTTGTCATCCAAACGACTTACCACTTCCAGGGCTTCTCCCGCGTCAGCCATGCCGAGATAGCAGAGTCCCATCACATGCTTCATGATCGCATCCGTCATGATACCGTCCGTAAACTTAAGCGTAGACCAATGGTCTCCTGAAATAGACTGTATGCTCGGACCTTTTGACATTGGACCGTTGTTTTTCTTTAAAATACCCATTATGATTCCTCATTATTCACTTGCCTTGTCAACTGTATTGTTATGAAAAATCCGGCAGTCGCACCATACTATCTCGTAATCTATCTGCCGGCCTTATCTCATTTCCATTCAAAGTTTTCTTTTCCTGCTCCAAGCTCGAAATGGTACTTAACAAGCCCGGTGTCAACTCCGGTAAAAATGCCGTTATCGCAGGTGATAGATACTTTATTTTCTGTTCCGGTAATCGTGAATGCCTGTTTATCAAGAGCCGTTGGAGCAAGAAGAGCAGCATTCACGCCTTCCTTAAACCATTCAGGCTCCTTGCCATCATATGAGCTGACATCGGATGCCTTTTTTGACTTATGCTGAGTACCCTGTGTCTGACCGTATCCTACCGCAATGATTCCGACCGGCTTTGCGTTTCCGGATTTCTCCTGAGCGCCTTTACGGTTGTAGGTGCCGCCGACCCACCATGTATTTAGTCCGAGTGTCTGCGCATAAAGCATCAGATCAGCGCCGCAATAACCGCACAGTTCATCAGAACCTTCCGGACCTGCCATGATAAAGAAATTATTCACCCCTTTCGCAAGGATCAGCTTGATTATCCCCGGAACCGCACTGCCGTCATTCGTGATCAGACGAATGGAAAGCCCGTACTGTTCATTATTTTTCTTTACCCGTTCATTCAGTTTTGCCACAATTTCCTCAGGGATAGGCTTGTCAGTATACTTACGGACCATGTGCCGTTCTTTCATTGCCTGTTTCATATCCATAATGGGCACCTCCATTACTCGTTTATTTCTCTTGCCCGGACTGACATCTGCTTCAGCTGCTTTGCGAAAAGTTCCGCTTCAGATACTGTCATATCCTGCATAATATAATCCGACCACTTTTTTTGAATCTCGCGTATGTGTTCTTCCATCTGTTTTGCCTTATCCGTCAGATAAACACACTTGGAGCGATGGTCTTTCTCGTTTGAATGTCTGACAATAAGGCCTTTCTTTTCCATACCCTGTATGGTTCGCGTCGTAGCGGCCTTATCAACAGAAATCTTCGTTGCCATTTCATCCTGCGTCAGCCCGTCTCTTGTATAAAGCTGGGAAAGATACATCAGCTCTGAAGCTGTTATTTCCACTTCAGAAAGTTCGTGGCTGAAAAACAGATTCAGCTGGCGCAATAGTACCGATATGTATGTTCCTGCCTGATTCATACTAAGCCTCCTATATAGTTGATATGTCAATTATATTTTGTTTGCGTTGACTTGTCAACCGTTTTATTGTTCACGTCTACGACTTGTTTCTGTATCTTAAATTGAAACCGCTAATTTGCTATGGTTAAATGAAAAATGAGCCGCTCCCCGAAAGGAACGGCCCCGCTTCTGCGCTTTCACATCTCCACTTCTGTCACCATTCCGGTCCTCATGGTGAATCGCATCATCTCCGGGAAGACCTCGATCTTCTCGATGAAGTCCCGGACGAGCTTGTCGTCGTATGCCAGGGCATCACCCTTGCCGGCCTCCAGCTCTTTGCGAAGGGGCTATGTGACCATAAAATTCAGCCTTTCTTGTAATGCATTTGCGCCCTCCTGTGCCAAATGCACCCCCTGAGTCGGATTTGTACCCTCCAATTTTTCAGGCAGCAAGGCAATCGCTGAATTGTATCATAGTCTGCACTTTGCTTTCGATATAGATCACATCAATCTTGCCCTTATGCGTCTTCTCCAGAAGTTTCAGACTGTGCAGATTATCCCCTTCGAGCAGGAAGTTATAGCCCTCTCCCGGAGCAGCAGTAATCTCCCGGTCATGATCCTCTGTAAATACAGGGCTTCTGTCATTCTCTGAGGTGAAAATGATTGAGCTCAGTAAGTTAAACGTGTCAGGGAGAGTGGCTTACCGTTTCACCGGGCGCTTTTTACCACGCCCGGATCGGAAGATATCCTACAAGCATTGTAAAATAACGAGCGATATTTCCGGCATTTTGGAAGGATTGAATACTACGTTACGATGGATGTAGAGATGAAGTCTATTGGAAATGATTTGAATTGTAACGTAAAATAAGTTACAATTAAAAATGGCCAGAACTTTCACTTTCCATGCATTAAGAGGTAACAGATTGGAAGAGTATATTGAAAAAATCCTTCATCAGTATGTTCAGATCTTTCCTTATGAAGAGGCAAATAAGTTACCACTAGCACTTAGGGGAACGTATACATTTTATTGGCTGATTATTGGGGGCTATAAAGTACTCGCTGCTGAACCGTTTGAAAAAATGACTCTTGTGGACTTGAGAAAGCAACATCGGCAGATAGAAATATTAACCGGTCAGAAATGTGTTCTTTTTCTTAAGAATATTAACTACTATACGCGGGATACTCTGCTGGAAGAAGGAATTCCTTTTATATGGGAGAACCACCAGATATACCTACCCTTTATTGGAATTCTTTTAGATGATCAGAAAGGGAAAAAAACCATTCCGTGCGGCAGGATATCATTTCTGACGCAGAAGCTGCTTCTCTGCTCCCTGTATCAGAACTGGGAGAACGTAAACGTAACGAAAGCAGCGGAATTAATGAACGTTTCCAAGATGTCTATTACACGAAGCTTTGACGAATTGGAAGCACTGAATGTTCCCTATCTAAATGTGAAGTATCGTGCCAGGAATTTTACCGCTGATACGGATAAAAAAGCTATGTGGGAGCAGATTCGACCCATACTCCGTAATCCGATTGTGAAGATTTATGCGCTTAAGGAGCAACCAGAACGACTTTTCACGCTATCAGGACTATCGGCTCTTTCCCATTATTCTCTGTTGAATGAACCGGACTGCCGTTATATTGCAGTTGCGAAAAAAGAACTTTCTTTGATTGATTTTTCTCTGGATAAGCTGTCCGGAGTCGGAGATATACCTGAGTGCATCGTACAGGAAGTTGGGTATAAGATACCTTTCGGAAACAAGAAAGCAATAGACCCATTTTCATTGATGCTCGGTTTAAGTGATGATGAACTGCAGGAACCGCGTATAAGCAAATCAATTGATGAAATGTTGGAGAAGTATGTATGGTAAAAGGACTTGATACATTCCGCGACTATTTTTCAGACTTTACGGATCAGGATCTTAAGAATTTAAAAATACGCGGTGTAAAAGCATCTGATCTTCGACAGGTTCTTACAGATGCATATCTCTGGCGGTGACGAAAAGATAGAACGCTTGTAAAATCCCAAGATTGGGTCAAAACAGCTTGCAATGGACGCCACTCCACGGCATAATGATATTGTCACTCGTGACAATAAAATGACATTCAAATCATCCGTAAATTCATGAATCAGAAGAGAACAGTTCAGAGGTGAACTGTTTCGACGCTGATATAGGATCTATGGGCCTCTAACCCCTTTTCAATCGAAGAGCTCGAATAAACACACGAATCCCTGTAAGTCTTGAATCTACAAGGCTTACAGGGATTTTTTCATGTCCTCTGGGTACATTTTGGGTACAAATCCGTTATCAGGCTGTTATCAATCCGGATTCTTCGGATTGAGTCCGATCTGATCCATGAATATGTCATACTTTACTGCAATATCAGGAAGAGCCCCGTGAGAAATCAGTACGGACTACCCAGGGACTTTTCGTGATTGACAATGTAACTGCTTCAAGAAGCGGCAATCAAAGAAGCTTACTGCGTCTTTCCACACCGCGCCCTCCAGCGTGCAATCCCGTTAAGGATGCGTTCATCTTTAAGCGGCGAATAGTATGGATCAGCAATCATGTTTACGAGCTTTGCATGTGTCAGAATATTGATGGCCAGACTTTCAAAGAGTTCGCCGGCCTCGTCCCAGTATTGATCCATATCAACCCGGTAATAAAGATAACTGATGAAATCAATGGGGTCAGGGATTGATTTATCACCGGCCTCATAATAAACATAAAGATTGACAAAATTAATTACTTTTGCCGGAGTATCGCAATGGCTGTGGAGATACTGTTTCCAAATGGGATAGATGTTCGCCCAGTCGTAGGCATCAAATAATTCCCAGGATGCTTTCAGGTGATCTTCATGATCCTCCGGATCAAAGGATTCATCCGTGAAAGTGCAATGAAAAAGATATTCCGTATAATCTTGAATCGATTTCTTCATTTTCAACGACCTCGTTTCTTTTTGAATACTGATTTTGGCAGCTTGCTAAACGCCTTGTCTGCGGCATCCATAGATTTTTTGTTGGGTTTATAATGACCACTTTGATTGTCATAGGATGCGATTTTTCCTCCCTGGATGTGGACAATACCTGCCATCTGAACCTGTGGATCGCGGCCGCCGATCAGAGTGGGATGCGGAGTCGGCGCTCCATTCCTACCGTTTCCGTTCCGCCTGCCAACAATGATATTACCATTTGTATCAATGACATAAGGCATATCGATATTGGTGTTCTTATTTCCAATGTAATTTCTATTGATCATATCATTAATGTTTTTTGCGGTCGGGTTCTTATCATAATGTCCATCGTGGTAAACGCCATTCGCGATATCTCGTGCATGCATATCTGAAGCGACATGATATGTCGGTGCATATGGCTGAGATCCGCCGCCACCGCCGTATTTTCCACTTACTCCGCTTCCCATCAGCGATCACCACCTTTCTTCCGGGTGATCCAGTCAGGATAGGAAATAAATTTTGTGTCGTTCTTGTATTGGCCGAAGATCTTCGGATTCATCGATCCATATACAAGAACAACAGATGGTTCCAGCTCTTCCAACATTGACGCAAGGCCAGCTTCGAAATGGTATTTGTCATCACGCGATTTGAAACAGCCATATGTTCCGATGGCGACAATGCTGTGTTTTTCAACGCCAAGAAAAGCCGCCTTTTCAGGGAGAATCCTGGTTGTGTATGTAAGTTCATTTCCCCAGCGTATCTGAGGAATGACATATGCACCGTTTTTCTGGAAATAATATCCGATTGCTCTGTTGCGGTAAATATTGGCGATCTGGACAGCTAACGGTGCATCGCGGTAAAGCGAACAGTCAGGACTCAAAAAAGATTTTATTTTTTCCGGCGTAATAAAAGGCTGACGACGGAATTCATCCACATAGTCCTGTGGGGAGATCAGAATATCAGAGAATTCGGTATCCATCTCATAGAATCCGACAGCTATATCAGAAGCAGAGGCGCGGCCTTGTTTTGTAAAAGGTACGATATCCGATGGAATGACGATTGTTTCCGGTTTCCGAATGGTCGGGATACCAAGGTAGCCGTCAAATTCGGCGCCGATAACAAGCTCCGGATTCATACCATCATCAATGTTTGCTTTGCGTTTACGTTTGTTCATTGTTATTACCCAATCTTTCTGCGAAAGATTACCGATGGGGTTATGAAACGTTGCCCCCGGAAGTCTTTCGCTTGCCTGAAATTACT
>Ga0326514_10003024_pt1 | contig 10640 bp, 3 predicted proteins | sample 3_2548_0518_D_FD_203653 | JGI IMG/M metagenome (GOLD analysis project Ga0326514, IMG submission 203653) | Bovine rumen microbial communities from UC Davis, California, United States - 3_2548_0518 | ecosystem: Host-associated > Mammals > Digestive system > Stomach > Rumen | place: USA: California... | reverse complement strand
CTTCCAGGAGCCGCCGGTGCGGACCTGGATCTCGAAGCTTTCCACGCGCTGGCCCAGCGGGATGTACTCCTGCAGCTGGACGCGGTTGAAGGTCTTCGCGCCGGCGAGGGCGAATTCGATCTCCACCTCCTTCACGTCGTCATCCGTCGCGAAGTAGGTCTCCGGATCCCCGTCCAGCATCCGCGCAGGACCGTATTTCTCGGCAAAGTTGCCGCGGACATTCGTCGCAGTGGCCATCGCGCCGGCGGCGAGGTCGGTCCCGAAGACGGCCTTCCGCATGGCGGTGAATTCCTCGATGACCTTCACTTCCTTCGCGTCGATGACGCCCTTGTCGGACGGCGGGACGTTCATCAGGAATACGGAGTTGCGTCCCACGCTCTTGTAATAGAGATCCATCAGCTCCTTTGCGGTCTTCCGGCTGTCATTAGCCCCGTAGAACCAGCCGTTGCGGTCGCCGATCTGCTGGATGGAGAAGTCGCTCTCCGCAGGGCACCAGGAGGCAGCCCCCTTGTCGCCGGAAGCGAGATAGGTGCCGTAGTCGCCGGGCAGGTTGCTGGGCGTGAGGCCGCGGCCGTCGATGTCCAGGGTGGACCAGTCGGTCTCCCCCGCGACGCCGGCCTCGTTGCCCACCCAGCGGCAGCCGGGACCGCCGTTGGAGAAGATCACGCACTGCGGGTTGACGTCCAGGACGACCTTGTTCACCGCCGTCCAGTTGAAGTTCCCGGCATGGTTGCCGTCGAACCACATCTCGGTGACGGGGGCGTATTTGGTCATCAGGTCCTTGAGGGCGTTCTTGTACATGGTTTCGTACTCCGCCGTGCTCTTGCCGGAGACCTCGATCATCCGGTCCCACGGGGAGAGATAGATGCCCATGTTCACGCCGTATTTCGTGCAGGCGTCGCGCACGGCCTTGACCACGTCCGTGTGGTTCTTGGCGTTCGGATTCGCGACGTCCGTCGTGCTTTCGGGATTGTCCCAGAGGCAGAAGCCGTCATGGTGCTTGGCGGTGAGGATCACCTCGCCGAAGCCGTTGTCCTTCGCGACCCTCACCCACTGGTCCGCGTCGATGGTGGTGGGGGCGTAGTTCTGCAGGAGGAGACTCTCGGACCAGGTCTTGCCGTTGCAGGTGGGGTTCTCACCGTCCCAGCCGGAGAAAGTGGCCTGTCCGTAGTGATAGAACATCAGGAGTTCCTGGCGCTGCCAGGCGACCTGGCCTTCCGTGGGCACGGCGCCGAAAGCGGCCGGAGCACCGGGATCGGTGGGCGTGGGTTTCGGCGGCGTCGCCGTCTCCTTCACCGTGAGGGCGCAGGTGGCGGTATGCCCGCCGTCCACGGTCGTCACCGTGACGGTGGCATTGCCGGCGGCAAGGGCCGTGATGGCACCGTTGTCCTTGTCGATGGACGCGACGGCGGAATTGTCGATGCTCCAGGTCGTACGGGGGTTCGTCGCGTTCGCGGGGGTCACCTTGATTCCCAGCCGCGTCACCTGGCCTATGGTAAGTTCGAGCTCACTCCGAAGGATGCTCACACCCGTGACGGAGACCGTCGCCGTTTCCTCCTTATCTTCTTGTATGGGAGCCTTTTCCGTGCACGAAGAACACGCTCCGACCAGGAGGAATCCGACGGAAAAAGACAGTACCTTTTTGTAAAAAGGATGAAAACTAAGTATCATTGGTTACTGCATTTAGCGCGGCAAAGATACTCAATTTTCACAATACGGGCAACTATTTTTAGCGCCTGCTTTCTAATGATTTGTCTATCAATCGCTAACGAAGGACGGTGTAGGTTCCGGCCGGATAATCCTCCGAATCCTTCTCTCCGGGCAGAAAGACGGTCGCGGTCGCCCCTTCCGGAATGGTAAAAGTCCACACCCAGGTGTCACCTTCATACTTCCAGCGGCTCTCGATCAGCCCGGCCGCACTCCGGAAGGAAGCCTCCAGATGCCCCAGGCGCTTGTCGGGGACCGGCTTCAGGATGATATGCCGGAAACCGGGGTCCGCCGGGTCGGCGTTGATGCCGGCCGCTGTCTCCCACAGCCATTGGCACACGCAGCCGTAGGCGTAATGGTTGAAACTGTTCATGCCGTTCGGACCCATGCCGCCGTCCACCGTATAACTGTTCCAACGCTCCCAGATGGTGGTGGCGCCGTTGTCCACGGAATAGAGCCAACTGGGGTTCTTCCGCTGGAACAGGAGGTCCCAGGCGATGTCGGCAAGGCCGTTGTCGGTGAGCGTCTGCATCAGGACGGACGTCCCGAGGAAGCCGGTCTGGAGGCATCCGTCGTGGGCCGCAAAGTTTTCCCGGAGACTCCGGAGCATCGTCTCCCGGGCTTCGCCTTCCACCAGCCCGTTTTTCAGGGCGAACAGGATGGGCGTCTGCATGGAATTGAGGGCGGCGACCTTGAATGTGCCGTCCGGGTTCATGAACTGCGTTTCCAGGTAGTCTTTCGCTTCGGCCAGCATCGCCTCGTATTTTCCGGTGTCGCGGCCCGTGGCGAGGGCCATGTCCCGCATCATGCCGGCGTCGATGGCCCAGTAGGAGGCGGACAGGAAATTCCAGTAGGTCACCTTGTCCGCGTCGGCGACGCCCTCGTAACTGAGCCAGTCGGCATACTGCGAGTTGCCGTTCTCGCCGGACAGGGCGGCATGGTCATACTTGGTCTTGGCGACAAGGTCCATGAAACGCTCCATCGCGTCCCAGTTCTCGTCCACGATGGCCCGGTCGCCGAACTGTTTCCAGACGGTCCAGGGTACGATGATCCCGGCATCGGCCCAGCCCAGGCGCATGGCGTTCCGGCCGAACGAGCCGGGCGGGCATACGCTCGGGAAGGAGCCGGACCCGCTCTGCGAATCCCGCACGTCCCGCATCCACTTGCGGAAGAAGGAGTCAGTGCGGGCGAAGAAGGTTCCCGTCTCGGCAAACACTTGGGTATCAGCCATCCAGCCGTTGCGCTCATCCCGCTGCGGGCAGTCCGTGGGGACGGAGAGGTAGTTCGAGAGCTGGCCCCACCAGGCGTTGGCGACCAGCCGGTTCACCGATTCGTCGCCGGTGGTGAGGGTGCCGGTTTCCTGCTCTTTCGTGATAGAGGTTACCGGGATGGAGTCGATGGACTTGAACCGGACCTCGCCGGTGGCCGTGACGGAGATGTACCGGTAGCCGTAGAAGGTGAAGCGGGGATAGAACCCCGTCCAGACCGGCGGACCGCCGAAGGTATATTCCAGCCGGAACCAGTTGCCGGACTTGTCACGGAGATTGCGCCGGTGGATGCTTCCTTCCGGCCCGTCCACGCCCCGGCGCTCCGCGCCGTTCCCGTCATTGAGCATTTCCCCGGGGAGACAGGTAAGTTTCGTTCCCTCAGCCGCTTTAAACCTGAAATAAGGAACCGCGGCCGCATTTTGCCCGAAGTCCACGACGAGCGTCTCGCCGGGTTTCAGGACGATGGTTTCCCCGTCCCGGTATTCCCGGTCGATCACGACGGTTCCGTGTTCCACATCCTCCTCCTTTTCCGCATCGACCGCACCCTGCACGTCCTTCCAGACATAGGCCCGGACGGGTTTCAGCGCGAGGTCCCGGCGCAGGTACACTTCGGCCCCTTCCGAGGGAAGGATTTCGCCGGAGAATTCGGTGTTGACAACGGGCGCCTTGCGGGCGTCTCCGACGGGGTATTCCGGGTTGACGGAGGCGTCATAGGTCTCGCCGTCAAAGATTCCGGCATGCGTGACGGATCCGCCCACGGCGGCCGTCCAGTGTTCCGTATCCGTTCCCAGGACTTTCCGGTCCCCATCGGCATAGACGATTTCCAGGACGCTGCGGAAGGCGGGCCTTTCCCCGACCATGTGGTCGTACCACCCGGGCGTCACGACCCGATCCGCCCACCAGCCGGGCGTGACCGCGGCCGACAGCTCATTGTCCGCGCCGGCTTTCTTGCGATAGTATTCCGTGATGTCGTAGGTGAACGACCGCCGGGTCTTCTCCACATGTGTGAACCCCGGCTTGAGGAATTCCTCGCCAACACGTAAGCCATTGACATACAGCTCATAAACGCCGAGTCCCGTGGTCATCCACCGGACACTTTCCACCCGCTTTCCGTTACTGACCTCCGTGAAGAACCAACTGGCTCCGCCAGGGGCGTCCAGCGTCCCCTCGGGCACCGGTGCATCGGCCGCGGAAATCCATTCGGACACCGCCCACAGCGAGTCCGGAAGCGCACCGACCCGGGTCCCGACCGTCAGGAAATCCGCTTCCGCGCATCCCGCGACGGCCAGCGTCATGAGCATAATCAGTAACCTTCTCATAGTCATAGGCGGTCGTAGGCGGCGATGGCTTCTTCGAAGCGCTGTTCCAGGTCAGAGAGGAGGTACAGGCCGTCGGCATTGGGGACGAGGCCGCGCAGATGCAGGGGAAGGGCCATCGGGGGGCAGGAAGGACTCAGGAGGGTAAGGCCGCGGAGCTGGGTGGCGGAGGCATAGACGAGCCAGAGGTCGGCATAGAACCGGCCGTCGGAGCCCCGGAATTTCTCGATAACGATCTTTCCGCCGATGGGCGTTTTCGTCTCGATGGCATGCTGAGCGCTGTACGGTTCCGCCCGGAGCGCCGCGAGGATGCCGCCGATGTTGGAGTCGTGGCCGCACAGAAAAGCGAACCGACGACCCGGCACACGCAACTCGGAAAGAAGTTCTTTCAGCAGCGGATGCGATGTATTGACGGCAATCGAGGGAACGCCGAAGAGCATTTCCTGGTACCAGTCCTTGACGCCGGAAAGGGCAACCCAGTCCCCGAAAGACAGTTTGTGCCCGAATCCGGCCTTCACGGCATCCGGCTCCTCATAGTACTGGAGGGTCAGGGCGTCCGAAGCCGAGGTGGCCATCTTCAGGCCGCCGCCCATGATGGGTTCCTTGTTCACCTCGAACCGGATAGTGGACGGGAACTGGCTGAAAGACAGCGTGTCGTGCGCGGCCGCAGGCGCCTTGCGCATATCCAGGACCTTCTCCAGCAGGGCGTAATTGGCCTTCACCGGAGCGTCCAGGCCGCCCATCGCTTCGATCTCCGCATGGGCCTTCGCCAGGAAGGAGTCGGTAATCTTCGTAATCACCGGATTGAACACCGGGTCCATGGTCCCGAGCGGGGTGTGCTGCTCCACGGGAATGTCAGCCATCGGGAACATCCCGGCGGCGAAAGCGCGGGCCGTGGCACGGGTCCGCTGGATGGAATTGGCATAGAACCGGACGCTACCCGCCTCCGGAACGGCATTCTTGCCGATGAACCCTTCCTCGATGAGCCACTCCCGGAAGAACTGGCCCATCTCCACTTCCAGCGCACCCCCTCGGAGCGACAGTTCGCCGGGGACCGACGACCAGTCGAACCAGGCGTGCGGGGTGATCCGCGACACCACGGAACCGGGGCCGCTGATCGGGGAGCGGATGTTGTGACGGCTCAGGATGACCATCTCCTCCCGGGCGTACCGGTCGTCGAAACCGGCCGGCCGGGGCATGAAAGCGGGCGTCTTCTCCGCATCATGGGCGGGATAGACCTTGGGACTGCAGGCCGCGACCAGGAGCACGGCGGCCAGCAGCGGTATCGAAACGTTTCTCATGACAGGAACGGCTATTCTTTTTCAGGCAGGGTCTTGATGTACACGTCCCGCTGCGGGAACGGAATATGGATGCCATTCTCGAAGAAGGCCTTGTAAATCAGCTCCTTGGCCCGGGCCGGGAAGGTCCAGTGCACCTCCACGGCCGTGTACAGGACCACGTTGAGGTTCACGGAACTGTCGCCGTAGCTGTCGAACCGGACATCGATCGGGAAATCCGGGTCCACGATGTCCCGGCCGGCCTTGTTCTTCACCAGGAGGGGCGCCATGGCATCGAGGATGACTTTCCGGGTGAATTCGATGTCCGTGCCGTAGCTGACGGAAACCGGGATCTTGAGCAGTTCGTAGTTCTTGCCGGCGCTCAGGTTCTTGAACTTCTTGGAGAAGAGCTCCGTGTTGGTGAAGGCGATGACCGAGCCGTCCTCCTCCTCCACCTGGGTGGTCTGGTAGCTCACCCGCCGCACCGTGCCCCGGATGCCGTCGCAGGAAATCTTGTCCCCGACGCGGATCCGGCCGGCCATGAGCTGGATTCCGTAGAAGAAGTTGTTGATCAGGTCCTTGAGGGCGAAACCGACACCGGCCGACAGACCGGTCATGATGGCCACGATGGTCGTCGTCGGGATGTGCAGGATAAAGAACGCCGCCATCAGGTACAGCAGCCAGCCCGCCAGGGTGATCAGCGTGTTCGGAAGGCTCAGGTTCACGTCCGACTCCTTGAGCGGGCCGGACGCCGCAGCCCGTTTCTCATCCAGCCGGCGCAGGCTGGAAATGCGGAACACGCCCTTCACCAGATAGATCACGAACCGGAACACGAAAAAGAGCGAGCCCACCAGGAGGATGTTCGAAATCGTCAGCGCGGGAAGGCGCTCGATGAACGGCTCCCGGAGCAGTTGGTCGCCGGCCTGGGTCAGCTGGTAGGCCCGCGCCGTCAGGGTGATGCCCGCCTGGAAGGAATAGATGGCCGCGACCGGGACGACGACCATCCGAAGCAGGTCATACAGCCAGGTCACCTCGATGAAGGCGTTCTCGCTGTCCAGCGGGAGGTTCGGATTCTCCGTATGGAACCGGGCCTTCCGCCGGGAAACCCGGTCGTCGTAGTACCGCATCAGCAGGTAATAGAGCGTGGTGATCGTGTGCAGGAGCGCCAGCAGGAAGGTCCAGAACGTGAGGATGAGCACGCCGATCATCGAATACCCCAGCAGGGACAGGATGCACACCAGGGCCATGACGCCCACGGACACCCACATGTACCGGAGGTCCACCCGGCTCACCCGCGTCCGGTAGTGGATGTTCACCGTCGTCTGCCAGACGATGAACAGCACGAGGAAGGGCGGCAGGATGAGCGGGACCAGGCTGGCCGGAAGGAAGATCGCCCGCATGAGGATGGACAGGAAGGCCAGCAGGAGCGTGGGCAGATACAGGTTCCGGGAAGGCCTCGCCTGGTCGCCCCGGACGCGGATCAGCAGGGAGACGAAGATGGCGAGGGTGAGCCAGGCGAACCGGCTCAGGAGCTGGTAGGACATCTTCCAATAGGGATTGCCCCAGTCCGTCTTCACGACGGACATGCCCACGGCAAACAGGACGATGGCGAGGATGGCCGTCAGGAGGGACCGGTGCTTCCGGACCTTCTCCTTCTTTACCAGATACTTGAGTACCAGGAAGATAATCAGGGCGGCCAGCAGCCAGGAAACGGTCAGGGTCACCAGCGAGACGATGGCATACCGGATGACGTAGCTGCCGCTCCAGGAGAAAGGATAGATGTCTCCGTCCGTGTCCTCGGGTTCGGAGCCGTAGCGCACGCGGAGGTCGTCCTCGACATACCGGATGAGCGTGTCCCAGTTCCGGATGACCTGGACGGCGTTCACGTTCCCGCCGATATAGCGGTTCTTCTGGCTGTCCGCATACATCGCGAGGGCGTAGTCCCGGGCCTGGGAGAGCCGGCGTTCCGTATCGGCATAATAGACGCTGTCCTGCAGGGCCGTCATGACGGATTCCCCGTACAGGCCCGTCAGGAGCCCCGTATAGCGGAGGCAGCTGTCCAGCAGGGCTTTCTTTCCGGGATCTTCCTCTTCCAGCGGGACGAAAGCCGGCAGTTCCCGCAGAAGCGAATCTCCCTGCGGCAGGAAGACGGAATCCGCCGGATGGGTCCGGTACATGTCCCGGAGGGACTCCTCCAGGAGCCGGTACCGGCGCAGACCCGACCGGGCCCCGCCCAGGTACTGGTTCGACAGGTCCGCCCGGTCGTGGAACGTATCATACAGCCGGGTCACGTTCTCCAGGGCGAACGCGATGTCGAAGGAGAACTCCGGCCGCTGGGTGTACAGCATGATGGTGACCTCGTCCACCTCATGGACCATCGCCGCGAGCTCTTCCCGGTGCGGGTTGTCCTTCACCAGCAGGGAATCGGAGGCCAGGGCCGATGCGTAAGAGGTCTTCAGCTCCGAAAGGAGGTTCGTGAGCGTCTCCCGGGAATCCTTCTCGGGAAGGACGGTACGGGCCTGCTGGGCACCCAGCGGAAGGGCGGCCGCCAGAAGGAAGAGAATCCCGGAGAGGAGATATCGTCTCATCGTCGTATCCGGTTAAAAGTCAAAGCCGATGCCGGCGTACATGGAGAACCCGAAGACCGGCCCCCAGGAAGCCGCCACCCGCAGCGGGCCGACCATCGACTGACGGGAGTATTCCACCCCGAAAGCCAATGCCCGGTGCGACGTGAAAAGTTCCTTCCCACTGTACGCATCGTTCAGCCAGGCGGCCCTGGCCGTCACATAATTCTTGCGGAGGAAACAGTATCTCAGGTCCAACTGGGCCAGCATGCTGATGGGAATCGTCTCCCGGTAACCGCCGGACCAGAGGAAAAAGGGGATCTGGTTTTCCGTATAACGGTCCGGCATGAATCCGCCGACGGTAACGATATGCTTGGGGTTCAGGAAATTAGACGGCGACGTTCCCTCCGTCTCTTCCATAAAAGGATGGTAATAGCCGACATACAGCTTGGGAAGGACCGTGAAACCCTGCCCTAAGGAGAACGCGGCCTCGGCGCTGGCCATGGAAGTTATATATCGGGGAACCCTTCCACCCGGTGTCGTCGCATCTTTGTCGACGACCTCATAGTTGTCCGGATCCAGGTCGATGGTATATCCCTTGAAGACATAACGTCCCTTCAAGGACAGGCGGACGCCCTTCGTCGGGAAGTATCCGTCATCGAAGGTGTCGAAAGTGAATCGGGCGAATCCGGACAGCCAGTAACTCTTCCAGTCCCATCCCTGCCATTCCTCTCCATACTCCAGATATCGCTCATAGGGATCCATCTCGGCCGTAATGCCAAACCGCATCGCTCCGTTCCGCAGGCGGGAATCCTCCAGGAAGACGTCCGCCGCCGCAGTCAGGAGCCGCTCCTCCGTACTTTGCGCATACCCGGAGGTCGTGTTGATGTACCGGGAGCGGACCGCGGCACCGACCGAGGGCAATCCGTGCTGGAACTTGTACACTCCCTCCACCTTGAGCGCAGGATTGGTGCCCAGCTTGAGGTCCGCCGACAGGCGGGGGCCCGCCAGGCGCCGGGTGCCCAGGCCGTAATGCAGGGCGACGGACACGGTTTCGTCGGTATCGGCGCGAAGCCCGAGACCGAAGTCGTTGGTCTGGCCTTTCTGGCATTCGAACACCAGGGTATAGGGCTCTTCGCTCCCCTCCATGTGGTAGGTGACGGACTCGAAGGCATTGGTGCCGTAGATATCATTCAGCATCTTCTCGATGAGGTCCCGGTCGTAGAGGCCGTCGGCCGGATAGTCGCCGGGGCCGAGGAGATACTTGCGCTCATTCTCCGTAATCCCCGTGAAACGGACATCCTTGACGCGGACCTTCCGGAGGGCGATGTTGACGGCGGCGGGATGGCGGGCCACCGCAGGCTCCGGCCTTCCGGCCACCTTGGCGGCGATGGCCTCGAACACCGCCTTGTGCTTGAGGGCATTCTGATATCCCTGGTTGATGATGTCGTCCACGCTCTTTTCGTCGAAGGAGAGCATCGTGTAGCCGGTCAGTTCGTGGTGGACATCCAGGCCGTCCCGGTCCTTGAGCTTCTCATTCAGGATATTCAAAGCCGGGCCGTTCGCCCCCGAGGCCAGCAGGGTGATCGTCTGCATGAGGAAATCCGCCGGCGAATTGAGCTCGTTCAGTTCCCGGTGGATCGCCATGTCCGAACCGATGATGATGTCGGCCCCCATCTCCCGGGCGATGTCCACGGGAAAGTTGTTCCGCATGCCGCCGTCCAGCAGCACTTCGCCATTCTGGCGTACCGCCCTGAAATAGAACGGGATGGCCATCGTCGAGCGCAGCGCGTCCCGGATATTTCCCGACGTCCAGTATTTCGGGGCCAGGGCATACAGGTCCGTCGCGACGCAGGCGTAAGGGATGGGAAGGTCGGCGAAACTCACGCTGTCCTGGTAACCGACACTGACGGAACTGAGCGTGTTCCGCACATTCAGGCCGTACAGGTACCCGTCCGGCATGCCGATCCCCATCCGGGAGATGGATTCGTTCAGCATGTCGGCCGAACTGTGCCCGGATTCCTGGGCCATCCGGTCGGCAATCCGCTCGTTCTTCAGGCGGTCCTCCAGGTCCTCGTTGTCATAATGATGCGGGATCCGGACGACATACGTGTCGCGGTATTTCCGGAGCTTGTAGCCGATATACTTGTTCGGGATGTCGTCCGACATCATGACGGGCCACTCGATGGCGCGCACCAGCGAATCCAACTGGTCATGCCTGTACCCCAGCGCATACAGGCCGCCCACCAGGCCGCCCATGCTGGTCCCCGTGACCAGGTCCACCGGAATGCCCAGTTCCTCCATGTATTTGATGACGCCCAGGTGCGCCAGGCCGCGGGCGCCGCCGCCGGCCAGGACGAGGCCCACCGTGGGACGGTACTGCCGGATGGAGTCCATCCGGGCACGGACCTTGGCGAAGGCCACCGAATCGGCTTTCGGATTGGCACTGGGCAAGATCTGGGCGCGGGCACTCAGGGAAAGGACGCAGGCGAGAAAAAACAAGGCTGC
>Ga0326514_10003022_pt1 | contig 10644 bp, 8 predicted proteins | sample 3_2548_0518_D_FD_203653 | JGI IMG/M metagenome (GOLD analysis project Ga0326514, IMG submission 203653) | Bovine rumen microbial communities from UC Davis, California, United States - 3_2548_0518 | ecosystem: Host-associated > Mammals > Digestive system > Stomach > Rumen | place: USA: California... | reverse complement strand
CGGGTGTCAGCGTCCCTCCCCTGCTTTTCGTCTCATTTGTCGAGAATGCCTTCAAGCACGGTGTCAGCTACCAGAAGCCGTCATTCATTGCCATCGACTGCAAGCGTTACAAAGACAAGCACGACAACGAGCGCTTGCTGTGGATATGCCGCAACAGCAAGCATCCCCGACCCGATACCAGCGCCATGCCATCTCAGGGCGGTGTCGGCATGACCAACATCCGCCAGCGCCTGGACCTCATCTACGGGAATGACTACACGCTTGGCAACAAAGAAACCGAAGACACTTACGAGGTCATCCTCGACATTCCGCTGGGTTAGAAAACCAACGCATGAAGAATGCTTTTTGAAATAAAAGTGTCATTATATTTGGCCTTTCAACTTTTAATGCTTATCTTTGCAACCGATAAGCATTAATGGTATGATGAGAAACAGAACAGGCGAACCACATAAAAGTTGTCATTCCTGGAAGAGATTGTCGGGGATTCTCCTGACTTCCCTTTGCCTCTTTTCCCCATTGAATCTTCAGGCGCAGGAGCTGGAGGCGAAAATCAACATCAACCACTCGAAGGTACAGGGCACTGACGTGTCGGTGTTTGAAAACCTGAAACAGACGCTGGAGCAGTTCGTCAACGAGCGCCAATGGACGGAGATGCAGTTCCAGCAGAATGAGCGCATTGCATGTACGTTCAATATCACAGTTGACAAATACGTGCAAGCAGAAAACCGCTTTGAGTGTACGGCCATCATCCAGGCCAACCGTCCCGTTTTCAACTCTGCCTACACCACAACCATCTACAATAACACTGACAAGAGTTTCCAGTTCACCTTCGCCCAGTTCGACCAGCTGAACTTCAACGACGAGACGGTTGACAACCAGCTGACGGCATTGTTTGCCTACTATGCGTACCTTATTATTGGTTTAGATCTTGACACCTTCTCCCCGCTTGGCGGCACCGATGTGCTGCAACGATGCATGTACTTAGTGAACAATGCCCAGGACTTAGGGTTCCCCGGATGGAAATCCTTTGAGGACTCACGCAACCGTTTTGCCATCATCAACGACTACTTGGACGAAGCCATGAAACCCTTCCGACAGCTACAGTACGACTACTACCGCAAGGGACTGGACGAGATGGCCAACAATGTGGAACGCGGACGCACCGAGGTGACCACGGCACTGGAGAACGGACTGCAAAAAGCCCACCAAGACAAACCGTTAAGCCTGCTGCCCCAGATATGGACCGACTACAAGAAGGACGAGCTGGCCAATATCTACAAGGGCAAGGGCACACAAAAGGAGAAGGAGACGGTTTACGACATTCTCTTCGGCATCAACGCCTCCCAGAACAACTCATGGGAGAAGATCAAGCAATAGCATTAGGCATAACCACTAAACAAACTATAAAACCTATGATGAAAAGCAAGCACCTACTGACTGCACTTCTGCTCGCAGCAGTTGTCAACCCCATTTCCGCCGGGAAAAAGAAGGCGATGACCGCCGTGGAGGAACCGAAAGACCCGAACGAGATGGTAGCCTATCTCTTCACGTACTTCAACAGCAATGCCCCAGAGGATGAGCAGATATGCTACGCCATCTCGGACGACGGCTACAACTACACGCCGCTGAACATGGGGGCACCCGTCATCGAGAGTGACACCATCGCCCTGACGCAGTGCGTCCGCGACCCGCACATCCTGCGCTGCGAAGACGGCAAGACGTTCTACATGGTTGTCACCGACATGCGCTCTGGCTACGGCTGGTCGAGCAACCGCGGCATGGTGCTGCTCAAATCAACCGACCTCATCAACTGGCAACACTCGGCCATCAACTTCCCCACCCGCTACACCAAGGCATGGAAGAACGTTATCCGCGTCTGGGCCCCCGAGACCATCTACGACCACAAGGCTGGCAAATACATGGTGTTCTACTCCCTGCGCACCAGCGACCGCAGGTCGTACGACAAGATCTACTACCAGTATGCCAATAAGGACTTCACCGACCTTGAGGGCGAGCCTCAGTGGCTCTTCGATGCCGGCAACGCCACCATCGACGGCGACATCGTCTATAACGACGCCGACCAACTGTACCACCTTTTCTATAAGCAGGAATCGGGACGTGGCATCTATCAGGCCACGGCCAAGCAGCTGACGGATAAGTGGCAGATGCTCGACGGCAATGTGGAGCAGACCAAGGAGGCCGTTGAGGGTGTCGGCGTCTGCAAGGCCATCGACGGCAAAAGCTGGATCATCATGTACGACTGTTACGGCAGCGGCCACTACCAGTTCTGCCGCTCGGAAGACCTGAAAACCTTCAAGTTCGTGCAGAACACCGAGATGAAGGGTAAGTTCACCCCGCGTCACGGCACCATCATCCCCATCACCCGTGCTGAGAAAGAACGTCTGTTGAAGGCGTTCCCCAACTACAAGCAGCCCATCCTCCCAGGCTTCCACGCCGACCCTGAGGTCATGTACTCGAACAAGACCAAGAAGTACTACATCTACAGCACCACCGACGGCACGCCTGGCTGGGGCGGCCACGACTTCAGTGTCTTCTCATCGGAGAACCTCATCGACTGGAAGGACGAAGGCAAGATGCTCGACGTGAAGGGTGACCAGGTGCGCTGGGCAACGGGCAACGCCTGGGCTCCGTGCATCATCGAAAAGGGTGACAAGTACTACTTCTACTTCTCCGCCCACAACCCGCAGTCGAACCGCAAGGAGATTGGCGTAGCCGTCAGCGACAGCCCCACAGGCCCGTTTGTCGATAGCGGCGCACCCATCATCACCGATGCCGACCGTCCCAGCGAAGCCCGTGGCGGTCAGGCCATCGACGTCGATGTATTCAAAGACCCGAAGAGCGGCAAGAACTATCTCTACTGGGGCAACGGCTTCATGGCCGGTGCTGAGCTCAACGACGATATGCTCTCAGTGAAGAAAGAGACCATCACGCTGATGACCCCACAGGGCGGCAATCTGCAGACGTGGGCTTTCCGCGAGGGTGCCTACGTCTTCTACCGCAAAGGCACGTACTACTTCCTCTGGAGTGTCGATGACACGGGCTCGCCCAACTACCACGTGTGCTATGGCACCAGCAAGTCGCCCCTCGGCCCCATCACCATCGACGAACAGAACTACTTGGTCATCAAGCAGAAGCCTGAAGATCATATCTACGGCACCGCCCACAACTCAGTGCTCCAGATTCCTGGCAAGGATGAGTGGTACATCGTCTATCACCGCATCAACAAGAACTTCGTCAACCGTGATCCGGGCATCCACCGCGAGGTGTGCATCGACCGCCTGACGTTCGACAAGAAGAGTAAGATTATTCCTGTCACCCCCACACTGAACGGCCCGGCACCGTTAGCTACAAAGAAATAATCAGGCGACATTGAGTTAGAACCCCTCCCCCTTGCCCCTCCCCTTGATGGGAGGGGAGTGCCATGTGCACTATCCTTCGATGGTTGCTATTCCCCTCCCATCAAAGGGAGGGGCAAGGGGTGGGGTCTGTAATTCGCTATTGTATATGAACCTCCTTCGTGACGCAGTTGTCAATCAACGTGGGGTCGAAAGCTTTCTTCTCGTCCTGTACATTGATGTTCTCAAAGGTGAAGTCCGTCAGACGGTACTTGTCCGAAGTTCCCACGTCGAAGAAGTTTTTCGTCTGCATCTGGATGTTTCGGATAGTGATGTTGTTACACTGTGACAGCGGCATGTCGTCACGTTCCTCAGGCTTGAAGAACTGCGTCCAGGGACGGACGACGAGGAACGAACCGCTCTGGCCCGTGATATCATCAACGGTAACATACTCATAATGCTGGGGCGTGTCAGGACGCATCTTCAGCCACAGCACGCGGGTGGCCGACTTCACATGAATGCGGCGCAGGATAACGTTGCGGTCGTGCAATGACTCCGAGCCGAGTGTCAGACAGCCGTGTACCTTACCATAGACACAGTCCTCGATAATGATATTCGAGCAGGGACCGTTGTTCTCGTCCTTGTCAGCCCATGTCCCTTTACCGCCCTTCAGCACAACTGCGTCATCATTGACATGCATATAGCAGCCATGTATCAACACGTTCTTACAGACATCCAGGTCGATGGCATCGCTTGACGGAGCGCCTCGCTTAGGATCGACTGGCGTAATGTTTTCCGTCGGTGCATAGATAAAACAACCTAAGTAGCGGACATTCTCGCAACGGTAGAGGTGATTCGTCCAAAACGGTGAGTTTATGATTTTTACGTCCTGTACGGTCACATTCTTCGAATTGGAGATATAGACGTTTCGCGGACGCATAGCCTCTAAGTTTGTACAGTTCTTGTTGTACTTACGCCGAATCCAAAATTCCTCCCAGTAAGGCTGTCCGTTGCCGTTGATGGTACCCGGGCCGGTAATGGTGAAGCCATCTACACCGTCGGCGTTGACAAGCGCAGCAAAGTAGTCGAGCGTCTGTCCCTCCATACGGGTCTTCACAATAGGGAAGTGCTTGATGCGGTCACTGCCTTTCAGTTCCCCACCCTCTTCAATCTTCAGGTGGGTCCCGGGCTTGAAGAAAAGTGAGCCGCTGACGAAGGTACCACGGGGTATGACAACCACCCCCCCACCCTCTTGGGCAGCACGGTCGATGACGGCCTGGAGCGCTTTGGTCTGCACTTCACTGCTGTAACCATCTACACCGTAGTCGGTTACCACATAGTGCCTCATGCCTGTAAGGTCCACACGGGAGGTGTCACTGAACCACGCAGAAACAGCGGTGCCGTCGGGCCAAAATTCTTGTTTTGTTACTTTCTTTTTTCCGGTCGCCGTCACACATGCAGCAACGAGCATCAGTGACAGAATTGCATTACATTTCATTCCTTTTGATGATTTAGTTATAGTTTTCTGCTGCAAAAATAACAAAATTATTTGATTATTTGATGATTATTGCAAAAAAAGTCGTAACTTTGTCGCATAATTTAAAAACTACATTATGAAGAGCTTCTTAAAGTACACCTTGGCCACCATCTGTGGTATTGTTATTTTCACCTTCATTGCAGGGTTCTTTTTCATCTTATCTCTTGCCGGGATGATGGCATCAGGCTCGTCGGCGACAACCACCGTGAAAGCCAATTCCGTTTTTGTACTTAATTTGAACGGCACCGTTCAGGAGCGCAGTGAAGAAGGGTCTCCCATTGACATCATCATGAACAGCAACAACATGAGCGCCATGGGACTTGACGACCTCGTAGCCAGCATCAGGAAAGCCGCTGCCCATGAAGATATTAAAGGTATATACCTCGAAGGCGGACTGGTATCCTTTGACTCGCCAGCCACCGCCCTTCAGGTACGCAACGCGCTGAAAGAGTTCCGGAAAAGCGGCAAATGGATCTATGCTTACGCCGACAACTATACTCAATCGGGCTATTACGTAGCTTCTGTCGCCGACTCCGTCTTCCTGAACAAGACGGGCATGATAGAGCTCAAGGGCTTCGGCGGAAAGCGAGAGTTCATGACAGGCCTGTATGAGAAAATCGGTGTGAAATACCAGCCGGTAAAAGTGGGCAAGTACAAGAGTGCAGTGGAAAGCGTCACCCGCAAAGACATGAGTCCCGAGAACCGTGAGCAGACCGAAGCCTACCAGCAGGGCATCTGGAACCAATGGCTGAAAGATATGGCTGAAAGCCGCAAGATAACCGCCGAGAGTATCGACCAGGCCGTCAGCGACAGCATTCTGGCTTTTGCCTGTCCTGACGACTATGTCAAGGTGAAGTTTGTGGACCGCCTGATGTATCCTGAAGGCATCAAGCAGGTCATCAAGGCCAAATTAGGTTATGACGAGGACGAGAACATCAACCAGCTGAAGCTTGCTGACATGATCAACCTTCCCGTTCAAGAGGAAGAGAAAGGCGAGCAGATTGCTGTCTATTACGCCTATGGAGAAATTATCGACGAGAACACCAGCCTGTTCTCCACCGAGCATAACATCATCGGCAAGGAGACCGTTGACGACCTGAACAAGCTTGCCAACGACGATGATGTGAAGGCCGTCGTCCTTCGGGTCAACTCACCCGGCGGCAGTGCCGTTGCCTCCGAGCAGATATGGCATGCCATCAAAGAGCTGAAGCAGAAGAAACCCGTCATTGTCTCGATGGGCGGACTGGCAGCCTCGGGCGGTTACATGATCAGCGCCGGTGCCGACTACATCTTCGCCGAGCCCTCTACCATCACAGGTAGCATCGGTATCTTCGGCCTCATTCCCAACCTGTCTGAACTCGTGACCGATAAGTTAGGTGTCACCTTCGACGGCACCAAGACCAACGCATACACCGACTTTGAGGAAAACCTGATATTCACCAAGGACAACGCCCAGGAAATCAAGTTCATGCAGACCTATGTCAACCGCGGCTATGAGACGTTTCTCAGCATTGTGGGCGACGGACGCAAGATGAGCCGCGACCAGGTTCATGAAATTGCCCAGGGACGTGTGTGGCTGGCGACGGACGCACTGCCCATCAAGCTCATCGACAAGATCGGCTCTTTGGATGACGCTGTAAAAAAGGCTGCAGAACTGGCCAAGCTTGACGAATACCACTCCAAGAAGTATCCCGAGCCTGCCGCTTGGTACGAGTCACTGATAAGCGCCACCGAGAAGAGTGGCTCCTATCTCGACAGCGAACTAAGGGAGGTGTTAGGCGAATTCTACCAGCCGGTGCTCAATGCCCGTCGTGACATGCAGCGCAACCGTCTGCAGGCTCGTCTGCCTTACCTTCTGAACTTCTAAAAAATTATTATGTACGCAAAGACAAAAAGATGTAATAGTTTATCCGTCAATATTGTATAACCGCCGTGGAAGGTGACTTCATCAAAATCAACGAATGGCTGCGACCCCTGAGCTGGCTTTACGGTCTCGGCGTCGGCTTCAGGAACTTCCTCTTCGATGTGGGAGTACTGAAAAGCCGTGCCTATAAAGTGCCGGTCATCTCGGTGGGGAACATCACCGTCGGCGGCACTGGCAAGACCCCCCACGTGGAGCACCTCGTCAGACTGCTGCACGACAAGATGCGCGTAGCCGTACTCAGCAGAGGCTACAAGCGCAAGAGCAGCGGATTCATGCTGGCCACCACTGACACACCCGTTGAAATGATAGGCGACGAGCCTTTCCAGATGAAGCATAAGTTCCCGAATGCCACCGTTGCTGTTGACAAAAAGCGAACCCGTGGCATCGAACGGCTGACCAGCGACGAGGCTGGCGGACAGGACATCGATACCATCCTGCTCGATGACGCTTTCCAGCACCGATACGTCAAACCAGGCATCAACATCCTGCTTGTCGATTACCACCGGCTTATCATATACGACAAACTGCTGCCCGCAGGCCGACTGCGCGAGCCGCTCAAGGGAAAGAACCGTGCCGACATCGTCATTGTCACCAAGTGTCCCAAGGAACTGAAACCCATGGAGTATCGTGTCATTACCCGTGCCATGAACCTGTTCCCCTACCAGACCCTGTTCTTCACCACCCTCGACTACGAGCCACTGCACCCTGTGTTCAAAGATGCAAAGTCGTCAAGGCATGTGGAGCTGTCACAACTTTTTTCTGAAAACATCCTCCTGCTCACAGGCATTGCATCACCCCGACAGCTGCAGGAAGACCTGAATCCGCTGGTGAAGAGCATCACCCCTATGACTTTCGCCGACCACCACGCATTCAGCCATAAAGATATTCAGCGGCTGAACGCCGCCTTTGAGGCTCTGCCCAGTCCAAAGCGTATCGTCACGACAGAAAAAGATGCCGCCCGGCTCACCCGTGTCGAAGGGCTCTCCGAGCAAGTGAGGCAAAACCTGTATGCCCTGCCTGTACGTATCAGCTTTATGCTCGATCAGGAAGAGACATTCAACCAAAGCATCATCGGCTACATTCGCAAAAACTCAAAGAACAGCATATTGGCCAAGGACTGTCACAAGCCCAAAGCTGCCGGACGCACTGCCAGCAACAGCAACTGCGACGGCAACAAGCCACGAACCATCAGTTTCAAGAACAACTGAACCAAAACAGCAACCTCATGGAAATATCAAAGATTGGCGAGTTCGGCCTCATTGACCGACTGACCAAAGACTTGAAGACTCAGAATGTTTCAACACGCTACGCCATAGGTGACGACTGCGCCGTTTTGTCCTACCCCGACAGTGAGGTGCTCATCACTACCGACCTGCTGATGGAAGGCGTACACTTCGACCTGACATACACCGACCTCCAGCATCTGGGCTACAAGGCCGTCATGGTCAACCTGAGCGACGTGTTCGCCATGAATGGGACTCCCCGTCAGATTACCGTCTCCCTGGCACTGAGCAAACGCTTCAGCGTCGAGGACATCGAACAGCTCTACAACGGCATGCGCCTGGCGTGCGAGAAATGGAACGTCGATATCGTCGGCGGCGACACCACCTCCAGCTACACTGGTCTGGCCATCAGCATCACCTGCATCGGCGAGGCCCGGCGTGAGGACATCGTCTTCCGCAACGGTGCCCGCGACACAGACCTTATCTGTGTCTCGGGTGACCTCGGTGCCGCCTACATGGGGCTACAGCTCCTCGAACGCGAAAAGTCCGTCTATTACCAGATGCTCGACGAGAAAAAAGCCAACACGCCCGAAGGTTCTCCTTCGGAAGTCTCATTCCAGCCCGACTTCAGCGGCAAGGAGTACTTGCTGCAACGCCAGCTGCAGGCCGAGGCACGCGGCGACATCATCCAGAGGCTCCGTGAGGCAGGCATCCGCCCTACCGCCATGATGGATGTCAGCGACGGTCTCAGTTCCGAACTGCGCCATATCTGCAAGCAGTCGGGTGTGGGCTGCCGTATCTTCGAGAAGAACCTGCCCATTGACTACCAAACTGCCGTCATGGCCGAGGAGATGAACATGAACGTCACCACCTGCGCCCTCAACGGTGGCGAGGATTACGAGCTGGTGTTCACCATTCCCATTGGCGACCACGAGAAAATCGAGCAGGTTGCGGATGTCCACCTCATCGGCCACATCACCGACCAGAAGTTTGGCCACGTACTTGTCAGCCGCGACGGCCAGGAGTTCGAACTCAAGGCACAAGGATGGAACTTTGATAAGTGAGGAGTGAAGAGTGAGGTGTGAAGATGGAAAGGCCCAAAATAGCCATTATCGACCCGAACACACTGGCAGCTGTCGGACTGAAACAGATGCTGCAGAACGTCATGCCCATCATGTTGGTCGATACCTTTGGCTCGTTTGCCGAACTGCAGGCCAACAGCCCCGATGACTATTTCCACTATTTCGTGGCCATGAACGTTGTTCTTGAGAACCGGCCGTTCTTCTCGGCACACCGCCACAAGACCATCGTCCTGACACTGGGCTTCGAGACCACCTCACTGCTCAGCGAATTCCACTGTCTGTGCATCAACGTGCCCGAGAAGCAACTGGTACGCGCACTGCTCATGCTGCAGCAACACGCCCACTCCGGCGGCAAGAACCTGCCCCCTATCCCGCAGGTGTTGCAGCAGAAAATACTGAGCGACCGCGAAATCGAGGTGATGTCGCTCATCGTACAGGGATATATCAACAAGGAAATTGCCGACCGTCTCAACATCGGACTGGCCACTGTCGTCACCCACCGCAAGAACATCATGGACAAACTGGGTATGCACAGTGTGTCGGCACTCACCATCTACGCCGTCATGCACGGCTATGTTGACATCAACAGAATTTAGTCTGTCTGATGATAGACGACCAGACCGTCAACAGGACTTTTCAGGATACTCCCCACGACGACCCCTTCAGCTTCGGCGGCTTCACGTAACAGTTCCTGATAGCAAAAGGCTATACTGCCCACGAAACCTACTGCAAGGTCAGGCCGCTCATACCGGATGACATTACGGTGGAAGAAATCACGGAAGCAACCGACAACAAGCTGACGGATCTGCGGACAATCCAAATGACGGCTGATGAAAGGTGACAGCGAAGCCAGGAAGCGGTTGGCCATAGGCTGGCGATAGACACGGGCTATCACATCTGCCATCGAAAGCCCTGTCTCACGTTCAAATGCCGTCTTCAGCGCATCAGGCAGGAAACCTTTATATAAAGCATTGAGCAAGTTCCTTCCTAACACGGCACCGCTGCCCTCATCGCCTAAAACATAGCCCAACGGCGGCGTGTTCGACACAATCTGACGACCGTCATACAGACACGAGTTGGAACCCGTCCCGAGAATGCAGGCTACACCTTCGTTTCTGCCACAGACAGCACGGGCAGCCCCTAACAAGTCGCCATGAGCCTCCACGACCTCTGCCGTCGGCAAGGCCGACCGCAACAACCGCACCATCAGCCCTTCCAACTCCGGCCGCACACCGCTGCCGTAGAAAAAGACAGAAGAGGGCATACACTCTGAACCGCCCAACTGTCCTGATAAATCGTTGAGAATGGCGATCATGTCATCCTCAGACTGATGAAAGGGGTTGATACCCTGAGTCCGTAGGCGGTCCTCCACCCCGTTATCGCCGGCCAGCACCCAGTCGGTCTTGGTACTGCCACTGTCAGCAATCAGTTTCATGCTTCTCTATTTTGCCACTGAATGCAGAAATCCCAGTCACTCTCACGAGAAACTGGGATCCTGTATTTGTTTGGAATAAATTTTGTT
>Ga0326514_10003021_pt1 | contig 10644 bp, 13 predicted proteins | sample 3_2548_0518_D_FD_203653 | JGI IMG/M metagenome (GOLD analysis project Ga0326514, IMG submission 203653) | Bovine rumen microbial communities from UC Davis, California, United States - 3_2548_0518 | ecosystem: Host-associated > Mammals > Digestive system > Stomach > Rumen | place: USA... | reverse complement strand
TGCGCTGTCTATCTGAGCTATAGTTTCCCCTAATCGTTCTATACGGCCCTGCTTGTGCATGGAATACAAACTATATAATTCTTCCATGCGTTCCCGCTCCCGGTCTGCTATTTCCGCTTCCAGATCCCGGCCCCATTCGCAGCAAGTACTTTTTGAGATGTGCAGCGTTTCCGCTATTTTGCTGTAGCTCTGCCCCTGGGCCCGCAGTTCGATAAACTGCGCCTTATGTTCTGTACTTCTCATATCATCCCCCCTTTGTGTGTATGTGTGTAGGATGTGTATATCATCCTGCGCCGGTTCGGTTTCCTGCCTGCCCGGCCCTGCCTGGTGTGTTCCGTGTGTGTATATTAAATCTTTAGGCTTCTAATATAGCTGCTTTCTGCGTCAAAGTCAATCATTGTTTTCATGTTGCCGTTGCAAAAGATGTGTGTATATGCATAGCTTTGTCAATTTGGTTCGCATAATAAGAATTACGCGTACCATTTAAGGGCGCTTTTTGTACACTTTTTGTATAATGTCAAAATTCTTTATGCATACCCATTTTTGGGCGCCGGTGTCCGTCTACTGCGCACATAGAAAAGGCTGCTATAAAACTGCTGTTTTGGCTGTTTTGCGTGTCGTGCGTTTTAAGGCCCCTCTGCGCGTTTTCTGCGTTTGTATGTGAATTTATATTACCCCGGTTTAAAAATGCGCGTGTGCGTCAATTCTGCGCCCCGTTTTCGGCTATGGTTCGTTTTGGGCTTTGCCTATAAGAAAAGAGCGGGGTAACTAGCCCCGCCCTGGTTCCGGTGTGGATTTTTCCACCTTGATAGAATTTTCCTTTTATAGGCCCTTGCGGTGAAGACGATAAAAGGGTGAACGATTCGTTCACCCCCTGCAAAGGTGTCGCGTTTCGTTACCCCCCTTCTGCGCCCGGTGCCCGTTTTGGGTCCCCGGCCTGCTGTCGCGTTTTGCGACTCTAGAACCGGTGCCCGCCCTTTGGCCTGGCCTGCGGTACTGTTTCGGTATTCCAGAACCGGCGGCGCTGTGTTCCAGTATCGGCCCCGGATCTGCTGGAAGAACTGCAGCGTTATATATTTATCTTCCAGCTGCCGGCGTTCTTTCGGCGTCTATTGCCTATAAAAGAAAAGCCTGCGCTGTTTTGGTGCCCTGTGGTTAGTATTCGCTGCAGTACATCACGCAAGTGTTGTTATAATCTTTGTTACCTGGGTTTTCTGCGCTGAAAACAGAAATAATATAAATATCTTCATCAAGTCCAAACTGCGCTTTATACCTGGCTACTATGCGCCCTTCCCCTGCAGCTAGTTCGGCGTTGTTGGCGTTGGTGTCCTCTGCGCCCATTTCCCCATAATCCCCGCTATAGAATCTTTGGAAGCAGCTGCTAATATAACTAAATATGCTGTCGCTGTGGTCCATCGCGGCCGCTATTGATGCAGTGGCCACGGTTGGGCTTTTCCGGATCTGTTCAAGTGTCATTCTGTTTTTCTCCCTTCTGCTGTAGCGTTTTGGCTATTTGGTTATAAAATAAATCATCTTTCACGGTTAAAGATAGCGCCTTTACTGCCTTTAAGAAAAGGGTGGTGATATCTTCCCCGGCGTTTACTCCCTTCAGAATTTCCGCTTGTAATAGCTCTGTGGCCTTTATGTTATCCTGGTAAATTTTATATACTTCTGCGGCCCGCTGCAGGATGTTCCCCCGCTGATCCGCTTCCCGCTGCAGTACCCCGCCCCCGCCCTGGATGCCGTCCGGATCTCCTGCCGGCGGCGCTGTGTCGCTAGTTCCTGTGGCGCCTGGGCTATTCATGAATGAAAAATCAAGCTGCATTTCGGCCCCCTGCTAATTCTCCGCAAAATAACTGAATAGCGGGTAATAGCTATAATTTACTGCAATTCCGCGTTTCCCGCTGCGGTTCTTCAGTATTGCAAGCTGCACTTCTCTGCAGTCTTTAGCGGCTTCTTTTTCTTCATCAAATCCATCTTGCCCGGCTGCGGCGAATTGAAGCGCTAATAATACGTCTGCAGAATATTCTATAGCACCTGATTCTTTAAATGCTTCCATGCCTGCCCGGCCTTTATAGCTGGCCCGGTTGAAGCTGCTTATAACTATAACCGGCGTTTTAAAGTCCCTGCTAATGCGCTTTAGCTCTATAACTGCCTTGTCGGTGTTCTGCTTATCGGTGCCCCGGTCGTTATACGGTGCCAATATCTGCAGATAGTCAACAACTATTACCGGGGTTTGGCCTGTAATAGAAATATGCGTTTCTACTGTTTTCCGGATCTCCGTTACTCCTATGTTCCCTATACCCTCTGAAATAAAGATATGTTCCGCGTATCTGCTATACTGCTTTATAGCGGTCTGTATTAGGGCCTTTTCTGTTTCGTTGTACTGCGCATATCTGGCCCCGGCTGTTATTCCCCGCTGCGTTTTGGCGTTCCGGATCTCTCCCCCGGTGGTTAGTACTTCCTGCAGGGTGTGGCGGCTAATGCTTCTAGCCATTAATTCCGCTCTGGCCATTTCCAGCGAGAAATAAAGAATATCATGCCCCTGTTGTGCTATTTGGTCTGCTATTTGAATAATTACCGTTGTTTTTCCAGATGAACTAGCAGCGCCCAATATGTAAAGCCCCTCATATAGTCCCCCATCAAGTGCGGCGTCTAAATTATTAAAGCCTGTGGGTATTGCTGGGGTATTAGCGCTTTCGGCTATTCCGTTTAAAAATTCCTGCAGATGTGCGGCGGCGCTGTTCTGCATATATTCGGCCCGGCGCTGCTCTGCTTCCAGCTGTTGAAGCTGTTCCGTGCTGCCCGCCCTGGCTACTGCTTTAATAAGGCCGGCCCGGTCTGCTGTTAGTCTTTCGTTGGCGTCTTTATAGGCGCCTGCGGGGTTATACCTGTAAAAGGAAAGATTCTGCTGTATAAGCCCCTCTATTAGCTTTTCAGCTGCCCCACGGCCTGCGGTGTCATTATCAAGCGCAATAATAAGCGGCTGTTTCGGCGGCTGTTCTTTCAGTTCCCGCAAAAATCTATCAATAAAGACAGTGCTGCCGGTTGCGACTGCTTCCCCGCCCGCGTCTATGATGCTTAAAGCGTCTATTTCCCCTTCTACCACAAAAATAGGTTTTTGGGCTTCCTGCAGGCTCTTCCGGTTAAAGGTCCAGCTTACCGCGTCCCGGCCTTTTACTTTCGTTTTGTTCTCTACTTCTCCCCGATAGTTTATATAATCCCCTGGCCCTGTATAGCGTGCAATATAGCTGTATCTGCTTATGGGTATAATCAAGCGCGGGCTCCCTGTTGCGGTGCTGGGGGCGTTGGGGTGCTTCCATCCCTCAATAAAACCAATTTGGAACCGTTTGCAGATTTCAGCAGATAAGCCCCTGCGCTGCGGGTAGTCTGTTTCGCTTATATGCGCGGCTGCAGCCTTATAAAAAAGGGTGAAGTCCTGCGGCGGCTGTTCCTGCTGTTTCCGTTCGGTTTTGATTTGGTTTTGGTTCTCCATCGTGCGGCCCCCTGGCGTGCTGGGTTCGGTGTCCAGCGTGATATTATAATACGCGGCGGCTTCCTGCAGCTGCGTATTATAGTCCTGTATGCCGTTGGCAATTCCGAAAAGCTCTATAACGTCCGCATATAATCCGCAGCTGCCATCAAAGCATTTATAATGCCCGGTGCGGTCTTTCGTTATTCCTACACCTTTGTGCGCCCCCTGGTTACACCTTGGGCAGATATACCCCCGGATCTTTGCAGCCTGTAAGAAAGTAGGCTGTTGCGCGTTTATATAGTCCCTTGCGCTGTTTCTATCCATTTTCTAAACTCCCATTTCTAAAAATTCCCCCCGTGTATATAAAAACCGGTTCCCGCGGATCTGCACGCGGTCCCGCTCTGGGTCTGCCCCTGGGGGGCCTGTGAAATACAGATACCTTTCGCCACTTGTGGCAAAAATTTCCCTGTGTGTAAGTAGGCGCTGGCGCTTGTGGGGTGCCGAAGGCTGCCCCCGGGGGTGCCCCCCCTGGCCCTAATATCTGCAATTATCGGTAATTATCCCGCCTGTTTTCCTGGGTTTCCGGTGGTTTCTGGGTTTATTGCCGGTAAAGTAAAAGGTTTCTGCCTGCTTTCTGCAGTTTTCCATTTTCGCGGCGCTCTGGGCGCTGATCCTGGGTATCTCTCGCAAAGTGGAAATAATAGGTTCATGCGCCGGTCGTCTGGTGGTGTTCCTAAAATCAGAATCGGGGGGCCCCTTCCCATGCGGCCTGCTCCCGCTCTGATCGGCGGCCCGGTGTCCCCGGTGCTGCGCCTCTGCTGCTGTTCTATAAAGAGGGAGTCGCCAAAATGACGACTTGATTTTTCTATTTCCCTGGGGCTGCGGCGCCCTGGATCGGGGCCCCCTGTTGCAGCCTGTGGCCATCATGCCCGCAGCGTGCCCGGTGCCGGTGCTATGCTTCCATCCGTTCTAATATTGCGGCTGCAGCGTGCAGGGCTTCCGCTTTCAGCCTGAAAAAGTGTGTTGTGCTATAATGCATCATGTCGGCGGCGGCTTCTGCCGTCATTCCGTCTATATAGCTATACTCTAATACGGTTCTATATCTTTCGTTTCTTATCTGGCCTATAAGGAATAAGGCCCGGTTTCGTTCTTCCTGTAATTTTTTTATATGGTTTTCTTCTGCCTGCATAACTGCTTTATATTCCGGTAACTGTGTAAGGTCGTACTGTATAATCTTAGATCTGCGCAGCTGCTTCTTATAGTCTGCGGCCATTGTTTTTCTAATGGTTTCTATTTCGGCGTCTATTTTGCATCTACTCCGCAGATATTCCTGCGCCCGCTTTTCCGCTGGTCCCAATACCATTAGCACGCCCCCCGGTGGTTATTTTGATTCTAGCAGTTTGGTTATAATCCGCTCTTGCTGTTCAACTTCCGGTCTGGCCTTTAGGATATAACGCCCATACGCATATACTAAACATTCCCGCAGCGTTAGGAAATAATAGCCGTTCCCCCTGTAGCTAATGCACCACGGATAAAGCTGCAGTTCTTTTGGTGCCTGGTAAATATCAAATATCGTTCCCTTCCTGGGGTGATACCTGTATATGTGGTTATACTTTTTCCGCTCTAGTTCTTCCTGCAATTTGCCCATGCTGTTATGATCTCCCTTTTCTTTTTCATCTTCTCCCCGAATATCCGCAGCGCGTTCCGGTTCCAGATCCCCGGCGCCCTGGTTCCATTTTGCCCCCGCTGCCGGTTCCATTTCTGCGGGAACCGGTGCCATTTCATCCGGTGCCGGCTCTCTGGGCCTGTGGCCTGTGTCGCGGATCGCCGGCAGCGTCCTCTTTGCCCCCCTGCGGTGTGTGTGCTTTTTTTCTGCCTGTAAAAGGAATCTCTGCGGCCCTGGCCTTTATTATATCACGGCGCTTTTTTCGTTAAGAAAAAAAAGCGCTTACTTAAATATCTTAGATATCTTAGATATCTTAGATTTTTTGGCGGTCCCAAAATACTAGTAATTACTAGGGGTTTGGGAATCGTCTGCTGTTGGTTACCCCCCTTTTTGCTGTTGGTTACCCCCCTTTTTGCTGTTGGTTACCCCCCTTTTTGCTGTTGGTTACCCCCCCCAATTTAGCGTTATTTTTTTCTGGGCGGGGTAAAATCGCAGTTTACACTAAAATTTGAAAATGATAATTTGTGCTTGTTTTTTCGGCGCCCCTCTGGGTTTTTCTTTTATAGGCTTTTCCGGGGGTCTGGGTCTGGGTTCGGCCCCCGGATCTGCCTGCGGTCAATCTTTCTTCTTTGGTGGCCTGCCCCGCTTCCGCTTCTGCTGTCGCGCCTGGGCGGCTGCTTTCGCTTCATCTATGCGGGCTTGCTGGGCTTCTAGTCTCTTGGTTTGGTCTGGGTAATTCTTCCAATGTACCAATATTAAAGCAGCTTCAAAGGTTTCATAACTGAAATCGTTTAGTTCTTGCTGCGTTAGCGGGGTTCCGTTCCGGTGACAATATTCCCATGAAAAAACATCTTCCAGCGCGTTTAGGTCCCGCTCAAAAGGTTCTATAATTCGCCTGGTAAAAGCGCGGTCTGTGTTAGCAACTTCTTTCTTGCTGGGTAATGTATCACAAGCCTTTAGCAGCGTCTTAACTGCTATAACATCCTCATTCTTTTTGCCGGCGTTCATGTTCTTATGTTCTGCTATCCTGCGCCCCAATGGGTAAGAATAAGGGTTCCTTTTGCCGTTGATTTTATAAAGCGGTTCCGGGTAATACATCACAGCATAGCCTTTAATAAGGGAAAAGAACGTGGTGCCGAATGAAAACGATATAATGCCGTTCTTAATGCCTTTAGCGTCACATATCCGCATATCAAGAAAGTTCTGCTCTTTGCCGTTGCGGTTTTCAGTTAATGAGATTGAAGCATTGTAGAGGGTTTCTAGATCTTCTTCTACCTGTTTCCGGGTTTCTTTGCGGTCCTTCAGTCCCCGCTTTTCCATGTATTCTGTTAGCGGTAACTCAACTACATTACTTCGGCGGCCTGTGGCGGCCAATGTTTCTGTAATTGAATCTAATAACTGATAAGTGCTTGTTCTGGGGTCTGCTATATCATTGTAGTGTTTAATGCGCAGAACTATATCCCCGCTTTTAATAGTGGCGTCCCCGGTGATTTTGTCAATTTGAGTATTTAGCTTTGTTGGCCTGGCTTTGGTTAGCGCGTTGGTGGCCTTGCCCTGCAGGATATACCCCTTTACTACTTCTTGCCCGGCCTGCTCTGTTATTGCGTCCAGTATCGGCGTTTTCCGCTGGCGCTTTTCCTTTATAGGCTTCTCTCCGAATAGCTGTATAAAATCTTCCGGAACTGCGCCCCCGGTATCATCTGCCCCGCCTTGGCCTTGGTCTGCTTCCGGATCGTCAAAAAGCGTTATTTGGTCCCGGTTTCGCTCTTCTTCCTCTTCAGCCTGGGCGGCTTCTATTTCTTCCTGCAGCGCTTTTAGCTCTTCCGGTGGTAAATCAAGTGCAATTTTTACGGCCGTCTGCGCGAATTGCTCTAAAAATTCCGGTGTTATAAGGTTATTAATAATCTCGCTGGATCTCGTTATAACATCAGTTGCCGCGTTAGCTGCTGCAGTAAAGTCTGTGTTTTTGAAAAACTCAATAGAAGCCCTGGCGCTTTTAATTGCCCGCTGTACCGCAGCTTCTATAACTGCGCTGTTAGCCTGGCTATATAGCTGGGTGGCTGCTACTAATAGTTTTTCCCTTGTCCCCTGCAGCTGCGTCTGTATTCGATTGAAGTCTATAGAATCAAGGTTCTCTTTCCATAGCTTAAAATCAAATTCTGCGCTTGCTGGGTCCAATTTGGGGTTATATTCCGGGGTTTCTATTATGATCGTTTCCGGGGTGGTGTCCTGGGCGGGGTCTGGTTCCTGTAAAAGAAAGTAGTCTAAAAAATCATCTAACTCATCTTCTGCGGCTTCCCATTGTTCCCGGTCAAAGCTGGGGCTGCTGGGGTCTAGTTCTTCCCGGTGCCCTGGGGTTAGTTTCTCCCGAATAGCGGCTATTACCTCTTTCGGTGCTAACTGTTCCCGCTGCGCGTCTCTGGCCTGCTGGATCTCTAGCAGTTCTTTCTTATAGGCTTCTGTCCCTGGCCCCTGCTGCAGATCCGGAACCGGCGCGGCGTCCTGATCGGCTGCGCCCGCAGCTGGGCCCCTGGGCTGTTCTGGCGGCTGCTGGCGGCTTTTTTCTGTGTCCATGCGTTATTACTCCCTTTTGCCTGTAAGAATAAACTGCGGGCTTTTATTTCGCTGTGGCGCCTGCATTTATAACAGTATCAAGATACTCCGATACACAAACTAATGCGCGGGCAGTTATATCCTTGTTGGCGCCTGCGTCTACTGCTATCTGTATTGCGTCTATAAGGCCCTGCAGCTGGTATAATTTATCGGTGTTCATGGTTTATCCCCCTTTGTTATTCCTTTATAGGTGCCTGGGCTTCTGCCCCGCAGCCTGGGAAAATGATAATATTATTCTGGCTTGCCTGCTTGCGTAGCGCTTCCGGTTTGCGCTGTTTTGCTTCTTGTATCATGATAGAAACTAAATAAGACAACTTTTTTTGAATCCACTCTTTCCCGCTGTCATCCTGTTCCGTATAGCAGGAAACGAGCAAATCAATAGTTTTTACAAATTCGGCGTCATGTGCGCTATGGTGGCGTATATTCATTTCTTGTTAATTCTCCAATAGTCCTGCTAACTGTGGGAAATATAGCGTTATTGCTTCAAATTCGGCCTAAATTCGGCCCGCAGAGAGTGAAGCGCGTTTTTTTTAGGTTCATGCTCCGGTCTACGGGGGCCCGGCTTCGGCTTTAATCGGGGGGCGGCTGCTGGCTATAGCAAACTCAATAACAGATCGTTATTGACTTTCAATGCGTCTGCGGTGGTGCAGATCCGCAGCGCCCCGGCATTAGCTTTCTCCCTTCTTGGTTATTGTGGGCGCTCTGGGTGCATCTGGCGCAGCTTCAGCGTTAATAGTTCGGTGGCGTATTCGTTGCCGGTCATGTCTGCGCGGCCTTCCAGCGCTTTAAGTGCATATAATCTGTCAGTGTCCGCGTCTGATAAAAGAATAGTAAATTCTGTCATTAGTGCCGCCCCCCCTGTTAGGTTTGCTTTTCTCCCTGTAAGAAAGAATCAAGGTTCTCTTGGGATATATGCCAATACTGTCCAATTTTTACCGCGTGCAGCTTGCCCTGCTTCATATATCCGTAAACCGTTCTAATTGTAACGTGCAAAATATCTGCTACATCCTGCGGGCTGTAAAATCTGGGTACTGTGTTATTCATGCTGTTATCACTCCTCATTGTTTTCTAATGATTTTTCTAGAACCTTATGCACATAATCGTTGAAACTGGTGCCTTGTGCTGTGGCTGCGGCCTTTAGTCTTTCGTGCAGGCTTGGCTGCATTAGCAACTGCACGCGGCGGCTTTTGGTTTCTGCGGGCTCAAATTTCCCTACTTTGGTTTCTGGTAAGTCTAGGGTGCTGCGCCTTTTCCTTTTAGCGGCGGCTGCGGCTTCTGGGAAAAACATTTCTGCAGCGGCGTTGCTGGCGGGGTTTGTAAGTGTCCTTCTTGCCATGTCCTTTTTACGCTCCATTTCGTTATATAAGTTCTATCTGATATTTCCGCTTTCACCTGGTACGATAAAATAGCGTATTAGGTTATTTCTTTTCAGTTGCTGCGGTGGCGCCCTGCTCTGGTCCCCCGGTCCCTGCTAGTATCTCATCTATAAGCGCGTTATAATCGGCGGCGGCGTTGCTCCTGGGCGCATAGTCAAAAATGTTTTGCTGTAAATATTCCGCTTCCTTTATCGCGGTACATTCCCGAATTTTTGTGTTAAATAGCTTTGTGCCGTATTCGGTGGCGGCCTGTTCCAGCTGCTGCGTTAATTCCCTGCTAATAACAGATCTGCCGTTGTACCTGGTTAAAACAATGCCTTTAAAAGAAAGTTTCTTATTGCTGTACTTTTTCACGGTGTGAATTGTGGCGTATAGCTGGCCTATAGCAATAAGGCTGTATATATCGGCCTGCGCCGGCGCTATTACCTCATCAGCTGCCGCTAATGCGTTAATTGTTAGGGTTCCCAATGTGGGCGGCGTGTCTATAATGCAGTAATCATAGCTTGTTCTTAAAGGCTTTAGCAGTTCCTTTAGCTTTGTGTCGCTGCCTGAAACATCTGCTAGAACTGTATCGGCTGCGGCCAATGCCTGGTTACCGGCTATAATATGCCCGCCTTGTGTGCCCTGGATAGCGTCCCATAGCTGAACCTTCTGCCCTGGTTTGGCGTCTATGACTTTCTGCAGCAGATCCGCTATTGTTTGCCCCTGCGGGCTGGCGTTGGCTGTGAATGTAAGATTCTGCTGCGCGTCCAGATCTATTAGCAGGACTCTATACCCCCGCTTGGTAAGCCCCGCTCCGATTGCGTGCGCGGTTGTGGTTTTGCCGGTGCCGCCCTTCTGGTTTGTTATTGATATTACTTTCATATTTTCCCCCGCTTTTCGCCCGCTTCATAAAAGCAGCGCGCCCGGTGTGCTGCCGGTTCCGTCTGGATCGGCTGCACCTGTTCCGAATACCTGTGTATAATGCTATGTGTATATGTACCTGTGTATGTGTATAGCCTGCCGAATGTGTGTATAATGATATGTGTATATTTCGCTGCGGCTGTGGCTGCTGTGGTATCATCCCCCTTTTTTGCTAATGTTTCGGCGGCGTTGGGGCCGTTTTCCTGCGGCCCCTGCCGTTCCGGTTTTGCCTTTAAAGAAATATGTGTATATGCACCTGTGTATATTGCCCTGCAGTGGTTAGAACTGCGCCCCGGTCCAGTTCGTTAGGACGTTATCCCGGTTTTCTATCGCGGCCATCGTTGCAAGCGTTTCCTTTACTGCTGCAAGCTGGGCCCGGCTTTGTGCTGCGGTGATTTCCCCGGCCTGCGTCTTTTGTAAGATTAGCTCATACTGCAGTAATATTGCGTCAAGGGTGTTTTCCTTTATCGGCGTTACTGGCTCCGAATATTCCGCTTTAAGTTCCTGCTGATACTTCAGCTTCAGCAGCAGCAACTTATCTGCAGGAAGTTCGGATAAATCCTTTTTTGCTAATGCGCTGTCTATCTGGGCTATAGTTTCCCCTAATCGTT
>Ga0326514_10003020_pt1 | contig 10644 bp, 6 predicted proteins | sample 3_2548_0518_D_FD_203653 | JGI IMG/M metagenome (GOLD analysis project Ga0326514, IMG submission 203653) | Bovine rumen microbial communities from UC Davis, California, United States - 3_2548_0518 | ecosystem: Host-associated > Mammals > Digestive system > Stomach > Rumen | place: USA: California... | reverse complement strand
GGATCGTCCTTCAGATCCATCGTCTGGACATACCGCTTTACGGGCTGTCCATAGTCTTTTACATGAAATCCGCTTGTCATTCTTGTCTGATATTATTTAATGTCTCTTCGAAAAGGCAATGTCATCACAAATCTTGCTCCGTCAGTATAGCTGGTATCCAACATGATATCGCCACCCATACGACGCACCAGCGTACGGGCAATGGTGAGTCCGATACCCGTTCCATTCGAATACTCGTCGAGCTGAACAAACTCTTGGAAGATGTTCTCAGCCTGCTCTGAAGGGATGCCGATGCCTGTGTCTTCAAGAGCGAAAACCACCTTCTGCTCATTAACATCGATACTCAAGAGAGCATGTGCCTTTTCACCGCTCTTGATTGTCTTGAGCTGGGTAAACTTGATGGCATTATCGAGCAACTGATTGAGTGCCTTTACGGCCATCGTCTTATTGGTGACAAAGCTAAGCGCCTCGGCCTCAGATGATAATTTCAACTGGAAATCGAGATGGGTAGCTTTCTGAATACCGCTCTCCTCTATCGCCTGGCGGGCAACATCGGCTGGGGCAACAGTCTCGCTACTCTCGATATCGACATTGCTATAAACCATACTCAGGTCGAGGAACTTTGATACCAGATGGGTTATTCGTTCGCTGTTATCAACTATCTTATGACAGATGTCCTGCAATTCGTCATAGTTGATTTCAATATCCCAGTTGGCCAGCACCTGACTGAATCCGGAAAGGATATTTAGAGGTGTGCGCACCTCGTGGGAAATCTCCTGGATGAACTTGGTCTTCATGCGCGACGACTCCTCTGCACGCTCATTGGCCAAGATGAGCTGGCGGTTCGACTCATTGAGCTTCTTATATGCCTTGCGATGCTGAACAATATATATTGTGACGAAGGTAATAAAGATAGCCATAATGATGATCAATGCTATCAGTCGCTGATGTGACAATTCAGCTCGCTGCTCGGCTATCTGGCGCTCCTTGCCCTCAGTATCGTAAACGGTAGTCAGCAGGTCGGCATCGATTATCTTCTGTCTGATAAGTGCCGAGTCATAGTATTCCGCAACCAAAGAAGCTGCACGTAAGGCAGAATCCCTTTTGCCAGCCAGAAGGTTTGCACAATATTTGGGCAGTAAGAATCGCCCGATATTCTCAAGATCGGCCTTATAGCCGCCAGTCTTAAGAAATTTATCCAACAGCTCGTAATTCTTTGCTGCCTCACTATAGCGATGAGTCTGCATGAGATACTCATTACTCTTGATGATATTCTCCAATTGATTGGCAGTGTTCGTCGACAGATAGTCGCTGAAAGCCTGCTCTGCATCCTTACTTCTGCCCTGAGCATGAGCCAACAGCGCCTTGCTATAGCTGATTTCCGCCTTCATCTCGTCCATGAATATCGAGTCGCGCTGGGGATGATTGCAGGCAGCGGAGTAGATGGAATCCTGAATCTGCACCCAAGGCTCAGCCTCACGATACCGATGGGTGTGGATATATGCCGTTGCTATCGCATTCATAGTCTTCTGGCACTCACGATAATCCAACGGATCCTTAAAATTAGCCAGACGAGTGCGCACTCCTTGCAGCGATTTCTGGAAATTGTAGGCTGCTGAATCAACATGCTCCATATACAGATAGCACTCGCCGATGATCTGAGCGATGTCATGATGGTTGGCAAACGAATTATAGCCTACACTCCTGAGTTTCTTATCTGCCTCACGAGCCTCGCGCAGAGCTCTGTCATAGCGTCGCATATCGCAGAGCAGGCGAACGTAGTTGTTGTAGGAATAGACATAGGCTTCGAGGTCGGCCTGAGTGGAGAGATCGTTGACATTGATTTCGCTAAGTTGTTGGTAGAGAGGCAGGGATGTGCTCTGCTGACCCATCATATTGTAGCCAATCGTGCGATAGAAGATGGTCTTCGCCAACGATAATTCGCCGATTTTCTCCAGGCTGTCGATAGCTGCATGCATGCGAGGCATGTCGCGAGAGTCGCTGATTTCTGATACGATAGAGTCGGCACGGGTGATACCCTCCGCCTCGAAGAAAGCATCATTGTCTATCTCCGCTGGCTGCTTCTTATGCGAACAACCAGTCAATGCCACTATACAGGTTAAGGCGATGATTAATGGTAATAATTGTTTTTTCATTTATTCTTCGCTAGGCATTGCAGAATCTTTTTATTACGACTTTTTCCGTTACGACTCTTTTCGTAGTCGCTTGCAAAGATAAGGATTTTATTTTAAACGAACAAGAAAATCGAGGATTTTATTACTCTTTTGTAATTTTCACTTCACCACCACCTTCTTGCCATCGATGATGTTGATGCCCTTCTGGGGCTTTGAGAGTCGCTGGCCTGAAAGGTTGTAGATGATAGCATGGTGAGATTCATCCGACTTGATGCTGTTGATGGCTGTCGATGAAATCTTCTCCAATTTGAAGTTGTCGAAGTTTACCCAGGTCGCTGTGGTATTCTCAACCTTAAATCCAATCTTTATTTGCGACTCTTCAGCGACGTTGAAATCGAAACTGAAGCTGTTGATACCACCTTTCCCAACCAATTCTTTCGTATTGCTTCCTGCAACGAGGTAGAGACCTTTGCTATTTGCATCTGATACGCAATCGACGCTTAGGCGGTAATCTCCAGCAGGAAGTATAGGGAACTGCACAACCTCTTGATTAGCGATAGGCTCTCCTGTCCACTCAAATTCACAGTAGTTACTCAGCACATCCCAAGTATTCTCTTTCCATCGTGCTGTTCCATTAGTATTGGTCCAGCCAGATAAATTGCGGTCGAACGAGGGATTGAAGAGATAAAAATATGTAACATCGCCTTGAATGTCGAACTTTGGCCTTTCCATCACAAATAAATATCCGTTGACAAAAGTCGCATCTTGGTTAGTTACTGTACCTCTTTCTATCGTGATCGGATAAGTTCCTACTCGCGAAGAACTGCTGGCAGTAGTTGATAGCTTTGGAACGCCATTAATCGCTGGCAACGAAGTGGAAAATGTCAAGGCTGGCACTTCGTCACCTTGATACATCACCTTGTTATCAGCATACACTCGTGTAGGAATCTGATAACAAACTGGCGTTACGCCATCATTACTAAGAAACACCCGTTTGATAGACACAGCTCCCAACTCACCATTCATCCATATGTCCAAATGGCAGATATGTGTCAAGTCCAGCGGTTCGCCGTTTTGCTTGTGAAGTGTCTGGAGATTAATCACCATTTCCGTTGCATCATTGAATGGAAACCCGATACCTCCTATATCGTCATTCCATGCTTGATTCTCATCCGACTCATTTATATCATCTGTTATATGCAACGTTGCCCAGCTTTGTTGCTCATGATTGAGTTGCACGATGAGGTATTTGTAAAATGAAAAATCCTGCCCACCAACATAAGACCAGCCTCCTGAGCCACAACCCTCAGATCTGAATGTTCCTGTGTTCTCGTCGAATGAGCCTTTTGCGTCAAGAGCAAACTGATCTAGAACGAACCCCTCTTTTGTTAGTGGAAACAATGTATTAGTAACTTCGAATTCACGACTGAATGTCTGCCCAGTGCCATCTGTATATTTCACAGTAACAACAGTCGTTCCTTCTTTCATCCCTTTGAAGACTCCATGTGTAATGGAAAGCACACTCTCGTCTGCAATGGAGTATTCTGCATCGCCTGCAACATTCCAAGTCATGCCGTTAGTAAATTCTGCCATGATTTTTGCAAGCGCTTTCTCCCCTGGCGCAAGAACCGTAGGAAAGAAATCAAATGATACTTTCTTTGCCTTTAGCTGACTTGTGGGAATTATCTTGGTCTTGGAATATTCGTTCCACCATTGAAACATCGGCAGGAAACAAACCTCAGGATCATTCGAAACTTTCGCCTTATCGCTCTGTGATGACTGATTAACTAAATAGTAATAGTCCTCGCGAGGTTCGAAACAATTCCAACTTACATTACCGATTTCATCAACAACACTTTTAAGGGGAGCACCAAAATTACTGGTTTGGGCCCAATTATTAATCACATCGTCGTCACCATATCCCCACGCACATTCAGTAATGATAATCGGTGCCATATATGATATAGGAAACACTTCATTTTCCCAGTGTTCGCGTACATCCGTTCTTGGATAGCTATGAACAGCATAACCAATATTGTTACCAATAATAGGATAGTCTGTATATCCAGAATATAAGGTTTGCCACCTAAAACCTGATATATATATGATGTTATCGCATTTGGAGCGAATCATGTCGACAATAGGCTGCCAATAGTCCCTTGCCTCTTTAAACACAGAACTATTCTTTGCTATTGATAAATATTGGAAATAATCATTGTCTCCTTGTCGGCAATTAATATACACTGGTTCATTGGCCAATTCAAACATCACACCAGGGTTATTTCGAATACGCGGATGGCTGCTGATATAGTTCCACATTAAGAGATTCAGCTCTTGATTCTTATCTCCCACTTCTATTGTTGGCGGTGTACCCTGCTGTAGCCATAGCAAGGTATATATACCCTTTTCATGGTAATACTCTATCAGTGGAAGAAAAAGTTCCTCGAAATATTTCTTAAATCGTTCAAAATCAATAGTCCCCGATTGGTTAATAATGTCATCACTAAACCAATAAGCGTCCAATCCAAATCTTACATAGTCAATCTTCCAGTCTGATGCTAACAGACGGTCTATTGCAGCCTTCTTGTTCTTCAGACATGTAGCCACATCAAATCCCTCCCAAGTATATTCCTCTGCCTGAAACCATGGATCCAAGACAGCCATATACCCGTGGAGTGTCACTATGTCACCTCTTGAGTTCTTCAGATAACGTCCGTCAACATGCAGCGGTTCTAATCCCTCCGCCATAATGCCCTGCGAGAATAGCAGGATGAATAGAATTGATAATAGTCTTATGTTCATTGTTAGGTCTTGCTACTTTTTTCGTGGCAAAATTAAGCAAAAAAGCCGAAAGTTCCAAATTTATTTGCGCCTTTTGCAATAAACAAGGGGATGACCATCGCGGCCACCCCCTCATACTTTACTTAGACAGCAGACAGATATTTCAACTTCTTATAATAATTATCTGTCACAACTGTCACAAAGCCTCGAGCCTTCCATTGGCGAAGCTGGGCATCGGCACCATCCTCCTTCATTCCACACATCAGGCGAGCCGTCTCCAGATCCTTCAGCGTGAAGGTGTCAGGAACCATTGTCAACATGTTCCTTGGGCCACGATGATTGTCTGAGTAATCCTCATCTCCCTCGAGCATATAGCCGAAGAAGTTCATCTTGCACCAGAGGTCATGCTGAAGCGACCAGCGTATGAACGACTCGATGCTCTTCTCCCACTTACATCCATTGGCCACATAGAGCACACAGGCCTTCAGCCAAGCAATCACACAGGCTCGGTGTGAGAGGTCATCAAAGGCACGACTCTGTGATAGCACTGCGATGTCCTGACACTCCTTCTGCAACTTCTTTGCCAGCCTTGTGGCCTGAGGACAATCTATCAAGCCTCGAGCTGCATTGAGGTTCTGGATATAAGGCTTCAAGGCCTCATCGAAAGCGGCATCATACTCACCATAGACCAGCTGTTCTGCTCCAATCTCACGCTGTGGAATAGTGCAGAAGTTGACTCGCTGAACAGGACCATCGCTGACCACGCTTTTGAAATACTGGCGACCTTTCCTTATGGTGGTACAAGCATTCCAGTTGAAGCGCAGGGTGACAGTCTTGGTTACAGACTGGGTTCCTACACGAGTCTGGCCATAACGATTGTTTGGGTCGAATGAAAGGCACATCACGAGATACTGATGGCCAGCCTTGCCGTTACCCTTGAGGGCGTCGAACATCTGGATCTCATTGACCTTCACGTAGAGGAAATGCCCCTCTGCCTCATCCGTTCGAGTGACGAGTGCCGCATTGGTCATATCGCCATGAATCTCCTGAATGACCAAGCCCTCAGGACGCTTGGGGCGATCCTTGTTGGCTCCCCTTGAGTTGTACTCCTCCTTCCACTCTGCCTCACGCTTCTCGTTGATGGCATCACGCTCACGGATATCGGCCATGATGTGGTCGATGGGTTCATCGATACAGCTCTTACCCGATCCCGATTCTGCCATCAGGCAATTCATGAGCGTTGCCTCATGCACCTTCTTGTCGGTATATTTGAAGGTAGTGGCATACAAATGAGCTCCCAGCGATGGGAAGACTGCATTTGCAACAGCTGGCTTGTAAGGAGCCGGTGTCTTCGAAACGAGCAGTTTGATGAGAGCAGGCAGGCGGCTGGTCATCTCTGGTGGCTGAGGAGCATTGAAGAAGAACTCCCCATTTGCTGGAGATGTCTTCTCGGGCTTCTTGGCGCTGATGGCCGTTTCGTGCTCAAGGGCATCGAGCACATCCTGCATCGACTTAGGCATAGCCTCATAGCTGCTCTGCAGGGCACTGCGTATCTTGGCACGCTTCTCCTCCAGAGTGAATCCGTCGTAGCAGGGAATCACCTGGTCAAGCCAATTGAAGTTACGACCGCAGATGTACTGCAAGTCACGAGCCAGCTGGTAGGTCTTAGCATCACGATCGCCAATGGTGGGCTCAAAACCATGATTATGCAACTCCCAGTACTTCTTAATGATGTCTGGGAACTTATACCCGTGGTAGTTGTCTGGATAATGGTCCATCTTAACCTCATCTGCAACGACTGCAGGAGCAGGTGAGGATTGTGGTGCAGCGTCTTCCCAAGGGCGATAATGCTTGTTATCACTCTTGGCGCCTGCTGCCACCTCTTCACGACCCTCGCGCATGCGTACTTTTAATATATTATACTCATGCTCGCTATCCTCGACAGTAAGACTGCTTTGGAAGATTTCGTCGTCGAGATAAACCAGATCGTAGCTACTGCCACTGGTAGAGAAGACTACACGGCCGAGATCATGACAATTAGTGTCCATCTCCATCTGGAGGATACTCGCGATACGGACCTGATTCTCAAGAATCGTCTTGCCCATTTCGCGCTTGCACACCAGATGCCAACCACCACTGACGGAGCGCTCAAGCATCATAAGACCGATTTCGGCCTTAAGCGAAAGGATCTTATCCTTTATCGCCTCTGACTGAGCGGCATCGTAGCAGTCGATGTCGTGGAAGAAACAGTCCGAGGGATGACAGCATCCGGCCACCTTCCCGTCGGGCATCAAATCATTGTAGGCAAACTGCACCAGATTGGCCTTCGCATCTGAATTACCCATACGGGCGAGTTCCAGATTTGAGAGATTGTCTGATGAGTTGCGCAAGGCAAGGAATGCCTCGCGGTTCTGTACTGTCTGGGCAACTTTGTGCCCATTCAAAATTGTGATAATCTTAATCATAAAAGGTAATTTTTGTTTTTGGTAATAATAATAACTATGTCGGCTAAGTCACACACCAGGCCAATTCCGACTTCAACCTGGAGGATCACGAGAGAAAAGGATGTAGTTTCTTCTGGCCGCCAGCCTTCTGGCGGTTGTGGGTGTATCAACATTTCAAAGATCACGGTGCAAAGGTAATATTCTATTGGTTACCTCCAAACTTTTAAGGAATTATTTGCGTGTTTTTTGGAGTTTTTCGTGTAAATGTTTCAGAATATACTGATTATCAATAAGTTACATATTGCCATTTTTCTTAAAAAAGCGCTTATTTAACACTAAAAAAATAACGTTCGACTGACAATTTCCATCAATCGAACGCTAATCGAATTATAGTAGAATTTTAATCGAATTTCTTCACATAATCATCAACCCAATAATAATACTCCTGCTTGATGCCTTGACGTATATAATTGGAAAGGGTATTACTTTTCTTATGCCTTGCTTTCCTAGATTCTTTATCGTCTGGAAGTTGCGCGAGATTGGGATAGAGTATAGTTCTCGCAAGTCCCAGATTAGATAGTTTGTCCTTAAAGACTCCTGCCAATTTCAGACATCCTACGATGCCGCCCTTTATTATATCACGTCTGTTTCTCGCTGAGAAATCCCAGTCATCAACAATCATCTTCCCATACTGCTCATGATCCAATAGTGCGTCGATAAAGTTCTCGCGCCACTCGGCTGTGTACTTCTTCTTATCGCGTGAATACTTGTCAAACCAAGGCTCCTTAAGAAAGCTCTTCAGCTCAGCACGAGCACTGATAGTTCCCAAATCAGGGGCAGACTTCTCATTGGCTATATACTCCTGAAGAAGCGCCTTATCTTCATCCGTTGCATCAAGGTAATAGAGGTTTGACCTTCCGCAAAGCACATCAGTAATAACGCAGATATAGTCGATGAGCATGAAGAATCTGACAGAGTCCTCTGGACGCATCTTGTTTAAGTCAAACAGCTTATGGGCAAAGTCGCGCCAAGTGAAATCATCGTCTCTAAGCGTGTCCCAACATTTGGATATCGTAAGCTTTGAGAAATCCTCAATAAGGCTCTGGCGCTCATCTTTCAACTGACTGAAGAACTGCTCCTTCTCAGGAAACGCCTGATGAATGGCCCTAACCTCACCAAGCGATTGCTGATGAGAGGTTATCATATTCCATACAAACCAGCGCTCAGACTCCTGGCGAAGGCTGTAGAAGAAGAGATGATGATCTGTAACAGCCTCAGCGGGGAGCATCGACTGGAACTCGGAGAAGAGGCGACGGATGAGCCAGTCGACAGAAAAGAGCCTGTCGGCATCTACCAGCAGGCGCTCATAACTGAGTTTGTTGCTATGAGAAAAAGAGTTGCTTCTGGCGAAGTTAAATGTATTGTTCATTGATATTCCTGCCACCATCATATTTACGCAGAAGCCAATCAGTCAGGTAGCCAACAGTGATATTGTAGCCATCCATCAGATCTACAGAGAGCTCATGCTTCTTCACTATAGATTCCATTTTGACGAACACCTTGTTCTTAAACTTTAAGAAGCCATTTCTGCTCCTTATAACGAGTTCATCCGGCATCGCCTTATCCACTGCAGCCACAATCTCCTTTGCAGCCTCAACGTATTCCGACGGGTAATCATGAGGCACCCAGCCCCAAAGGGCATCCGTCACTCGCATCTGTTCGTCATTAAGCCCGAGCTGCTGACCTTTCTGACGATGAACACGTACCGTCTCAAGGCTTTCGAGCACGCCAGATATATAATCATTACACATGGAGAGATCATGATGGTTCAGAAAACTTGTATCGCTATGCTCTGCGTAGTAATCCTGTACAGCATCGTCCTTAGCCACAACGCGCGAGAATTCCTCCTCAATCATAATCCTTGCCACCATCGCAGCCACACGCCTGTAGGATGTCTCGCGAAGCCAGGATATCAGGGCTAGGTTCGTAATTACAAAATCCTTGGCAGGCTCTTCTGCATGCTGGGCAAGACCTGGCTGAATGATGTCAAGATCGAATGGGTGATGGAAACGCAGGGATGAGCCGAGAGATACCAGCTCAAGATACCATTCTACGAGCACGCTCTCTTCATCGTAGAGAGGATTATCATCCAGCTCTGTACCATCGTCTTCGATAAATTGCCCGAGAAACCAGTCAATAGTGCTGCAGTAGTCAGTCCTGCCAATGAGGGAGTCTATCTGTGCTAAGTTAAACTCACGACGCTCATCGCTGCTCATCGTCTCTAAGCGGCTGAGATCTACGTCTGCAAACACCTGCTTCTTCAGCAACTGATGCATATATTCAGCGGTTACTTCCTTTTTCATTTTTACACCTTATTATATATATTGGGCACAAAGGTACGAATTAATTCTGAAACCTCCAACGATTTTGTGACAGTTGTGACAGTTAAATTTCCGCCCTCGCCCCTCTCCCAACAAATATATAAATATATATATAAGTATATATAGTAATAGTAGTAGAGGGGGATGATGCCGATAAAAAACTGTCACAATTGTCACAGAAAGGCAAAAAGTTATTCCTACAGAGCAAAGTAGGTTATTCCTACAAGACTAAGCATGCCATCCATACCTGATTGCTTTGTAAAGACTTTTCACCTTGACAATATTTGTCTTTTCTCATCCATTAATGCTCGCAATTGTTTCCCCACGAGAGAATTTTTGCGACCATACTAGGCCGCAAGTATTTCCTCGTATAGCAGCAAATGTCTACTATTTAGGCCTAAATTTTGTGTAAATATATTTCGCAAATATATGGCTTTTATTTCGAAATAAGCCCATCTTATTTTCAATTTCCATGCCCTTACTTCCCATCAAAATCCTCTCACTGAACTACGGGCATAAAAGGTCATTTTGCGCCCCAATCCGAATGAATAAATCAATTATTTCCAATTTTCTGGTCTGTGGAGAATATGACCATTTTCGAGTTTATCTTCATCTGGCAACATTGACTGAACGAAACGAGCCCTGGAGGGTCAATCTGCGCCTCAACGCCCAGCGACATCAGCAAGGTGAAGATTATTGATAAAATTCTTATATTCATCATTTATCAGTCGCTTAGGGGAGCACTCTTCAGCTGCTCGAGGGCTCGGCAGAGCTGGTCAGGACATGATGTGCCCTTAGCTCCGCAACGGATGCCGTCGAGGCGCATGATCACATCATCGATATTCTGACCTCTTACTAACTGGCTTATGCCTTGAAGGTTGCCGTTACAGCCTCCAAGAAAGA
>Ga0326514_10003017_pt1 | contig 10662 bp, 9 predicted proteins | sample 3_2548_0518_D_FD_203653 | JGI IMG/M metagenome (GOLD analysis project Ga0326514, IMG submission 203653) | Bovine rumen microbial communities from UC Davis, California, United States - 3_2548_0518 | ecosystem: Host-associated > Mammals > Digestive system > Stomach > Rumen | place: USA: California... | reverse complement strand
CCTGACGGGGAAGTGAACAAGAAGCAGAACAAAAACGCCACTTCGACGCGTCCGGTGCCGATTATGATTCCGCGGCTCCTGAAGCTCCTGAAGACCGCTGACGGCAAGGAAGGCCCCGTGGTAGTAATCGGGGCGGGGACGATGCTGGACGACGTTAAACGGGCCTGCAAAAGGGCAGGAGTGACCGAAGTAACCTGTCATGGCCTCCGGCACTCATTCGCAAGTCTGTGTTATTACTTAGAAATACCAGAAAGACAGATTCAGGAATGGGGCGGCTGGAAGGATCGGGCAACGCTTCATCGAATTTATATCCGTCTGACTGCTGCGGGGCAGTCTGAGGCCCAGGCCAAAGTCACAAGCTTTTTCGGGAAATAAAAAAAGCCGCCTCAATGGGCGGCAATTCGTGGTCATTTTCGTGGCCGTTTTCGTGGTCAGAAATGGTTTTTTGACTTCATTTTTGACGGCGTGGCGTCATTGCTGACTGGTCTGGAAATGCCGGAAAAGGCCAGTAAAATAAAGAAAAGTCCCTGATTCTTGACGAATCGGGGACTTGGTTATTTTGGTGCCGGTGGTGGGACTCGAACCCATCTTGAAAACGCCAAAGGTGCTGTAATTACTGGGCTCTTTCGGTATCGTGGCCGTTTTCGTGGTCGTTTTCTTCCTGCATCATCCGTCTGAGCGCCTCTTTTATCACTGTCTGGCGGGATTTCCCGTCGAGGAACTCAATAATATCTGCATCTGTTGTCTTCTGCAGCTTGACTGAGACGTGAACGGTGTTTTCTTTGTCCCAAACCTGCTGTCTGGCGTTGCGCTTCTGGATATCCTCTGCAGCCATCTGAAAACCTTCTTTCACGATAATGTACCTCCCATTATATCAATCTGTCGGTGTGACCGTCAAGTGAAAACTGCGTCTGAAATCCGGCTATCATGCCGGCGGCGAAAAGGTCCAGGAACCGCATGAGCTTTGCTTTCATTCTTCTGCATCCTCTCTCTCCGTATGGCCTGATAGGTCAGCCTGTCTGATTAATCTTCGGGCAATCTGTCTGCAAGTCGGCGGCAGAGCGCTCCCCAATATTCTGCCTGCCTCGTTTTGCCGCGGTTCGTTTTCACGGCTGACTGGAAGTCTTCGCTGTCGGGATCGTCTGCGAGTTTGACGATTTCCGCGGCTGCTACGGCTGCTGCTTCCTTTGCTTCGGTCTGCGCGTTCTCGGCCAGCATCAAGCAGTCTGAAAGATCGTCGTCTGAAAGAGTCTTCTGCTTGAGCTGCTGGATCTGCTCCTCGGCGTCCTGGCTGACCTGCAGGATCTTGGCTTCGGCGTCCTTGCCTGCTCTGTTTAGCATTTCTGTCCGAACTGCCAGAAGGTCCGCGGTCTGTCTTAGCTGATCCGCCAGGTCTTCGGCTTTCTTCTCTGCGGATTCTGCCCGCTGTTTCATGCTGCATCCGAAGTCGTTTTGTATGTTCTCCTCGGCGATTTCAAAGCAACCCTCAAATGCTATGGCAAGATAGCTGTCTGAGCCAAGCGCGGCAACAATTTCGCGGATCTGGTCGAGGGCATTTCTTTCTTGTTCTTTCGTGGTCATGGTTCTATCTCCTTTCTGTCTGGTGGCCGGGGTTTTGCGCCCCGGCCTTCTCGTCTGTGTCTGTCAGGCTACGAACTTTGCGAGATAGTCGGCAAACTGAACGGTTTCGTTTGTCTCGTCTGCCTGCGCTTTGACATGGCCGAAATTGTCATGAGTTAGATAATACTCGCCGAAGGATCTGATATGCTGGATTAATCCGCCGTCATTGTCTCCGAGGTCATAGCGGCCTGTGTAGCTGAACTCCTCGCCGTTTTCGTCCGTGCCGGTGATGGTGAACTTTGTCTTGTAATACCAGCCGCGGCCGTATTCGGTTTCCCTCGTCTCGTTCTGCTCTCTGTCGAGCGTTCCGAGGATCTTTTCTGCTGCCCGGATGGAAAGCCTCAGCTCGTCGTCTGCGAAATCATAAAAAGCGGGGTGCTCGCTCCAGTTGATTAGGACAACCGGCTGTCCGTCTTGGATCGGGTGGGCTTCGGCTTCGGTCTGGATGAGGTGCCGGCCGTTCGTGCGCTGGCACAAGTAATTCTCGCGCTGTCTGAGTTCCTTTTCATGCTCCGCAGCTTTGCGGGCGTTCTCGGCTTCCTGCTTCTGGCGGTCGATCTCTGCCAGGTCTTCGGCTGTCGGCTGCCCGGGGTCCTCTTCTTTCTCGAACTGGGCGAGGAACTCTTCCCGCCTGGCGAGGTCTCCCCGAAGTGCGTCATAGTGTCCCGGCCACGGTTCCGGGCGGCCACTGCTGAGGGTTTCGCGGAGCTTTTCGCAGTACGGGCGATCCATCCGGGCTTGTGCCTTTTCCGCAGCATAGCGGAAATACTTATACAAAGGATGATCTGGGCCGAGGTGGGCGTGATCCTCTTCAAAATAGTCTGAATAGGAGTCGCTGTCATTCTCTACGGTGAAGAGGTCGCGGGGCAGCCTGTTGTAGTCCCTGGCGTAGATGCTCACATGCGGCGCCTTGTCGTCGCTGTCGTTGAAGCTGTAGCCGCAGCGGATCAGCTTCCCGCCGTCAATCTTGATCCCGTTCCAGTAGATGCGGACGTGATCCTGCGCCGTGGTCTTGGCTGCGGCCTTGACTGCCGGGCGCTTGCCCTTCGGCTCCTGGGCCGTGGCTTCGCCTCCGAGGATGGCGGTGAGGGTTTCGGCGTCGGCGTAGCCGTACCATACCTTTTTCACGCTGTGCCATCTGAATTTCTGAGCCTTCAGAGCTGCGCGGATCTCCTCGCTGGGCTTCTCGTTGAAAGAGATTTCAACGCTCCCGAACTGGTTGTTATTGGTGATGGTGTAATTCATTGTGCCTTCTCCTTTTCGATTTATTTTTTGTGCGGTGTCGTCGGTGTTACCTTCGATGGTTCCAATATACCACCGTAGGTAACACCTGTCAACAGTTTTTTTCAATTTTTTCAAAAAAATTTTTTTGATGAGCTCAAAGGGCCTGTAATTACTGATAGTTTTGAGGAAAAGATTTTTTCGATCGGCAGGGGATCAGCACATAATATATTTGTAGATCGGCAGCGCTCCGAAGATGTTCCGAAGATGTTCCGATGAGATCCGGCAGGCCTGGCCAGCTTCGGCAGCGGCAAATAATAATATTGAAATATCCTGCAGTAGATCGGCGCCAGAATCCCGAAGAGATCCCGCCGGCACCCTGCCCGCTGCAGCTGTTATCAGCTGTTATCAGCTGTTATCAGTTGTTAAGAAATCAATTTATTTCATATTCCTGCTATTACATTTGCATTGATGCAGGGATTATTGTTTTATTGCAGCAGTTAATCATTTATTCCTCATCAGTTATTACTTCCTTTTTATGATTTCTATTTCTATTCATATATTACTTTCTATGTTATAACAATATTATAATTTCTTAATCAGCTATACAGATGATGTCACGAGGAGTTATATAAGACTAAGAGATAGAGGTCAGTTATCTGTACTTGATACAGATTGTGTAGTAAGTATAAAAAATATACCAAGAAATACAGCATGGCAGCCCCGGCAGCAGGGCGGGAGCCTGGTATACTTGGTATAGTTTTTATACTGGTTCCGATAACAGTTATTATGCGAACCAAAATCCGATTGAAATAATCAATAGATGCAATGACGCTGTGCATCGTGATTCGTTCTATTGATTGCATGTTGCGGCGCCTGCTGCAGCCACGGCCAGCACCACGCCGCGCCCCGGATTGAAATGAAGAAAAGAGAAGAGGCCGAGGCAAAAGAAAGATTTTTTCGCTCCCCCCAGGCGGCCCGGGCGTATTTTGAGTTCGGCCGGAGCGCCACCGCCCCCACCAAAAAAATAGGGGGTGGGTCTAACGTATATATATATTAGGCTTTTCAGAGACTCAAAACGCCTCAAAAGTTTCCGGCAGATATAGCGACAAATTTCTTATAAGCTGAAGTGGATTGAGGGTGCAGGAAAAATGGGGGATGGGTCTTTTGAAGAATGGTTTCAAAAATTTCAAAAATGGATTCCGGAGACAGGCTTTGGGAGCTTCTTGGGGTGGGATATGATACGCACGGGATGGTGTATGAATGGCGGGTTTTGGGCGGTTGCATAGTTGACAAGTAAAAAATAATGTGGTAATGAATAGAATGACCCATAAAGTTATGGGCGAGCTGTAAGGTTAAGGGGAAGCGGTGAGGGCGTCTGATCTGAGAGTCAGGAGGCAATTACCGCTTTCAGCATAGAGACTGCGGTTGTGATGGGCTGCGGTTTCTGATGGGATACAGCATGAAGCGCAAGGCAGCATGGCTGAGTGTTTTTCATCACCTCCTTTCTACGATAGGCCACAAGACTGCTGGCCGTTCCGATTAGCAGGCGGGGCGGTTGTGGGCTGAGAAGAAGCAGGGCCGGGAAGATCGGCGTCCCCTTTATCACATATCCTATATCGCACCGTAGAGCAGTCCGGCAGCTCGTCAGGTTCATACCCTGAAGGTCGGGGGTTCAAATCCCTCCGGTGCAACCAGCTTAGGCCCGCCAGCGCTGTGCAGTTGCGGGGTCAAGCCTGCCATTAAAAATACGACTGATGAGGCTTTATGAGCCGAAATGCGAAAGCATCTCGTAGAGTGGCCCAGGGCAGGAAGGTAGGCCACCAAGGCGGCGCAATATACAGAAACAGGTGGAATAAATGCGAACAGAGATTCGTCTTTCACCAATCGCCATAAAACAAATCGAGGACACACTTACTGCCGGGAAGGCAGTGGAGATGCGGATTATCGGCGGGAAGCTGGTAATCTTTGAGGTGTCGAGCAAAAAGAAATATGAAGTGGTAGTTACATCACGGTAACTATGACGGCCATTACGGGTCAGACTACAGTTGAAATAACTGTGGTCTGGCCCGTTTTTATTATGCCTGCAAGCGCTGACCGGCGCTGTGGAGATATAGAAACTGATCTGAACCGCCGACCATAGCGGAGAAAGAGAGCGACAAATGGGTAACGAAAACACCGTACTGACCGAATCCGCAGAAGAGCTTGAGACGTCGGGCGCTTTTGACGAAGGCTGGGACGAAGGATGGAACGAGGGATTTCCTGCCGACGGGCGGGGGCCTGAAGACGATTCCGACGGCAGCCTGGAAACGGAAGAGGAAAGCGAGGGCGAGGAAGCAGATGCAGACCAGCAGGAAGCGGACGGACCTGAAGGTGAAGGCCCTGCCGGGGACGGAGACGGAACCGAAGGGGAAACTGGCGGCGAGAGTGAAGGCGAGGCAGAGGGAAAGGAAGGCGGCTCCGACCAGAGCGATTCTTACGAACTCAAGTACCTCGGCGAGACCAGAACCGTCAAGCGTGACGAAGTAATCAAGCTTGCCCAGCAGGGCATGGACTATCAGCGCATCCGGGAGAAGTGGGACGCGGTAAAAGACGATGTTCCCAAGCTTCGGATGTATGAAGGTTTTCTGAAAGAACTTGCGGAGGCCCGCGGCGGGGACATTGAGTCCCTGATCGACGAGACGAGGACGCGCAGCCTGATGGCGAGGGCGAAGGCGGAAGGAAAAGAACTTGCCGCATCCGCCGCAGCGGCTCAGGCAGTGCAGGCCAGGCTGAAAGCGATGGAGCCGGAAGAGGCGAAGCAGCAGAGGGCCAACGAAGAAGAGCAGCAGGCGAGACGCCGTGCTTCCGTTGACCGGTTCATGAAGGCCTATCCGGGCGTCAAGTCAGAACAGATTCCGAAAGAAGTCTGGGACGATGCCGAGGCCATGGGCGACCTCACGGCGGCGTACATCAAGTACAACTCCGGCAAGCTCAAAGAGGAAAACGAGCGCCTGAAGAAAGAACTCGAACAGGCGAAGCAGCACAAGAAAAACAAGGAGCGGTCCATGGGTTCATCGAAATCGGCGGGCGCGGGCGCGTCCAGGGATCCGATGGACGACGGATGGGACGAAGGCTGGAACGCTTAAAGCGGGCCGGAACGCAAAACGTTTCCCGGCAGGCAGAGCGGACAGGCATCAGCCTTCTGCCGACCACCGGATCTGGAAGCCAGGGCCGACTCCGTGACTAAAAATGGAGTGAATAATTATGCCGACTTTCAATTTTGCAACCAAAGCCTCACCGAAAGTAGCTGAGGCTTTTTACAAAGCATCTCTCACTGAGGGCATTTTCTCTCAGGACTATGACTGGACCGGCGTTGCGACCGTGCGGATCTACTCCGTCGATGACCTGCCCCTTCAGGATTACGACTGGGACGCCACGACCGGTTCCCGTTTCGGTAACCTGACCGAGCTGGGCGACACCATCCAGGAACTGACGGTCAACGATGACAAGAGCTTCAACGGCGCGATCGACAAACGGAACAACACTTCCGAACTGATGATTAAGGCCGCGAACAAGGTCCTCGCCCGCCAGACCAGGAACGTCATCATTCCTTATGTTGACAGGTACCGTCTGAACGCGATTGCGACCGGCCACGGTGTGACCGGCTTCGGCACTACGGGCGGCGGCACGATCAAGACCGGTGTTTCCCTCACCAAGGCGAATGCCCTTGAGACCATCTTCACCCACAACTCTGAACTGAACAACCTCCTGGCTCCGGAGAACCGCGTGCTCTTCATCAAGGAGTCCGAAGTTGTCAAAGTCAAGCTGGCCGACCAGATCCTCGGTGCGGGCGCGACCGTTCAGAGCGAAGCCGAACGCATCATCAAGAAGGGCGAACTCGGTACGCTTGACGGTATGCACATCGTGAAGGTTCCCGACAGCTACATGCCGACCGGCGTCGTGTACATGATTGTCACGAAGAACTGCTGCGTGGCTCCGAAGAAGATCGAGACCATGCGCATCATCCAGGACCACCCGGACATCGACGGCCACGTCGTTCAGGGCAGATTCCTGCATGACTGCTTCGTCATCGGCAAGAAGGCCAACGGCATTCTTGTGGCGAAGAGCACGACCTGATCCCATATTGACACACAATAAAGCCCTCGGGAGACCGGGGGCTTTTCCCCTATGAGGAGGAAACAAATGTTTGAAGTAACTGTAAATACCCGGCGTGCGGTCGTCGGGAGCAAAGAGTCGATTACAACCAGCTCTGCGGGTATCCTTGTGCAGTTCACGTTCTCGGAAGACTGGGACGGACTCAGCCGGTTCGCCATCTTCCGGAACGGTGAAGACATGAACAAGATTCCGGTCGCGCTGCCGAACTCGAACCTTGTGACGATCCCCGCCCAGAGCTGCGCAGAAGAATATATTGACGAACCTCTGTTTGTGGGCGTGTACGGTTCCGACGGCGTGGGGACGGTGATTATCCCGACGGTCTGGGCCAGCCTCGGCGTGCTGAGAGAGGGCGCAGTCACGACGGAGATCATCACCCCGCCACAGCCGACGCCGGATATGTGGGCGCAAATCCTCGGGATTGCCAACGAAGCTGCGGCGATTGCAGACGAATGCGAAGAGAATGAGGAACTTCGTGTTGCGGCAGAACAGCTGAGAGCGGACGCGGAGACCGCCCGAGCCAACGCCGAAACACTCCGGGCACAGGCAGAAGTTCAGCGAGCTGAAAACGAGACCCAGCGTCAGAACACAGAATCAGCACGGCAGAGCGCAGAGAGTTTGAGGGTTCAGGCAGAAACGCGCAGAGCGCAGGCCGAAGAATTCCGCCAGGCAAATGAAACAAGCAGGACTTCCGCTGAAAGCAGCAGAGCATCTGCCGAACAGACTAGGCAGGCGAACGAGTCCACCAGAGCCAGCAATGAGACGGCGAGGGTGACAGCCGAACAGGATAGAGTCGATGCTGAATCCGGGCGCGTGACCGCCGAAACCAACCGAGTTTCAGCTGAGACCGCGAGAGCCAGCGCTGAGTCGTCCCGAGCAACTGCCGAGACTTCCAGAGTTTCTGCTGAGTCCGCAAGAGCGACGGCAGAGAGTACGAGAGCCTCCAATGAGCAGAGCAGGGTGAGTGCTGAGTCTGCCAGAGTGCAGGCTGAGGCAGACCGAGCCGCCGAGTTCGCAACCTGGGAAAGCACGATTGACAGCAAGGCTGACCAGACCGAGGTGGATGATTTAAGTCGCCAAATAAGTGATGTTGATGACACCAAAGCTCCTGTGATCTTGGAGACAGCTTCGGGTGCAATCGCCAGCTTTGACGATGGGGCTGATTCGATGCCGATTCGGAAGATTGTCGCAACGATTGACCCACAGCAAGCGGCTGGGACTCCAAGTCCTGAGAACCCTCTGCCGATCAGCGGATGGACAGGGTGTGAGATAAACATATCCGGGAAAAACATCATAGATTATAGCCAGATTGCCATAACACCGAACAAGCTAATCGCGGCGGATGGATCAATAAATGATAATGATTTCTTCGATACTTGTTCTTTGATTCCAATAAAGCCCGGAACGGTTACATTAAGTGGGTCATGTCTGAATAATACCGGGTCAACAGTTGTGATTGGGTTGTATGAACACGACCAAGGTTTTTCAGCCAGATTACTGGGTACAGCTCACAGCGTTGGTTCATTCAGCGAAACATTCGAGATTCCTGAAGGAATAGCGTATATCAGGATATCCATGATAAAAATGAAAAACGTAACCGCTCCGTTTTCTGTCCTGCAATGTGAATATGGAAATGCTGCAACGACTTATGAGAACGGGCATCTCACAACCATTCCCATCACCTACCCCTCGACCGGCGATCCCATGACAGTCTACGGCGGCACGGTAACGCTCAATGAGGATGGAAGCGCGGATTTGGTGAGTAAGTATACATACATGGAAAAGAACACGTCAACGATGAACAATTTAGAAGATTACCCGGGATGGAAGAATTCTGGTATAGCGCAAGTTGTCGGAATTGGATTTAACGGCGCAATTACAAATGCAAAGTGTAACGTGTTTAGCGCCGTGAGAGCTAACACAACACAAAATTATGGACCAGACACCTTATTTTTCTATGGAATAGGTTATACGCAAAGTCAGCTTAAAGATATGGGTATTTTATGCCAGTTTGTAATTCCGACTATTAACCCAACCACCTACCACTTCTCCAACGTCGGTCAGCTCAAGACCTTCCTCGGCACAAACAACGTCTGGTGCGACACCGGAGACATCACGGAGCTGGTTTATCCCGCAGACACCACAGCGGCTATTGATGCGGGGGACGCTGAAAACGCAAGTGCGATCAGCACATTAAGCGGTTCTCTTGCCACGGTTGAAACCACATCGACAGCAAGCAAAGCCTATGCCGTTGGTGAGCTGTTGGTGTACAACAATCAGCTCTACAAGGTCGCATCTGCTATTGCCGCAGGTGGGACACTGACACCTGGGACAAATATCACTGCGGTTACGGTTGAAAATGAGCTTGACAATCTACATACTCAAATAAGTGACGTAGTTGCAACACAAAATAAATATATTTCTGTTTTTCAGAGAATGACAGAAGAAGCAAGTTGCCCGGATTTTGATATTAAAATAAACGGCAGAAGACTTATTAAAAACGGAAACCACATTAAACAAGAATTTGTTTCTACATCTTCTCAAAATCGCAGTCTATACTTTACAGGCACTACTTATTATATCGCTAATTATAGTTACACCTCCTCAACACCTACACTTAATCAATTGATAGATAAAAATAATTTCAGTTTTTCAAATTATTCGGTATATCTTCGCTATAGGCTTAAAGGCATTTATACTGGCTCTTCTACTTCATTTTTGTTTGCTCAATTTTACAGTGTTGAAAACGACACACTTACTTATATTGGCAATCAAGTTTTTGAAGGACCGTATTTTGCAAATTATAATAAATACGCCGAACAACAGATTGATATACCTTCCGGAGCAACTCATTTTTGTTTAGGGATTTCAACAAACGGAGCTGGTACACAATTCAACTTTTGGTATGATATAGTCGAAAAAAAATAATGTAAAGGAGAATAAATCATGAAATACGCAATCGTCAAAGTTATCAACGGGTCTTACTCCATCCATGCAGAGGGATTTACCTCTGTCGCAGACGCGAAGACCAACTTCCACGGCCTCTGCCAGACGCTCTGGAACGCTCCCGATGTCCTCTCCGCATACGTCATGATCGCAGACGAACAGCTTGACGCTGTGGAGGGCTACAAGGAGTACATTCACCACGAGGCGCAACCCGAACCGGCTCCCGAAGAGGTTACCGAGGGCGAATAAGTTTGTCGCTTAATGGCCTATTTATTTAAATCACTAACGACTATCTCGTGATTTCACCATGATTTTCACGAGATAGCCACGAGATCGGAAAACAGACTGCCGTAGCTCAGTAGGCCAGAGCCATAGGGTCGGAGGTTCGAGTCCTCCCGGCAGTCTGACTTTTCAAGAACCTTTCAAAACCTTACAGGATGGATGCCGATATGCTACTTGTACGGATCATGATTTACATTGCCGTCGTATCGGCAGTCATCATCTTTTTCATGGGAGCTTCAGGAGGAGACGAGCCATGATTACACGCGAAGAGTTGGAAGAATTCATAGAGGGAATGATATGAGTTATCATCAGACAATTTACAATCTTCTGAGAGGATACGGCCTTTCTGAAGCCGGTGCAATCGGCGTTATCGGAAACTGGCAAGCAGAAAGCAACTGTGAGCCAAACAGAGTGCAAGGCGACTTCTCACCATACCGG
>Ga0326514_10003016_pt1 | contig 10664 bp, 9 predicted proteins | sample 3_2548_0518_D_FD_203653 | JGI IMG/M metagenome (GOLD analysis project Ga0326514, IMG submission 203653) | Bovine rumen microbial communities from UC Davis, California, United States - 3_2548_0518 | ecosystem: Host-associated > Mammals > Digestive system > Stomach > Rumen | place: USA: California... | reverse complement strand
CAGGATGAAAGGCTATCCATCCATCGAGGCGTACGTGTACGCCAGACAGGAAGGGAAGTGCGCCTGCTGCGGCGGACCGATCGAGCACTATCATCACATAGTGCCGAGAAGTCAGGGCGGATCTGATACGCCGGAGAACATCGCGGGCGTATGTAAGATCTGCCACAGGAAGATCCATACCGGGAAGCTCGCCCTTTCCATGGAAGGCCTGAAAAAAGAATTCGGCGCGCTCTCCGTCCTGAACCAGTCGATGCCGTACATCATGGGAGGCATAGATGAGATGTTCGGGAGCGGGCGCACGGAGTTCTGTTCCGGGAAGCAGACCTCGGAGATGAGGAAGAAGCTGGGGGCGGAGAAAGACCACGACCTTGACGCCGTGTGCATCGCCCTGCTCGGGATGCCTGCAGAGAAAGCGGAAGCCGCGGCCAAAAGCGGGGCTCCGCTGTCTGGCGCTGAGAACAGCTATGCTCTCAGGCAGTTCCGAAGGCACGACCGTCAGAACGTCAGAAAACAAAGCATAAGGACCTACTATCTGGACGGGAACGCTGTCTGTAAGAACCGCCATAAAGCGTTCGAGCAGAAAGAGGACTCTCTGGAAGAGTTCAGGGAAAAGCACCCGGACAAGGTATCCCTTCTGACGGTAAGACCGTCAACTAGGTCATACAACGACAAACAGAGGCTGATGCCTGGTGCTGTATTTCTGTACGGCGGAAACAGATGTGTGCTCAAGGGGACGGACAACCATGGTACAAGGTTCTACCCTATGACCGTTCCCGATGGAGAGAGACCATATATTTCTGCAAAGAAATGCACTGTTATTAAAAAAAAACGGAGGGATTGTCTATATATGATCAAATTTGACGTGCTGGATCCCCCAGGCAAGCCAGGGGGTATTTCGCACGATCTTCTTATAACAGATGTCATCTGATCGCATATGAGATGTCAGGAGAAAATGACAACGAAAAGAATCTCATCACAGGAACAAGGTATCTAAACATTGACGGGATGCTTCCGTATGAAAACAGGACCGCCGAATATATCAGGCAGACAGGAAACCATGTCTTATACAGAGTTACCCCGGTCTTTTCAGGACAGGACCAGATAGCGGATGGGGCACTGATGGAAGCAGAATCTGTCGAAGACAACGGCCTGATGTTCTGTGTATACTGTTACAATGTCCAGCCTGGGATAACCATTAATTATCTGACAGGCGATTCTTCCGGACCTGATTTCGAAGGACATCCATATGCCGAATATGACAGGATCGATCTTTCGTCAGAAAAGGCTTTATATGCAGCACAAAGGAACCTGAATTGGCAGATGGGCTCTCTATTTTTTTCGGAAAAAATCTCATATAAAAGAAGGACCTCACAAATCTTTTGCCACATGGAACAGTAAGGAGGGGCAGGGATGAGAAAATTGAGAAAAGGATGGCTGGTCTTTTTCCTGTGTATGGTCATGACCATCGCAATGGGAATAACAGCATCTGCAAAAACAAAAAAGTCTCCGAAACTCAGTTCAAAATCGATCACTCTGAACGTAGGCAAGACGAAGAAGCTGAAGGTGAAAGGCTATAAGGGGAAGATCATATGGTCTTCGAACGATCCTTCCGTAGCGACCGTGTCAGGAGGAAAGGTCAAAGCGTTGAAACGCGGAAGCACGAAGATCAAAGCAAAAGCAGGATCAAAAACACTGACCTGCAAAGTAAAGGTATCCGCGCCTAAAGTAAAAAAGATCCGTATATCCAAGAAGATTACACTGATCGCGGGCGAAAATTACAGGCTCACAGCAAAACTGTCCCCGTCCGGGGCGTCCGGAAAAATGAAATGGAAGAGTTCTGCAAAAAAGATCGTTTCCGTTTCTTCCGCCGGAATCCTTACCGCAAAAAAGAAAGGAACTGCAAAGATCACCGTGACATGTGGGAAAAAGAAGGCGGTCTGCAAAGTCACGGTCAAGGCCTTTCCAAAGATCAGCAGCGTTTCGGTGGCCGGACCGTCATCTGTTTCCATGTCAGGAATGGGGCGGTCTTACAAGCTCTCTCTTAATGTGTCTTCAGACATCGCAAGAGGGTTCAAATGGTCATCCAGCAACCCGGCTGCCGCGACGGTGTCATCTGACGGAACAGTGACGGCAAAAGGGGTCGGAACGACTGTCATCACCGCGTCCAGATGGACAGGCACGGGAGGAAAGACGATCGCAGTAAAGGTCCCGATCACGATCACCGGCTCCTCTGCGGCAGGCAGCGCATCGCAGACTTCCGATACATCTGATACGGGAAGCAAAGGAAAGCCGGTGGCGCTCCGGGCATGGACGACTCTCTCCGAAGCTTCGTCGATCAATGACATTACGGGATCAAACGTAAAAGTCATGCTCGTTTATAAGGACGGTTCAGAAGATTACGCGCCTTCTTTTTCTATCCATGGAACTTATAAGAACGGATATTATACTTTTACCGCGTCCACGCCGGACGGACTGTCCGCTTCTTTCCAGGTAAAGCAGAAGACCAGAAAGATCGTAAAGATATCGGCGTCCTGTTCGCTGAAAGAAGCTTCTTCCATCGATGATGCGGACTCTTCGAATATCACGGTCACGGCCACGTATGAAGACGGCGGGACAGGGGTTCTTACGCAGTATGCTAGATCCGGAAAAGTATCTTCAGACGGGAAATCATATATCTATACGATCTCAACGACTGACAGGGCCCTGTCGACGACATTCTCGGTCCCGAAAAAGAAAAAGTCAGAGGCTGCTCCGGACCCGACGGCAGTGTCGCTCTCTATCGAGATCAGGCCAAGCGTGATCTACGTGGGAGACTCGCTTGATTCCGTCAAAATGAAAGTCGCCGTCACCATGTCGGATGGAACAAAAAAAGACGTTACGAAAGACGTGACGACCACGTTCAAGCCGCAGCAGAAGACGGGGGAATACGTGTTCTATGTAAGTTATGGCGAAATTACGGGGAAAGCGAAAGTCGACGTTATCGAGAAACCGGATGAAACAGAAAAGGAAGACCCGTCATCGAAGATAGTCGGATTTTCAGCAACCATCTTTAATAACACGGTCTATACCGGCGAAACGCTGCAGACGGACAGGATCAAGGCTGATGTCACGATGGGAGACGGAACGGTAAAAGACGTCTCCTCAGAAGTCACGAATGATTTTACTCCCAAATCGGCAGCAGGCACTTATGACGTACACATTACATATAAAGGGCACACGCAAACTCTTTCCGTAGAAGTCAAAGACAAGTCCCAGATCCTCGTATCTATAGACGCAGGTTTCAATAGAAATTCCCTCTATATCGATGATGTGATCTCAAAGAGCGATATCATCGTTACAGGGAAATATATGGATGGGAGCACGAAGCGGATCACCGATTTCGACTATAGTTGTGATATGGGGAAAACGGACGGATCCGTGACGACCATAACAGTGACGGTCCCTGGCTTTGAGGCCTTGTCGTTCAATGTACTGACATACGACAGAAAAACAGCGGTGTCGCTGGCTCTTGAAATTCACAAGCTGGATTACAAGCCAGGCGAGTCGATCGACAGAAACACGATCATCGTAACGGCAGAGCATCGGGACGGGACTGGAGGACAGGTGACGGACTACGAGACTTCACTGAAACAAGTGCCGTATGACGCCATACCCGGATCGACATATACCGTAGTCGTAAGCTACGGGGGGATCAGTGAAGAATTTACGATAACGGTCGTATGATATTTCCAATGCACAGCAAAAGCCCGGAAGCAGAACGCTTCCGGGCTTGATTTTTGTTTGTTATTTATTTTTGGGTTTGTGCGTCACATATATTCCAGCAGAGATACCAAGAACAGCAGCTACCGCCCAATATACCATTACCTGAATCATGGTTTCCATATGTTTCCCTCATTTGTTTAATCAAAAACATGTTTTCAGTAATACCGTCGCACGATAAAACAAGTGGGCGGGGTAAATGATCGACATGGTCCTCAAGACATTTTCTAATGTTGACACACGAACAAATATATATGCCGTATCCATGCCGATGAACAAGAAACAAATGGCCAGGAATAAGAAAGAAACAACCACCTGTTTCTTTTTTGTGGGATCTCCAATGAACATGACCGCATCCTTCATAGCCCCAAGAAAAACAGGGGAGACATACAAAAGACCGGAAAGTCCGCTGAAAGAGCCAAGACAGAATGCGACAAATCCCGTTATCGCGATCATCATTTCCACGGTAAGCAGAAGAAATTCGCATTTTGGAACTTCTGGATCCATATTACCACCTCTTTTCTAAAAATACAAATCAGCAGGATCTGTATCCTGAGAAAGAAGATCCGTTCAGATAGCAGGCCATCTTCTTGTATGCGGAAGATTCTGAATAGCCATTTTCCGGATCGAAAGATGCTGCGAGGATCCCGAAATCATCAAGAGAATCGATGCGGCTGACCTTTCCTTTTTCGAACACTACCTTTGTTCCGTCAATAAATTTGTACATAAGCAAGCCTCCTTTTTGGCTAAAAAAATGCCGGAGGCCTTGAATTATCAAGGAGGCTCCGGCATTCATGAAATACACTACAATATTAAGATGCGTTAAGAATCTGGAAAGTTGCCCGAAAAAGAAACATGTCCGTTCATTTCCAGAACATCACGTTCTCTTTTCCATACCTGTTTTCCAGGCCAGACACAAGATCTTCTGGGATGTCTACGGAAGACAGCACCTGTTTATAAGAATATCTTTCATTAGCCCCTTTTACAAAGACGTAGATATTCTGAAAACCTCTGTCATGCCTGTCCTTTGAAATAAAGGGAACGCAGTCATTCTGAGCCATTTCCATGGAATCCAGTTTGATACAGAGGTCCTTTCCAATCTCGGAAAGATCCCCGATCTGATCGGCGGATACCGTCAGCCTCCCGTCTTTGATGCCGGCCTTTCCATAGAGGATGATCAGCCTGTCATTGACAAGAAGATCGGAATACCTTGCGAAAGAGTCAGGAAAGATAACGACGGAACATGGGCCATAAGAATCCTCGATCGTTATGAACGCCATGGGACGGTTGTCTTTTTTCGTAAAGACGATCCGGACGTCCGTTATGATGCCTGCCGTTATCACCGGGGCCCTGTCATCTACCTGATACGTCCCGTCATCCGGATCAGCCTGAAACATGCTGAGAGGCATCACGTTGTGCCTTGACAGGTAATTCGAGAACATTTCGACAGGGTGTCCTGACAGATAGAACCCGGCAGCCTGTTTTTCCATACGGAGCTTTTCCAGTTCCGGAAATTCAGGGACATCCGGCAGGTGATCTGAAGAGAACTGTTCCTTTTCAGAACTGCCGTCCGGCAGAAGGTCGAAGAACGACATCTGTCCCGGGACGTTATTCTTGTTTTCGTTCTTGACGCCGTCAACGATCGGCCCGGCTCCTATCAGGAGGGAATTCCTCGTTTTTCCGAGGAAATCGAATGCCCCTGCCTTGATCAGGGACTCGACCATCCGTTTATTGACGTCAGGATTGCGCTTTACAAAGTCGGAGAGGCTTTTGTAAAGACCGTTTTTCTTCCTTTCTTCCACGATCTTCCTTATGATATCAGAACCGGCGTTCTTTATGGACGCGAGCCCATAAAGGATGCAGCTGCCTGATACGGAAAAATCGGCTTCGGAAGAATTGATATCGGGATTCAGGATGCGGACCCCGTTCCTTCTGAAATCAGCCGTATATACCGCGAGCTTGTCCGTCTTGTCCATAACGGAAGTAAGCAGGCCCGCTGCGAATTCGACCGGATAGTGGCACTTAAGGTATGCCGTCTCCATCGAGATCGCGGCGTAGCACGCGGCATGCGACTTATTGAAAGCATACTTTGCGAAATCGACCATCTGGCCGTATATGGTCTCAGCATCCTGTTCGCTGATCCCATTTGAGATACAACCCGGAATATCTACCCCGTTTTCATGATAGCCATGGATAAATTTCTCTTTCTCAGCCATCATGATATCCATCTTCTTTTTCAGTCATGTTATCCGGAAGGTTTTTTATCCTCCCGATCTGGAGCTTATGAATTCGCTCATACCGATGTGATGGAACATCGGATACGGCCGGTCGTTTCCGGCCCAGCTCAGCGTACACTTTCACCCTCGTCAGGCGCTTGCCTTTATACGTTAGGAGACAGCATTCTATACTGCCTGACGCGCTCATACGCATCGTGCGGGACTCTCTTGGAAAGATTATATTCTTGATCGCTACTCAAGTTTCACTTTCCACGCGTTACGGTACACATATCTTTTTACGGATATCTGTTACCACGGTATCGCCTGCCACACAGCGGCATCTTCCACCGTTACAGCCCCATTTGCCTTATCTGTTTCCAGATAAGCGAGCTAAAAGTTAACCCATTGCTTTTCTTACGATATCAGCTTCAGCCATCGAGAACCCTGCAAGAGCCCTCGTGATCGCCATGACCTGCTCCTGATAGACGATAACGCCATATGTAGGAGAGAGGATAGGCTCGAGCTGAGGCACGAGATAATGGACGGAAGACGGGTCATGCTTCCCGCTTATGTAGTCCGGAATGAAATCCATAGGACCCGGCCGGTAAAGCGCCACCCCTGCGATGATATCCTCAAAGCAGTCAGGCTTCAGGTTCTTCATGAACCCCTTCATCCCTTCCGACTCAAGCTGGAAGACCCCGTTCGTATCGCCCCTGGCGATCATCTGGAGGGCTTCCCTGTCATTAAGGATATCCTGAGTCCATAACGGGACCGGAACGCCGGTACGGGCTTCTACGGCCTTTCTGGCGTAATCTATGATGGTCAGGTTGCGCAGCATCAGCAGGTCCTTTTTCAGGTTCCCAAGGTGCTCCGCCTGCGTCATGTTGTACTGGCAGACCAGGTACCCGGTCTCTTCATCGACAGATACCGGATAAAGGTCTTCGCAGGGCACCGGGGTAGGGATATGCCCGCAGGCATGCGTGCTGACCGACTTCGGGGTGCCTTCCAGTTTCTTCGCGATCTTCCAGAGTTTTGCGTATTCCCCGTCTGCAAGCTCGCGGAGCTCAGGGTTCATCTCATACGCCTTGTCCAGGGTGATCTTCGGGTCGTTCGGCACGAGGGAAGAAAGCTTCACCCCAACCGAGACAGGATACCCGGATACCCTTGCGATATCTTTGAGCACGCCCCTCGCGTTCATCGCGACGAAAGTCTGGATCTTGGAAAAATGGTCCAGCCCGTTCGATTCCGCCTCGAACCTTACGACGTCGTCTTTATGTGAATAATCGTAGTCCGTATCGATATCAGGCATCGAGACCCGCTCAGGGTTCAGGAATCTCTCGAAGATAAGGCCGTACGGGATAGGGTCGATGTCCGTGATGCCGAGACAGTAGCAGAGGGTAGAGCCGGCGGCGCTGCCCCTGCCGGGTCCTACGAGAATCCCGTTCTCTCTGCACCAGTTGATCGTCTTTCTCGTGTCAAGGAAATATTCCGCAAACCCCATCTGCCTGATGACGGAAAGCTCATGCTCAAGGTTCTTCGAAGCCTGGTCCCTTTCCGCATTTTCGACAGGGTAGCGCTTCTCGAATCCTTTTTCCGCGAGGTCTTTCAGATATCCAAAATAATCATTCCCATAACTATCAGGGATATATACCTTCGGCATGCGGTAATGACCGTAGACGAAATCGAAGCTGCACTTGTCAGCGATCTTCACCGTGTTGTCAAATGCCTCCGGATGGTCAGGGAAAAGTCCTCTCATCTCCGTTTCCGGACGAAGGGAATAGTCCCCGGCATACCGCATGTGCCCCGTATCAGCCACGGTTTTCTGCTGCTGCAGGGCGACGAGATAATCATGGGCTTCGGCGTCTTCTTTCCGCACATAGTGGGAATCATTCGTGCATACGAGAGGGATGCCTGTCGTTTCAGATATCTTTATGATCCCTCCATAGGCCTCTTTTTCAAAAGAGATCCCATGGTCCTGTATCTCAAGATAATAGTCATCCCCGAAGAGGGACTTATATTTGAGAGCCCATTCTTCCGCACCGTCCATCCTCCCTTTGAGGACATACTGGGCGATACGCCCCTGAACGCACGCAGAAAGGCAGATGAGGCCTTCATGGTATTTCTGAAGAAGGCTGAAGTCTATCCTCGGCTTATAATAAAAACCGTTGATGTTCGCCTGCGATACGAGGTGGCACAGGTTCCTGTATCCCGTCTCGTTCTTCACGAGGAGGATCAGATGGTAGTACCTTTCTCCTTCCTGCAGAGATTTTTTCGACATGTCTTCCGGAGCCTCGTATACCTCGCACCCGAGGATCGGTTTTATTCCTTTCTTCCTGCATTCGTCATAGAATTCCACGAGCCCGTAACAGGCCCCATGGTCTGTCAGGGCGCACGCCGTCATCCCCATCTCTTTCACATGGTCCACGATGTCCGGGATCCTGCTCATTCCATCCAATATCGAATAATAGGAATGGACATGGAGATGGACGAATCCGTTTCTTTTTTCTGCCATATATGCTCCTTTCTGAAAAATAAGAAAATGAAGGACTGGCTCTCATGGAAAGATCCAGCCTGTGACACGTTACTTCTCAGCCGCCTGCTGTCCGAACGGGACAGGTATTGGCCGTTGGTAGGAAAGATACGCCATGTAGCTTGCGGTCTGGACCATTGAAGACATGACGCTTTCCGGAATGTCCCTGTCCCCGAACGACTTTACCGCCGCCTGAAGAGACCTTGAAAAAACATGCTGCGCCTCAATGTTTGCCGGATTCCTGATCTCAGTCAGGTCGTTCTTGGCAAATTCAGCGCGGATGGCCTCAGCTTTTTCCTGCCCGTCGCGGACGGCAGTTTCCGCCGATCCTATAAGGCGCTGCAGGGCAGCCATCTTTTCGTCCAGTTCCCTGTTTTCCTCCTCGAGGCGCTCCCTCTGCCTCATGAGCATGTCGGAAGTATCTTCCAGCTTCTCACACAGGTCATTGGCTACGGTGGACGCCCCTTTCGGGATCTCCCCGTTCCTTTCCGCGATGATGCCTTTCATGATGCCTACGACTTTTGCGTTGAGCATCATTTTCGAAGCACCATGGTCTACAAGCTCCTGGTCGAGATCAAAAGCCTGCGGTTCTTGTACTGGATCATTCTTAACAGAAGCCTCTTTTTTTACGCCAGCTCTTCTTCCAGCCATATCGTTATCTCCTTTATAAAAATGGAGCGGTGGCAAAAAGATCTCCATCGCTCAGAAAAATGTTTACATCTTTTATATGAGATATTTCCGCCGAAACAAAACCGGAAGATCCGAGACGATACGGAGCCGTCTCCAAAACGCATTTTGTGGAAAGACCCGGTCAACCTGGGGGGGGGAAATCGCATATAAGAAGCAAAGGACATGGAAAACACGGTAACATGCAAATACCAGTTTATAAGGAGGCAAGAACATGGCAGGTATACTCAATCTCACCACGCATCCCGCGACCCCGTCCCAGGTGGCTGCCGGGGTCATCGAACCGAGTGCGGAAGACAAGACCCTTATCTCGAATCTTTCGAATTTTGAAGGGATCCCTTCGAAAGCAGACATCAAGACAACGGCAGACATGCTTTCCGACATCGCCGGACGTTATGACTGCGATAAGGTCATGATCACGGGAGCCCCGTATCTTATGTCCGCACTCGAAACGGCTCTTGAGGCAAAAGGAATGGAGCCCGTGTACTCTTTCTCCGAAAGGGTATCGGTCGACAGACAGAATCCTGACGGAACGGTAACGAAACAGAACGTGTTCGAACACAGAAGCTTTGTGGAACCGGCCGGCATTAAGATCGAAGACTCTGCCGAAAAAGTCAATGTCACCAAGGAAGGCATCCTCAATCTTACCCAGCATAAGGCGACAGACGGACAGGTAGCAGCCGGCGTGAGAGAGCCGTCTGACAAAAGCGCTGTTCAGGATGCACTGACATTCCGGGGAGGTGCGACTGCGGACGACATCAAGCAGAAAGCAAATGCCCTCGCTGACATTGCGAAAAATGAAGGGTACGGAAAAGTAATGATCGGCGGAGCCGGCTACCTCATGAAACCGCTCGAGACGGCCCTTTCAGCAAGAGGGATCGAGCCGGTCTACGCATTCTCGGAGCGCAACGTGAAGTCAGAAGTGGATGCGGACGGGAAAATGCACAACACGGTGACATTCGAGCATAAGGGCTTCGTGGAAGTAGAACCACAGCCTGCTGATGCCGTAGACAATGGAACAGACGCCAAAGGAAAAGACAGCGCCGCAAGCGAAATGAACGATGCTGCAACAGACGATGACATCGATCCGGAGGACGGGACACCCATCGCGGATGATGATTTTGATCCGTCAGATACGGTCAAAGGACCAGACGATACAGGAAAAAGCGATCACGATGCTGCTGATCCTGGCACGGACGCTCCAGAAAACAGCTCCAATGCGTCAAACGATGTCTCAAAAGACGACATCCCTCATGTCCGTGAATTCTCCAAAGACGAGATCCTTCCGCATACTTCTGATTACATCAAAGGGGAAGGCGGGTTCGCCGCGGCGGTCAACGTCAAAGGGGAAATGGAGGCATCAAACAGAAAAGAAGGGATCCTTGGATTCTTCGAAAAGCTCGGCAATACATTTGCCTCCGCTTTCAAAGACCTCCATGTAGGAGGTGGAAAAGTAGAAGACGGAGTCAAGA
>Ga0326514_10003015_pt1 | contig 10667 bp, 14 predicted proteins | sample 3_2548_0518_D_FD_203653 | JGI IMG/M metagenome (GOLD analysis project Ga0326514, IMG submission 203653) | Bovine rumen microbial communities from UC Davis, California, United States - 3_2548_0518 | ecosystem: Host-associated > Mammals > Digestive system > Stomach > Rumen | place: USA... | reverse complement strand
GGCTACGCGACATGCCCCACTCCTCCTGCGGGCGACAACTCCACCAAGATCGCGACCACGAACTGGGTGAGGAACTACGCAACGCCGGCTTCCAATGCGAACGACAATTCTGCAAGGCTGGCGTCCACTAGCTGGGTGCGGAACAACATGCGGTTTGCGCCGAACTACAACGCCGGTGTCTACAGGCATCCGAACGTCACCTATACGGCGGAATGCAACGGCTTCTTCCGCGTCTGGGGCTCCTCCTATGCCTGGATTCACAATCCCGATGGACACGAAGTTTCAGTGTTCAACAATTCATTTTGGTCCTACTCCTCGCATCAGTGCAAGGAGCTTATCTACCCCGTTCCAAAGGGTTTTAGATACGGCTGCAACAACGGCTGCCACTGGTTCCCCGGCATCGTCTAGCCATGATTCTCGTCGCCGGCCTTCCCGCTTCGGGCAAGTCAACATGGGCGAGGATGAACTTTCAGCACGTTCTTGAGTTTGATTCCTTTGCCGAAAAGCTCGGCTCCTATGAAGACCTCGAAGAAGAGCGCGGACTTGTCCTGAGACAGTTCGCGCTTCTTGCTAGTCTCGGCGGCTGCGAAGCCGTCGTTGACACGTTTCACTCCATTGAGTCGAGAAAAAGAATTCTAGACGCCTGTCCTTCGGCAGGAATAGTGATCATTGACACTCCATTGGAGATTTGCTTACAAAGGAATGCACAGAGAAATTCGTTCGTCTCCAATAACGAGATTGAAATGATTGCCACAAATATTGAACCGATTTCGGAAGACGAAGGCTTCTCCTTCATCAGGATAGTCAAAGGATGGTAGTCCATGCCTGAAAGCACGCTATATCTCAAGATCATCAACGGCGAAGTTCTTGCCTACGGCGACTACGAAACGGCGGCGGCCGTAGAAGAGCAGTACAAGACTGGACGCATCTGCGACGCGACGGTTGATCAGAATGCATGGGACGCGGCCGGAGGGTGCGCTCGCCTTGTCAACGGCGAAATCGTCCTCGGCCTCGCGCCGGAAGAGCTTCTCGCCAAGCAGGGCGAGGCTATCCGCAACGAACGCTATCTCCGCCTCCGCAGGCTCGACAAGATCAGCAATCTCTACTGGGAGGAGCTGACCGACGAGCAGAAGGACGCCCTCCGCGCCTACCGCCACGCGCTCCTCGACATCACCGACCAGGAAGGCTTCCCGTGGGGCGGAAACATAGAGAAGGCCCCGTGGCCCGTAAAGCCTGAATTCTTCAATGTCTAGGAGAACTTGATGAGCAGCGTCCAGGAACACTACTCCACCGTCGCTGACGACAACGGCGAGATCAGCGGCATCAGCATCGCCGAAGGCTCGACCCAGTTGCGCGACCTCAACGACGCCATCCGGCAGCTCATGGCGGACGTCCGCGAGGAGTCCGACGAGCTTCGCGCCCGCCTTTCCGCCATCGAGGCGTCCATTGATCCGCAGGACGAAGAGGAGGAGGGCACGGCCCAGCAGGCGGCGGCGACCGCGCAGGAAGCGGCCACCCTCGCCGGCGGCTTGCAGGATCAGGTGACGGACGCGGCGGCCGCCGCGCAGACCGCCAACGAGGCCGCGACCGAGGCCAGCACGGCGTCCGCGGCCGCGCTCACCGCCCTCGCCGACTACGAAGACCGCATCGCCGCGATGGAGGAGGCGGTCGCCCAGTTCGACACCGGTCTCGTCCAGACGGTCAACGACCAGGTCGTGGAGGGCGTGAAGACGTTCTCCGAGGCGCTCCGCGCCGACCTTATGGGCAACGCCGAAACCGCCACGCTGGCGGAAAGGGACGCCGAAGGCAACGTCATCGCCGAGACCTACGCAACCAAGATGCTTGCCACGACCGACGAGGCTGGACTGATGAGCGCCGCCGACAAGGAGAAGCTCGACATGCTGGCCGCCAAGGACGAGGAAGGCCAGGTCGTAGACCTCATGCAGGTCGTGATGGACGTGACCTCCCAGCTTGTCTTTGGCCACAAGCAGAACTCCTCCCTTCCCGCCGCCTTCGGCATGGTGGACGAGAACGGGAACGAAGTGCTGTTCCACGCATGGGGTTCCATGCCGTCTTCCGAATGGGTTGAGGTTGGCGAGTTCACGGTGACGGCCGGGATGGAGTACGTCGAAAGCTTTGCCGACATGGTTGCCGGAGCCTCCGCATGGGAGGACGTGTCCAGCATGCCGAAGTCGATGACGTTCAGCGCCATGCCGTCCTTCGAGCCTCTTCCGAACGAGGAGACGCCGACGATAGAGTACGAGCCGGACGGCTTCATCGCGGACGGCTCCGTTATGCGCCTGCGTATCGAGTTCGTGGAGGCAGACGCCGAAACGGGCGAGTCCACCTACAGGGCGTCCGTCATCTGGGAGCCGTCGGTGGATTCCGTCTTCGTGGACGGCGACCAGACAACGGACATCGTTCTCGGCCTCGAAAAGGGCAACACGTCCATCATCGAGAAGAAGCTCGACGTCCAGCCGATCATCGACATGATCAATGCGCTGGCGGTGCGGACGACGGCGCTTGAAACGGCCGTGACAGCCATCCTCAACAGCCAGATCGACGACACGGTGAACGGAAACGAGCCTTCGGGCGGCGAAGGCGGAGGCGAGTAATGGCGGTACTTCACTTTCCGGGCTTCCAGCATTTCTGGAGCCTCCTCAAGGCTCTGCTCGACCTCAAGGCTCCGCTGGAGTCGCCTGAACTGACGGGCGTTCCCACCGCTCCCACGCAGGAACCTCACGACAACTCCACGAAGGTGGCGACCACGGAGTACGTGGACAGCGCCGTGGCTGAACTGGTGTCCTCGTCTCCGGCAGCGCTCGACACCCTCAAGGAGCTTTCCGACGCCATCGGCGGCGACGCGAACTTCAGCACGACCATGACCAACGCCCTGGCGCTGAAGGCTCCCCTCGCCTCTCCCGCCCTGACGGACAGTCCGACCGCTCCGACGCAGAACGCCGGAGACAACTCGACAAAGATCGCCACCACCGCCTATGCCGACAGGAACGACGCGACGTGCGTCCATCTGGCGGGAGCGGAGACGGTGAGCGGCGCGAAGACGTTCACGGGAGCGCAGACGTTCCAGGCTATCTCCAACTTCCTGGATTCGGCTACGCCATTTCTTGAGTTCACATGGCCCGACGTTACGAGGGGAACCAACCCCTTGGCGCAGAAGTGGGCTGGCTACCGCTTCCTCGACAAGGCGAAGACTACCGGCGTCAAGCAGAGAGCAGCTGCCTGCGAAGTCGGCCTGACTGTCGATGGCGAAACCAACATCGCGCTCAAGGCATACGACTGGACATTGAACTCGACAAGCGTGGAACAGATCGGCATTGCCTACCCCAAAGGCGGCACTCCGTACACGTTTGCTCCCACCCCCGCCACCGGCGACAACAGCACCAAGATAGCGACCACCGCCTTCGTGACCACCGCCGTCGCCAACGAGGACGCCACGTGCGTCCACCTGACAGGCAACGAGACGATAGCGGGGACGAAGACGTTCAGTTCCACCATCACCGGCTCCGTGTCCGGCAATGCCGGGACGGCGACGAAGATACAGACGGCGCCAAGCGGAACTAGCTGGGTGAATGGGGTCAAGGCTGGCGGGGCGTTGGTTTCGTCCACCTCAACATCGTATGGCGCTGTCTTCAACGCTCCTACTAAGAACTACAGGGTCTCACTCGGCACATATCCTTCAAGCGACGACCTCGTTTATCTTCTGTCGATTACGAATGCCAACGTGACAGCAGGTACCAACACCACCAATAAGACGCTTACATGGAATGCTGCCAATGGCACCCTCTCCGCCACATCCTTCTCCGGCCCGCTTGTCGGCAACGTGACGGGCAACTGTTCTGGAAGTTCCGGCTCATGTACCGGCAATGCGGCTACGGCTACCAAGACGATGGCCACCATTGCCGTAGACACGACGGGAGAGCTTGTCCATGCCACGATGGGGTCGAACGATTGCTTCCGCATCGCGGTCGGCGGCGGCTCCAACGCCGGCTGGGCTGAGATAGCGACAGGCGACGACTACAGCGAACCGATCTACGTCAGGCAGTACCAGGGAGTCTTTACCACGCTGAAGCGCACGGCGACCCTGCTTGACGGCTCCGGCAACACTTCCTTCCCAGGCACGGTGACGGCGAACGCCTTCAGCGGCCCATTGACAGGCAACGTGACAGGCAACTGCTCCGGCTCGTCGGGAAGCTGTACCGGCAACGCCAAGACAGCCACAACTCTCGCTACGGCGCGAGACATCAACATCTCCGACTCCGATGGGACAAACACGGGGACGAAGATCAGCTTCAACGGATCGGCGAACGGTACAATCAAGCTTCCCGCAACCATCAAGGCGTCCATCACCGGCAGCTGTTCTGGCAATGCTGGAACCGCTACAAAATTGGCAACTGCGAGAAGCATTTCCGCCGAAGAGCTGGAATTTCAAGGTTCTGCAAACTTTGACGGATCTGGCAATATTAAGCTTAACGTGACGCATCACAGGTCTATTGTCAGTGTTGGCAATAGAAACAACTACCCATTTCACAGAATTGCATACATTAGCACGCTCTCTGGAAACTACATTGATAGAGGTATAACATTCCTTATCAGTAAAGACTATGATGGCGGTGGATGGGGAATTTGCAGAATTATTTTAAGAACAAACAACACAGGTAACAGTGAAGTTGCAAACTGCACAGTTCAGTGGCTAATACGTTCGAGTGAAATATCCGCAGACGCCATACAGGTTGGCTTCTGCAATGCGTCAAATGCAAGCTATATTGACGTATTCTATAAATCTGCCGGCACATACAATAGTGCTATCTGTCGTGTTTTAGCCCATTCAAACTCGCGAAGTGGCGTTGGAAGAGGCTTTACCGTTATTGCAACGTCTGGAGAGGCAAACAGCACTACAGCGTCAGATCCTAAAACTAGCGTTGAGTCATACGCTACAATAGCGGCTGCCGGAACAAAGCTTCATAATAAAGCATATACAAGCACAGTAACCGCTTCCGATGTTGGGGTGGCTAACTCTTCTAATTCCTGCACGGGCAACGCCGCGACGGCGACGACGCTCCATACAACCCGCACCATCAACGGAACAAACTTCAACGGCTCCGCCAATATCACGACTGCGAACTGGGGTACGGCCCGGAATATCTACATTGCCGACTCAGATGCGACAAATACAGGCGCGGCTGTATCCGTCAACGGCTCCGGCAACGCCACGCTCAAGCTTCCCGCAACGATCAAGGCATCCATTACAGGCAACTGCTCCGGCTCGTCCGGCTCATGCACTGGCAACGCCAAGACGGCCACGACTCTTGCCACGGCGAGAGACATCAATATTTCCGACTCCGACGGCACCAATACAGGGACGAAAATTAGCTTCAACGGATCCGCAAACGGTACGATAAAGCTTCCCGCAACTATCAAGGCGTCCATCACCGGCAACTGCTCCGGCTCGTCGGGAAGCTGCACGGGCAACGCCGCGACGGCAACAAAGCTTGGAACATCTAATGTCGGTGGTTCGGACAATCCAATTTATTTGAATGCTGGTTCACCTACAGCTACTGGCGATGTTCTTACTAAAGCTATTCGTACCTATGTAGGTGCTAGTTCTTATTCTGATATAGTTCAAACTTTACAATCAGACAATAATAACCGTCGTAGTTGTACTATACGATGTGAAAATGGAAATGGCTATAATACAATCACATTGGGAGCCCATAATGAAAGCAATGGCGCTCCTGGTGGTATTTATGTTAAAAATACTAATGGCACTATAATAGCAGGCGGGCCTCATCCAGCATCTAATGCTAACGATGATAGACTTGCTACAACTAAATGGGTTAATGACAAGGGTTATATAACTTCTACTGTGACGTTCGGCACTTTCGTCGCCAAGGCCGGCAACGCCGTCAAGGGAACAGACAACACCGGCGCCAGCCACAACTACATGTTCAGGGACAAGAACAACAAGGATCTGTGCGGAATCTCGTATAACTACGAAAACGACAAGGCGACGTTCGTGCAGATTCGAGCCTACAACTGCCTCGACGGCAACAGCACTGCATACGCCGCATGCGGCGTATACTTCAATACAGCCGGCAGAAAGGTGTTCCGCCCCATTGAAAACAATACATACTATCTCGGCTACGAAGGCTTCAAGTTCGCGGAGTTCTACTGCGGCAATGCGTCGATCCACACTTCCGACGCGAGGCTGAAGGACAGGATCGCAGACATTTCAGACAGTCTGCTCGATGCATGGGAAGGCATCACATGGCGCACGTTCCGCTTCAGAGACGCCATGAAGGAAAAGGGAGCGGAAAACGCCAGGATCCATGCAGGGCTCATCGCACAGGAAATCGACGGCGCGTTCAGCAGGGCCGGACTGGACGTCACCCGCCACGCTTTTTTCTGCCACAACGTCTGGGACGCCCAGCCCGAAATCCGCGATTCGGACGGAGGCATCGCAGAGCCCGCGCACGAAGCGGGCGACGAGTACGCCCTGCGGTACGAGGAGGCCCTGTGCATCGAGGCCGCCTACCAGCGCAGGCGGGCCGCCCGCGCAGAGGCGAGAATCGCCGCCCTTGAGGAGCGGCTTGCCAGACTTGAAATGAAAGCCGGCTAAAAAAACACACCAGGAGGACATCATGGAATACACGTTCACTCTCAGCGACGAAGAGATCCAGACTCTCTCAAGCGCCCTTGTGGAGCTGCCGTACAGGACGGCCGCCCCGCTCATCCAGAAGATCAGCATGCAGATAGCCCAGGCGAACGCGCCCGCCGAAGAGAAGCCGGAGGCCGCTCCGGCAGAGCGGCCTGAATGATCCACGGCCTCATTGCGCTAGCCTGGTGCCTTGGGTGCGCTCTTCTGGACGCACCCGCCGCATGCCTCTTCTGGCCCGCCGCCTTCTATCTGGGGCGCGAGGTGGCGCAGGCGGAATACCGGTACATCGAGAGCCACGGCAGGAAGCGGGCGGCCTGTCCGTGGTGGTGCGGATTCAAGCCGGGGGCGTGGACGGCGAAGGGGCTGCTCGACTGGCTTCTGCCGCTGGCGGCCGCTCTGGCGGCACTAATCATAAAGGAGACATTTCATGCCTGAATCTACAGTCAAGCTCACGGCCGACGTGGTGTGGCAGGACGGGACGCCGTTTGCCGGCGTCCTTGAAGTCACGCTTCAGAACGTCGGCACAAGCGACAACTACGTTGTGGCGCCGAAGCGCCAGCAGGAAATCCAGTTCGAGGACGGACGCGCCGAGATCGATCTCGTTCCGTCGGCGGTCATAGACGACGCCAGGTACAACATCCGGCTCATCACCACGGCAGCCGAAGGCAACTACAAGAGCCGCACGGTTCTGCTGGACGAGACGCTGGCGATCCCGTCGCAGGACTGCGCCCTGCACGACCTGGTCAACCTCGGCATGTCGCCGGTGGAGGAGCCTGCGAATCCGTAGGCCGCCGCGGCGCACAGCATCGCAGGCCGTCCTTCGGGGCGGCCTTTTTCGGGCACAAAAAAAGGAACCCCGCCAGCGCCTGGGAGGCGTTGCGGGGAGAAGCGGAGGCTCTCGGATGAGACCGTTGTGCAGCTTTTGTGCAGCCGGCCTCTAACTATTTGAAATCCTTAAACTTGTTTTCGTGCATGGGCCGCGATGTGATTTGTTCTAAGTGTCTGAATTCATGGAACTTTTTTCTTCATTTTTGCACAATTCTGCACAAATCTTGTGCAGCGCGGCCTTCTGGGCGGCAGGCTGCGCGTGGGCGTAGAACTGCATCGTGATGGCCGGCGTGGAGTGTCCCAGATTGGCCGCCACGGCCGCCGGATCCGCTCCGGCCGCCAGCATCTCCGACGCCGTGATGTGGCGGATGGCGTAAAAAGGCATGGACACTCCGGCCTCGCGGCAAGCCTTCCCCCAGGCGTTGTGGTAGCCGTTGGAGGACTTCCTGCCGTAGGAGTTCGGGCAGACGGGGCGGCTTTTGTCCCCGCCATCCGCCTCGAACCGGGCCTTCGCCTCCGCCATGTACCATTCCGGCGGAAAAACCGTCTTGTCTCTGCCCACCTTGCCCATGAAGACCGTCACGGAACCGCGCCGGAAGTCGAAGGCCGCCCATGTCAGATGGAAAAGCTCCGTCAGGCCGGGGCGCACCGCAAGAGCCATCGCCGTCCGGCATGCCCACTGCATCCACGGCGGCAGAAGAGCGTAGACCTTCTGAAAGTCTTCCAGCGTTCCCTTGCGGGAGCCGTGCTTCTGCTTGAGGCGGGTATACTTCTTCCACGGGTTTTCCTTGATCATGTCTTCGGAAGCCGCATAGTTGAAGGCGGCTTCCAGCTTGCCTGTCCACATGTTGATGGTGACGTTCGAGCACTTTCCCCTGCGACAGTTGTCGCGGACTGCCTCAAGGTCAATCTTCTTCAGTTCGTCTACATATTTGTCGGCGATGCATTCGGCGTAGCCGATTTTCTTCTTCGACCTCTTCTGTTCCTTCGTGGCCCCGGAAACGAGCCATCTGTAGGCTTTCTTCGTGTACTCCGTCATGGGGTTGCTTTTCGTGTACAGCAGAACTGCCTCGAACACCGTCAGGCGGGATGCCTCCCGGCTATTCTGATACAGTTCAGTCTCGTATGTTTCCGCCTCCGTTGCCGTCCTGAATGTTTTCTGAACCCGGCGTCCTGTGTCCCTGTCCTTCACGGAGGACACCCAGCGCCCGTCCTTCCTCTTGAAAATCGACATTGTTCGACTCCTTGCCTTTTAGGCGAAGAGCCTCTGCTTCGCCTCCCGACTTAGCCTTTTTCGGGGATCGAGTCTAGACCCCTCCAGCTCCAGCACGACGCGCATGCGCTTTTTCAGATCAGAGATAGCCGCCTCATGGACGGCTATCTCTTTCACGATTTCGCGCAGCTCGTTGACCTTCTCAACCGCCGCTTCGTCCATTGATCTTCGCCTCCCAGTCCCTCGCCACAATCTCCAGCCAATGGCTGTATTCCTCGATGGCGTCCATCACAAACGACATGGAGTAGAAAAAGTAGTGCTCCTTGTCCGGCTCCTGTTCCCAGTTAGGATAGAGCCGCTTGTAGGCGTCCACCCACCGCTTCGTCACCCTGAACTTGTCGGAGAACCGCTTCGCTTCGGCCCTCATCTCCGCGATGCACTGCGTCGCGTCCGGCTCCTTCTCTGGAAAGATCCCGAAGAAAGCCTTATGGCGGGTCAGGAACTCCTCCAACAGCCTGCACTCCTCCCTGGTCAGCCAGAACTTGTCTCCCGTGCTGCGGGCGAAGCCGTACAGATTGCTGACGATGGTGCGTACCATCATGTTCCTAATGAACGTCTCTGTTATCTTCTTCTTCTGCGCTTCCGTACAATTTTTGCAATAGTCCATAGATAAATCCCTCCAGGAGGCATGCCTCCTTCTTGGTGATCCACACTTTGGCGTCGTCCTTCAGCGACTCGTCGTGAGCGAAGTCTCCCAGCGCCACGACAGTCTGAAGGATCACCAGCTGCTCTTCTTTACTAGTCGTCATCAAAGCGCAGCACCTCCTTGTCGAGCCTTGGATACGGCCCATGCTTTTCAAGGCTGTGCCGTGCGTCGCTGGCATGTTCGATGGCGCTGCAGAGCCAGTCTGCGTCGTCGCCTTCCAGAAGGGCCGCGCCGTTCTGCAGCACTTCCTGAATCTCTCCGATGGCGTCGGACAGCTGCGCCGAAGCCCATTCGAGATGTTCGTGCATTTCGTACTTATTCATCGGTCTTCTCCATATCCTTCATGTCTATAGTATAGAACTTCACGTCGCCTCCGTTCGACGGGTCATGGAATGCAACCTGGTACTGCGACGGAAATGGGGACTCTATGACAACCCCGGTCATCTCGCCGAAGAAGCTGTGCCTGAACCTCACCCTGTCGCCGAAGCGGGGCTTCCATTCGCCCTTCTCTTCAAGGGAGCCGACGCGCTCCTTCAGCTTGCGGAGAGCCTTCTCGGTGTCTTCGACAAAAGCTTGAAGACTGCTTTTGAGTCCCTTGATGTCATCCTCGATGTCGTCGAAGCGGGTGCGCCCCGGTTCAATCGGCTTTACCGCCTCCATCGGCGACTTTTCAAAGAAGCTAAACCATCCCATCGCACCCTCCTATTTCTCGATCTTCCTCACCTTGTCCGTCCAGACACACTCGCCTTCGCCGACGACGACGAAGGCCGCGCAGAGACACTTCTCCATGACGCATCCCTTGACCCAGCCCTTCTTTGGGTGCTTGACCATGACCATGTCGCTGGCGCGGAAGTCGCTTAGAATGTCGCATTCGTCGTCCTTCCTGGCGTCCTCAAGCTCCCTGACGCGGCGCTTCGTCTCCTGAAGCTCCTCCCAGATGTCTGCGATCTTATGGTTGAGGATGTCGTAGTCCTTATTCGTGAGAAACAGCATCAGATGCACCCTCCGCAGCAGCCAAACTCGACATGCTCGTTGAGCAGGCAAATGATCGCGTCTATCTCTTCGTCCGTGAAGCCGTCGTTCACAAGATAGTCGTAGTCGTAGCCGGCCAAGTCCCACGGCCCCTGCTCAATGTATTCCCTGCCGTTGTCAACGTAGGCTTCGCCGCCGGAAAAGAGATTGACGTACTTCCGCCACGGCCTGCCGTCGATTTTCAGTTCCAGCCAGCCGGAACAAAGATTTGG
>Ga0326514_10003014_pt1 | contig 10669 bp, 10 predicted proteins | sample 3_2548_0518_D_FD_203653 | JGI IMG/M metagenome (GOLD analysis project Ga0326514, IMG submission 203653) | Bovine rumen microbial communities from UC Davis, California, United States - 3_2548_0518 | ecosystem: Host-associated > Mammals > Digestive system > Stomach > Rumen | place: USA... | reverse complement strand
TAAGCATATTTACAGTATCTGGCGAAAGATGCAGAAGAAAAATTTGGATTTTTCCGAATTGTATGATGTCCGCGCTGTTCGCATAATTACACAGGAACTGTCGGACTGTTATGCAGCCCTTGGTGTAGTCCATACTCACTGGCATCATATACCGAAGGAATTCGATGATTATGTTGCAAACCCTAAGCCTAACGGATATCAGTCAATTCATACCGTGGTTCTGGGCGACGGCGGTAAACCTGTAGAAATTCAGATCCGCACGGAAAAAATGCATCAGAATGCGGAACTTGGAGTCGCGGCACACTGGAAATATAAGGAAAACAGCAAGTCAAACGATACTGCCTATGAAGAGCGTATAGCATGGTTAAGGCATTTGCTGTCATGGCAGGAGGATATGGTTGAGTCCGGCACTCTGGTAGATGAATTCAGAACTCAGGTGTTTGAGGATCGTGTGTATCTGTTTACTCCCAAGGGTGATGTGGTTGACTTGCCGGCTGGTGCTACTCCTCTTGACATGGCATACAGCATTCATACCAATATCGGTCATCGCTGCATCGGAGCAAAGGTAAACGGAAAAATTGTACCGTTTACATATCAGCTGCAGACCGGCGAACAGGTGGAAATTCTTACACAGAAGGAACCTAATCCAAGCAGGGACTGGCTGAATCCGAACAATGGATATTTAAAAACCTCAAAAGCCAGATCGAAGGTGGCGGCATGGTTTAAACGGCTTGATCGTGAAAAGAATCTTATTGCAGGACGTGAAATTTTTGAGCGCGAACTTGAACGTAACGGGGTTATTCTTGATAAGGAAAAACTTCAGAAGTATCTTGTTCAGGCTTGCCAGCGGCATAATCTTGTAAATGTTGACGATCTGATGGTGAATATCGGTTCTGGCGTGATCAAGATAAATCAGCTGATAAGTTTCCTGGAACTTGGAAACAAGACGGCTGCTGATGAGGATCAATCGATTCTTGAAAGATTTGAGAAGAACAGCGTTCTGTCAAATTCAGGCGAAAAGGCAAAGAGTTCCAATAATATTATTATTAATGGTGTTGGAAACCTTCTTATTCACCTGTGCAAGAATTGCTGCCCTGTACCGGGAGATGATATCACCGGATTTATCACACAGGGACGCGGTGTTACCATACACAGGCTGGATTGTTCCAAACTGGCTGATCAGAAAAAGAAAAGTCCGGAACGTATTGTCGAGGCTTCATGGGCTGTAAGTTATTCTCAAGGTTATACCATAACAGTGAGAATAACGGCTTCGGACAGACCAGGACTGCTTCGGGATATTACAACAGTAATTGCCAATGAAAAGGTTAATGTTTTGGGTATTCAGTCAAAATCGAATGTTAAGACGCAGACTGCCAATATTGATATTAATATGGAAGTTTACAACATAAGCGCTTTAACCAGAATTATCTCAAAACTTAATCAGGTTGATAATGTAATAAGTGCAAAACGCTTATAATTTAATCTGCTGCCGGATTTAAAAATCTTTGTCAATATGCCTTAAATTTGGTATATTATGTTTTTAAATTAATTGATCCGTCTGATGCCTGTGCATGGTCTGTGTACGTTTAAACCGGCATCAGGACAAAGCTTTGTTGCTTTCTGCGGCAATAGAGCCGGAGCATGGTTTTTTCATAAAAAGATTGGTTCAATATGACAACTAAATATATATTTGTAACAGGTGGTGTAGTATCTTCCCTGGGTAAAGGTATCGCCGCCGCTTCTCTTGCAGCAATTCTTGAAGCTCGCGGTCTTAAGGTAACAATGATTAAACTGGATCCGTATATAAATGTTGATCCGGGAACAATGAGTCCGATTCAGCACGGCGAGGTGTTTGTAACAGAAGACGGTGCCGAAACAGATTTGGACTTGGGTCATTATGAACGTTTCATACGCACTAAAATGACAAAGAATAATAACCATACTACCGGAAAGATTTATTCTTCAGTTTTAAGAAAGGAACGTCATGGTGATTACCTGGGTGCTACTGTACAGGTAATTCCTCATATTACCAATGAGATTAAGGAAAGTGTGCTGGCCGGCGGAGAGGGCCATGATATTGCACTGGTTGAAATTGGAGGAACCGTTGGTGATATTGAATCATTGCCGTTCCTGGAAGCTATTCGTCAGATGGCGGCTGATATTGGCAGAAACAATACTGTTTTTATCCATTTGACTCTTGTTCCGTATCTGCAGACCTCAGAGGAAGTGAAAACAAAGCCTACACAGCATTCCGTTAAGGAACTGCTGTCGATCGGTATTCAGCCGGATGTGCTGATTTGCCGTTCAAGTATTTCCCTGCCTGCAAACGAACAGAAGAAAATCTCCTTGTTCTGTAATGTTCCTGAAAAGGCTGTTATATCGTTAAAGGATGTTGATTCCATCTACAAGATTCCTCAGTTGCTGAAATCTCAGGGATTGGATCAGTATGTTGTTGATCGTCTGGGAATTTCCTGCAAGGAAGCGGATCTGTCGGAATGGGAACAGGTAATTTACCAGGAAGCAAATTCCGTTGGTGAAATAACCATCGGTATGGTCGGAAAATATGTTTCACTGCCTGATGCATACAAATCTGTCAACGAGGCATTAAAACACGGCGGATTGAAGAATCTGGTTCATGTTAATATCAAATATATCGATTCTGAGGATTTGGAAAAGAACGGAACAGAAGCTCTTGAACATATTGATGCCATTCTGGTTCCTGGCGGTTTTGGTAATCGCGGCATTGAAGGAAAGATTCTTGCGGTTAAGTATGCGCGAGAACACAAACTTCCATATCTTGGAATCTGTCTGGGTATGCAGGTTGCAATGATTGAATACGCAAGAAATGTTGTAGGACTGGAAGGTGCAAATTCAACCGAATTTGACAAGAATTCTCCATATCCTGTAATTGCTCTGATTACTGAATGGCAGAATGAACAGGGCGAAATCGAACATCGTTCTGAAAATTCAGATCTCGGCGGAACCATGAGATTAGGTGCTCAGCTGTGTCATTTGGAAGAAAATTCAAAGGTTCGTGAATTGTATGGAAAGCCAGAAATTTACGAACGTCATCGTCATCGTTATGAGGTTAACAATCAGTATGTTGACAAGCTGACCGAGATGGGATTAAAGGTTACAGGCCGTTCGGCTGACGGTAAACTGGTGGAAATTATTGAAAATCCGAATCATCCGTGGTTTGTGGCAGTTCAGTTCCATCCTGAATTTACCTCAACACCTCGTGATGGTCATCCATTGTTTGCTGGTTTTATAAAAGCTGCAAAGAATTATAAATTAAGTAAATTAAATGGTTAATTTTGAGAGTGTTCTCTATTATAATAACTGATAGAGAACGGTTTATTTTTGTATTTTTATTTTAATTTATTTTGAAGGATAAAAAATGGCTAAGATTGTTAAAGTAATTGGTCGTGAAATCATTGATTCTCGTGGAAATCCAACTGTTGAAGCTGATGTATATTTGGATGACGGCAGCATGGGTCGTGCTGCAGTTCCATCTGGAGCTTCTACCGGTGTTCGTGAAGCATTAGAATTACGTGATGGTGATAAATCACGTTTCGGTGGTAAGGGTGTTTTACAGGCTGTTAAGAATGTTAATGAAATCCTTGGACCAGCAATCGTAGGTATGGATCCTGTTGATCAACGCGCTGTTGATAAAGTAATGTTAGACAAAGATGGTACTCCATTCAAGAAGAATTTAGGTGCTAACGCTATTCTTGCTATCTCTTTAGCTGTTGCTAAAGCCGCCGCTGCTACCAAGAAGGTTCCTTTGTATGAACACATTTCTGACATCAACGGTACTCACGGTGTTTACTCAATGCCATTGCCAATGATGAACATCATCAACGGCGGTGCTCACGCTGCATGGTCAATGGATATGCAGGAATTCATGATTCAGCCGGTTGGCGCAAAGACTGTTCGTGAAGCAATCCGCATGGGTGCAGAAGTATTCCACGAACTTGCAAAGGTATTAAAGGCTAAAGGTCAACCTACTACAGTTGGTGATGAAGGCGGTTATGCTCCTAAATTAGCTGGTACAGCTAACGCAATGGCTGCCATCAAGGAAGCTGTTGAAAATGCCGGCTACAAGTTTGGTGAAGACATCACTTTAGCTATGGACTGTGCTTCTTCTGAATTCTATGATGAAGCTGCCAAGTTATACAGAATGAAGGCTGAAGGAAAAGATTTTACTTCTAATCAGCTGGCTGACTTCCTTGCAGATTTATGCAATCAGTATCCTATCATTTCTATCGAAGATGGTCAGGCTGAAGGCGACTGGGATGGATGGAAGTACTTAACTGACAAGATCGGTAACAAGTGTCAGTTGGTTGGTGATGACCTGTTCGTAACCAATCCATCAATTCTGAAGGAAGGTATTGAAAAGGGTATCGCTAACTCAATTCTGATTAAAGTTAACCAAATCGGTTCATTAACAGAAACCATCGATGCAATTCAGATGGCTCATAAGGCTGGTTACACTGCAGTTATTTCTCACCGTTCCGGTGAAACCGAAGACTGCACTATCGCTGATATCGCTGTAGGTACTGCTGCTGGTCAGATCAAGACCGGTTCATTAAGCCGTTCAGATCGTATGGCTAAGTACAATCAGTTAATTCGTATCGAAGAAGAATTAGGTTCAGAAAAAGCTCCATATGCAGGAAGAAAGGCTGTTAAGGGTCAGAACTAATCTGTTAACTTAATCTTTTAGATTTTTATAGTGTTTATGGGGGCATGTTGAATACATGCCCCTTGTTGTTTTAAGTGTGTAAAAAATTCTCGCAGTATGTGAAATCGTGTTTGTCTTGATTATTTGTAAAACTTCCCACTAGTGTTAATTTTGGAAACAAATGGATTTATTAGATAATTTTGTAACAATTGTAAATAATTTTCTGTATGGAATGTTACTGATAGCCATGTTGCTGGTCTGTGGTCTATTCTTTAGCGTATCTACAAGGTTTGTTCAATTCAGATATTTTTTTGAGATTTTTAAAGTAATTTTCGAAAAAAAGTCCGACATGAATGGTGTATCGTCATTTCAGGCTCTGATGGTATCAACAGCTTCCCGTGTCGGCACAGGAAATATTGTTGGTGTTTCGGCCGCAATCTGCATGGGCGGATACGGAGCTGTTCCATGGATGTGGCTGATTGCCGTACTCGGTATGGCTTCAGCATTTGCAGAAACAGTATTGGCTCAAATATTCAAAAAATCTTCTCAGAGAGGCTGTTACGGCGGTCCTGCATACTATATAGAATATCTAGCAGGAAACAGGCTTGTTCCGTTATTGTTTATATTCAGTCTGATAGCAACTTTTATGGTTGGTTTTAATATGCTTGCAAGTTACAACCTGCAGGATGCATTCAGCGGTTTTGATTTCTATGACAGGGAAACATCCCCTATGTACATAGGAATCATACTTACTGTAACAGTTGGATATGTTTTACTTGGAGGCGGACATCGCATAATAAAATTTACAACTTTTTTTGTTCCTCTGATGGGGCTGGCTTACATTATTATTGCTGCGATTGTAGTATTGAATCATCTTGATTATGTACCTGCCATGTTTCAGAGAATGTTCAGAGATGTAACGGATTTGGATGCAATTTTGGGAGGATTTACCGGAAGCTGCATCATGTATGGTATAAAACGAGGTTTATACAGTAATGAGGCAGGGATGGGAACTGCACCCAATGCTGCGGCATGTGCAGATGTCAGTCATCCTGTTAAACAGGGACTGGTATAGGTGTTTTCGGTTTTTCTTGACACAATGGTAATCTGAACTGCTACGGCACTGATGTGTTTAAGTTCCGGAGTTGAACCAAGCGAGGATCTTAACGGTGTTCCGTATGTGCTTGCAGTGGCCAACCATTCATTTGGTGATTATGGAAATATTATTGTTGCTTTGACTATTACTCTTTTTGCATTTACAACAATAATCGGCAATTTGTTTTATGTTGATAAGTCTTTTATTTATATTTTCAGAAAAGAACCAAACCGCAGTTTTATGATGCTTTACCGTCTTTGCGCGACTGTTATTGTTATGATCGGGACTCTTTTGCCAAGTGCTTTATTGTGGAACGTCGCAGATTTGACCATGGGTTGTATGGCTTTCATCAATGTAATATGCATTCTGTGTCTGTCAAGATATGTTATTCTGACTTTAAAAGATTATGCAGATCAGAAACGTAAAGGTGTCAATCCGGTATTCAAGGCAAAAAATATCAAATTGAAATGCAAAACAGATTACTGGAATTAGTTTATTCCCGGCAGTATTAACTGCTTCGGAACATGCATGGCCGTGACAACAGTCATGGCTTTCTTTTGATGGTATATCCGTTATTTAAAGGTCGTAAAATTTGATTTTTAGTGCAAAAAATAATAAACTAACTTCAATTTGAAGATGTCATGAATCACTTGTTTTCTAAAATCCTGTAGATATGTTTGCTATTAGAGTCATTTAAATTTTATTATGAAGTTATTTACTTTTGTATTGTTTATAGTGCTTTGCGCATCACTTTACTATTTGGGATTCGGTAAAAACGGCTGGATGGATTACAAGTATTATCAGTTGAAAATTTCCGAAAAGGAGGCTTCAAATGAAGCCCTTGCTGAAAGAAACAATATGATGCAGGTTGAGGTTGAAGATCTTCTGCAGAGTCATGAAAGCATGGAAGAGACCGCCCGTCGCGAACTTGGATATATAAGAAGTGACGAAACATTTGTAAGAATAATGGAAAAAGAAGAAAAATAATGCTCTCTATTGATATGATTATGCCTGCTGCAGGAATCGGCAAGAGAATGGGAAGTGCTGTCCCGAAGCAATATCTGAAAATATTTGATCAGACAGTTCTTGAATATACAGTTAAGACGTTGTTGGCTTCTCCATACTGCAACAGAGTTATTGTGGCGATTCGCAGGGACGATCCGTATTTCTGCACTTTGCCTGTGGCATCTCATCCAAAAGTGAAGATTGTGGAAGGAGGGGAGGAACGCGTTAATTCTGTTCTGAATGCCCTTGCTGAAGCAGGAACCGAGTGGGTTTTGGTTCACGATGCGGCCCGTCCATGTTTGTCTCAGCATGATTTAACGAGATTAATTGAAGAGTCAACCAGAAAAGATGGTGGAATTCTTGGATGCGCGGTGCGTGACACAATGAAAAGAACCAATCAGTTGTTGGAAATTCAGAAAACAGAAGATCGTTCCCTGATGTTTCATGCATTAACACCTCAGCTGTTCAGACGTGAACAGCTTATTGACTCAATTAACAGAGCTTTGTCCGAGGGTGTTGCTGTTACCGATGAGTCTTCTGCCATGGAGTTTGCTGGTTTTAAACCATTGCTGGTGGAAGGCCGCAGCGACAATATTAAGATTACGCAGCCGGCCGATCTGAAGATGGCCGAGTTTATAATAAATTCAATGATAAAAGGATAAATATGATTCGAGTTGGACATGGCTTTGATGTACACAGATTCGGTGGTGATGGTCCTATAACCATTTGCGGTGTTAAGATTCCTTATGAGCAGGGACTGATTGCTCATTCTGACGGAGATGTTGCTCTGCACGCTCTTACGGATGCGTTGCTGGGCGCTGTTGCCTTGGGAGATATTGGCAAACTGTATCCTGATAATGATGATCGTTTTCTCAATATCGACAGCAGAATTCTTTTACGGGATGCTTATGAAAAAGTTAAAGAAAAGGGTTTTGTTTTAATTAATGCCGATATTACCATTATTGCACAGGCCCCTAAGATGCTGCCGCACATTCAGCAGATGAGATGTATAATTGCTGAAGATCTGAAGACCGATATTGATAATATCAATGTAAAGGCTACAACAACAGAGAAGCTCGGTTTCACTGGAAGAAAGGAAGGTATTGCCGCTGAGGCTTGTGTTTTGGTATCAAAAGAATAGTTAGTTTATGGCAGTTAAACAGTTACCACCGTGGTTGCGGGAACTTGGCGAGAAAATTGAAGTTTGCGATGAAGTGTTGCAGGCAATGAATTTGCCTCGTGAAAAATTTATAGATCAGATTAGTCTTAATTCCAGTCTTTTAACCTCAGTTGCTTTACCTATAGGTAGTGGGCAGACCATATCACAGCCGATAACTGTTGCCAAGATGACACAGGCTCTGTATGAAATTAAACCGAAAAAAGTCTTGGAAATAGGTACGGGATCCGGATTTCAGACTGCGGTTCTGTCTCGCCTGGTTGATATGGTATACACGATTGAACGTATTCAGAATATTCAGTTGGACAGTATTCGAAGATTGTATAAACTGGATATTTATAATTTTAAGGCCATATGTTCGGATGGTTCTCTGGGGTGGGCAACCTATGCTCCGTATGATGCCATTATAGTAACCGCCGCTGCGCAGAATGATGTGCCGCAGGCACTGTTGGAACAGCTCAAAGCCGGTGGACGTATGATTATTCCTGTTGGAACCAGCCAGCAGCGTCTTGTTCAGATCGATAAAAAAGAAAACGGTGAAATAGTAAAAAAATCATTAGGTAATATTAATTTTGTGCCATTAATTACTGGAGAAACATCATAGTTTATGACCAACGAAACAATTGCAGAAACAGCCTGTACAGAAAAAAAATCTTTATTAAAAGCCTGTTATGACTACTGTTTAAAATTATCCAAACACCGCTATGCCAAATTTTTTATGTGCATCAACAGTTTTATCGAGTCTATTTTCTGGCCTATTCCGGTGGAGGCAATTTTGCTGCCGATGTGTCTTGCTCAACCTAAAAAGTCTTTGGGTTTTGCTTTTTATGCAACGATTTCATCGGTTTTAGGTGCTTTAATCGGTTATTTACTGGGATTTTACCTTTGGGACAGCACTATTCAGCCTTTGTTTGCAAAATTAGGATATTTGCATCATGTTTCGACCATCGAAAACTGGTTTGAGGAATTCGGTATCCTGTTTGTCGCCATAGGAGCCTTTACTCCTATTCCCTACAAGGTTATAGCCATCACAACAGGTGTGATTGCTGCGTCGCACGGGGTTGATTTGTGGAGTTTTTCATCCCAGATTTCAGTTTATACCTTCCTTCTCGTTTCATTGCTTGGCCGCGGAACAAGATTTTATATAGAAGCCGGTGTTATCAGAATTTTTGGTGAAAAAATGGCTGACAAAATTGGAAAATATATAGATTGGATAGGCTGGGGTTGTATCATACTGGCTGTTATTGCTATTATCATTTATAAGTTTTATTAGTAACTGGATCGTTAGTTTAGGAAAATGAATAAAAAATTAGCACTTTTCTTTATTGTTTCTTCAATTATTATTGCAGGTTGTTCTACCACGAGCACACAGTATCGAAGAAGTTTCGTGAATGGAAACGGTGCTAAGTCCGGAGCTGTACGGCTCTCCGATGATCAGTATATGGTTAAGCAGGGTGACACCCTGTTTTCCATTGCATTTATGAATGGAATGGATTACAGAACACTTGCTTTAATCAATAATATTGATTTGAAAACGTCAATAATTCATCCGGGAGATATTCTTACAGTTAAAATAAAGGGATTGAATTCTAAAAATGTGTACCGTGTAAGATCTGGAGATACACTTTATTCCATAGCACGCAAACATCACAAATCAATTGACCAGCTGGCAAAAATAAATAAGATAACACCTCCATATACTATTAATCTTGGGCAATTAATTATACTTGATAACAAAAAGAGTATATATGATCGAGCTCCTGCTCAAGTCAAACCTGTTAACAGTAATGTGGTTGCTGCCAATAAACCTTCGGATACCGAAAGCAAAAACTCTAAAGTAAATGAAAAGGCGGCAGTTGTTAACAATTCCCGTCAGGAATACAACAAACAGTCCAAATTATCATGGAAATGGCCTACAAATGGAACAATTGTAAGGAATTTCGCCAGCAAAAATAGTTCAGGTTTGGATATAGCAGGTAAAAAGGGCCAGAATATTGTTTCTGCAGCAAATGGAAAAGTTGTGTACGCCGGTAATGCACTGCGCGGATACGGTAATTTAATTATTATTAAGCATAATGATGATTACTTATCGGCCTATGCTCATAATGATCAGTTACTTGTAAAGGAAACTCAAAAAGTTAAGGCCGGTCAGGTGATTGCAAAAATGGGCAATACAGACTCTGATCGTGTAAATCTCCATTTCGAAATACGTTACAGAGGAGAGGCGGTAAATCCGTATAATTATTTACCTAAAAAATAATGCAGGTAATATATATTTCAAATTTCGTTTTTCTGTAAAATCTCTGCGTTGATTGATTTTATATCAGGTGCTCATTGTTCCGAAAAAAAGCATAAAACTGAAATTTCCGGTTTTATGCTTTTACTGTCGTAATTCTCAATTTTTAATCATACCACCTTATACTCTTGCCATCCGTTAGTAACGTGGAGGAGGCGGAGGGCAGTGATGACCCGGCGCACAGTGGTGATGGCGTGGAGGTGGAGGAGGCGGAGGGCAGTGATGACCCGGTGCACAGTGGTGATGGCGTGGAGGTGGAGGAGGCGGAGGGCAGTGATGACCCGGCGCACAGTGGTGATGGCGTGGAGGTGGAGGAGGCGGAGGGCAGTGATGACCCGGCGCACAGTGGTGATGGCGTGGAGGTGGAGGAGGCGGAGGGCAGTGATGACCCGGTGCACAGTGGTGATGGCGTGG
>Ga0326514_10003011_pt1 | contig 10676 bp, 6 predicted proteins | sample 3_2548_0518_D_FD_203653 | JGI IMG/M metagenome (GOLD analysis project Ga0326514, IMG submission 203653) | Bovine rumen microbial communities from UC Davis, California, United States - 3_2548_0518 | ecosystem: Host-associated > Mammals > Digestive system > Stomach > Rumen | place: USA: California... | reverse complement strand
ACCTGAGCCTGTGACGACAAAGAGGCGATTAGTCATGTCCGTCTCCGTGTAATAAGAGACTCCACCAGTACACGTGATGTTGCTTTCCGTGAAGGACGCACCCCAACGCGCGTCAAACATAAGCGAAAGATATTCATATGTGTCGGAATCAAACGCAACAGTCATGCTACCAGCCGGGTCGATTATCAACCCAAGTATGTCCGTAATATTGCCGCCATCTGCATATCCCTCAATTTGGCACTTGCTGAAGTTCTCACCGTACAGTGGGTGGGTCAACGAAATTGTGACCGAGTATCCCGGCCATGCAGCCTCAACCGCAGCATCAACATCCGTATCTTCCATTGTGATGGTTATCGGAATATCACCGCTACCAAGAAGACTCGTTCCGCCAACTGTCTTGATGTTCGTGCCGCTCACGAGCTTTGCCTGCTTCTCGCTGTTCAGGCTGTTGAGCGTTGCGAGAAGCGTGGCGCGTGGAGTAATCCACGTGCTGATGATTCCAGACGAGAACGTTGCATTCTCGATGGCGCTCGCGTCCGCTCGGGTCGTGTCCGTCGGGTGTACGTGGTCTGCCCTTGCGTAATCGGTCAAGGTGCCGACCGCCGCCGTGCCGTCCATCGCTGGCGTGGTGGACGATGGCTCGGGGCCGCCGCCCGACTCCGCGCCCGTCCACAGGCGGATGCCGGTGCCGTCGTGCCAGTAGACGGGGTGCTCGATGGTCAGCTCCATGTTCGTCGTGTTGTACGCGGTGCCGAGGTGGATGTAAATCTTACCGTCTTTGCTCGTCGGCAGCGTCTGTACGATGTCCTGCATCACCGCGCTGCCGTCAGTCTGCGGGGTGCAGCGGAGGTAGACGGAATCCTGCGCGGTGAGCGAGAAGCCCGATGCCATGTACGAGTAGCCGATGTTCAGCGTGTATTGCTGCCAGATTGCTGTTGCGCCGATGCCCGTGCCAGCCGTGCACGTGCCGTTCGTAGAGCGATAGACGATGGGGCCGAACGGGTCGATGGGTCGGGTGTTGAGCGTGCGATTCGAGGTGGCATTAGTGCTCGTGCTTGTGTTGATTGGGACCCACTTCGAGCCGTCAGCCGACGTTAGCCACAGACGGTAGCGGTATCCAGTGTCTGCCGCGACGAGGTTGCCCGAGTTGGTGCGGAGCTGGTAGCCGATGGTGTTGGTGTTCGCGTCATAGCCTCGGTAAATCCACCAGCCGCCGTCACCATTGTTTAATTCTGTTGAATATACAAATAACATTGTATACGCAACATTAAAAATAGTCGTATCACGTGTTGCATTAGTCATATTATTATAACAAGGTTTTGCACCTAAGTCATTAATATTAATAGTAAAACCGGATGCGGAAGTTACTACCCCATTATGTAACATAATTGTAGTACCGTCAACTAATTCATCTAATCCTTCAATTGTCGCGGTATATGCTGTAGCAGTAGAAGTACTATCTACTGTGCCATAAAGAATACTATTAGCTCGATTAGCATTACCATTAGAAGAAAATTGTAAACGTGTATATGCATCCTTTATATTATAAACAGCATTATTGGGTAATATAATTTCTGAAATATCGGCCATATATCACCTCTTTGCATTTAAAATTCAAATTTACCATATATAAATAAAAGGGCAATTTTACAATTACATAAAATTGCCCTTAGCCTTAAAGTTTAGTTAGACAATCTTCGTATCTAGCTCTTAATATCTCATTGTTTGGTTCATATGACAGAGCCTTGGCCGCATATCCTAAAGCTTTTTCAAATTCACCTTTTTGATAATAACAAATAGTTAACATATCATAAAAACCATAGGTTCAAGATGCTGGGTCGTCCATTCAGCATCTAGGCTGTTCAACTTTTAGACCTTCTTTTAATGTTCCAATTGCCATATCATATAAACCACTATTAATAAAAATACTACCTAGACCGAGATAATTGTCTTTATAAAATTTATTTTGTGCAATTCCATTAGAAAAAGACATCATAGCATCAATAGGTTTGTTTAATTGGAGATAACAATATCCAACATTATAGTATAGACTAGCTTTTTCTCAAATTTCTAGTTCAGGAAAGCTTTCCGCATGATCAAGAACATGTTGATATGCTTTTAAAGCATTTTTAATAGAACCTTTAGCTTTTTCTTCATTACCTCATAAGAATCAAGCTTGATGATCATTTGGATGTTCTTCAACTCTCTTTTTAATTAAATCAAGATAAAACTTTTTATCTCGTTTATAATCTGGATAATGATGTAAAATTAATTTATCTCTTAAATCAATAAACTTATCAAACATTCGACTACCAGTTTTTTTATTAATAAGATGTTCGTGAACAATACCATCTCATGTTAAATCTGGGTCTTTACCATGAATTTTGTTAATAACAAATTCTTTACCATTCCCCGCATTAGTGTGAGATCAAACATAAGTATAGATTGCTCTTGGTTTTTCTTCATCTCATTCTTCTTTTAGAATATCTGCTCAATCATCTGATTGTCAAAATTCATCTAAATCTGTGCATACTCGAATATTATATTCATCGGGTACTAAAGCCAAAGAATCATTGCGGGCAGTGTCAAAACGGAATTGGTCATATTTCTTTTGATGCACTTCTACTCCAAGAGAAGATAAGAGCTCTACAGTGTTATCTGTAGAGCCCGTATCTAATACTATAATATGATCTGCGGGTGACATTGATTTAACCCACTTTTCAACATTTTTTTCTTCATTTTTAGCTATTGCATATACACAAATTTTATTCATCCTTTTTTCTCCTTTTTATCCTTTAAAATTAGGATACAGTAATAGTAGCTGTGGTACCAGTAAATGTAGGCTGGCTTACGCTACCAGACGCGGTTGTACTACCACTAATTTGTACTTTAGTGCCTGTAAAGGTAGGCTGACTTACAGAGCCAGTTGTTGTACCCGCCACGCTAATTGTTGCAGTTGTACCAGAGAATGTACCAGAATTCGCTTGAGAATAAGAATATTCTCCTTCTAACGCGGCTCCTGTACCGGTGAATGTCGCAGTATAAGTGTCAGGAACAGCAATATTTCCAGTAACTAAACGTGCTCCAGTACCAGTAAATGTTGCAGTATAAGTATTAGGTACTGCGATATTTCCTGTAACAAGTCTTGTACCAGTTCCAGTGAATGCGGGAGCGCTTGATTCATATGCCGCGTCTCCTGTTTTAACGGTAACTGCACTAGTTGTAATTGAATCTCCTGTTGTATATCCTAATTGATAAAAACTTAAAGTTTCATCTGCTACACTATAATAAGTAATATTATTTGAAGGTGCGGCTGCGCCAGGAGCGGCTGCAACAACAGTTTTTGCTACTGTAGCTTTTGTAGGATTATTAATAGAAGCAGTTGCACCTGCTGTTTTAACTGAAATTGTAGGAGCAGCTACACTACCAGCGGGAGTGTAAGTCGCAGTTCCAGTTGTTCCACTTACTGTTGCGGTTTTGTTTGTGGTTGCGCTAGTTGTTACAGTAACAGAACCCGCCGGAGTATAAGTGGCAGTACCAGACGCTGTATTAACCGTAGCAGTTTTATTTGCTGTAGTTTTTGTTGTTACAGTAACAGAACCTGCTGGAGTATATGTAGCTGCAGCAGTAGTATCTGAAGAAGGACCAATTACAACATTTCCAGTTGCAGTTGAATTATTTATTGAAATAGAACCGCTAGGCGTATAACTTCCTGTAGAAGTCATACTTGAACCTGTAAAAGTTGGTTTGCTAACAGTGCCCGCAGGCTGATAATTACCATTAGTATTATTTGCAGTAGTAATTGTTACTGTACTAGAAGACCCAGTAAAAGTCGGTTTGCTAACAGTACCCGCAGGCTGATATGAAGCAGTAGCACTATTTTTCTTTGCTAAAGCTCCAAGGGAAGAAAGAGGTTCACCTAAAGAGTGCCACTTTTCATTATCACCATAAATAAATTCTTCATTTCCATAAAAGTATAAATCACCTACAGTTTTAGTTGTAACTGCAGCATCATTTACTGTAGGATTCTCATTTCCACCATCTGTTAACGCTGTGCTTGAAACACCTTTAAAAACTATTGCACTACCGCCAGTAATTGCAGAAATTTGTTCTCGAGCTCAAGCGTCTTTAATCTCATATGTATTACCATTTGGTAATGTAATTTTTGAAATTGTAGGCATTGTAACTGCCTCCTCTCAAATTGCATATTTTATATATTATTTAATTTTACCAATTTGAATTGATATTCCAGAATTATTTTATTTTAATATCGAGTTAAAACAAGAGTTTCTTGTTGTTCTTCTGCAGGTAAATCTATAAAAGATCCTGGAACAACTGTAATTCCAGAATTGATAAAGCTTTCTTCAAGTGGATCATCTAACCCAATAAAAGCATTTACTTTATTATTTCAAAATGCAATTTGATCTTGAGAAATAACTGGATATATGGGTAAATCTCCTATATAAGCCTTACCATCCCCAACTTTTATTCCTGTTTGATTTTGATTATTATCTAATATAACATATATTTCTCCAAGAGAAGAAATCTTATTTATTAATGTATTATCATATACTTTAAAACCAGAATCTGGTTTAATATGGAGTCGTTTACCACTTTCCATATCTACATAAATATCGCCTAAATTATTTTTATTATCTCTTTCGACAATAAAAATGGCTCCATCTATTGTTTCATTAGGTAAGGAGGTACCAATTTCTCCACGATAAAATTTAACCTGTGCCATTTAGTCCCTCCTTTTAATACCTTATTAAAAATATCTTTTATTGTATTAAGATAAAGAATGTCATTCAAACGCGGTCACCGCACTTTGAATTTCATCAAAAATAGATTGCATATTTTCAAATTCAGCTTTTTGCTGTTCCATTTGCTCTCTTTGTTCTTGATTTTGAGCAATTGTTTCATCTAATTGATCTTGTACTCTATCTTCAAGATTTGTTAAATTAATTACAGCTTCTTGGAAAGCGCTATAATCGTCTGAAGCTACAAAATCAGACCCGTCATTTGGGTCAAGTAATACGTGAATTATAAAATTAGTAGATGTAGAAATACTAACCTTATCTACTAATTGAATATTTGCTAAAACATGCCCTTCAAAAAGCATTGCCTTTGGATAAGTAATCTCTCAAGTGGGAGGAAATCGTTTATCATTTTCGTTTTTAATTTCTGTAAAAACACTATATCCTCGAATATCTAATTCTTGATGATACCAACATAAATAGATTTTAGTTGTATCAGTAAATTGAGCTGCGGCTTCTTGTGTAAAAATTACTCTAAGCTTGCGGCCATCCTTGTCACTCGCGCCAACCGTTACAATTGGATTTTGTATCGCTTGGTTAAGTGTTTTCATATTAATAACCGTTGTACGCAATTCTGCTGCCATTTACAAAAAACCTCCTCCCACATTTATTTATTAGTTTTTAATTGCATAAGTATAGTCAACTAAGAAATTGGCATCTTCAACATCTTTTACAACAAGTCCTAATGAAGTTATTTCAAAATCTTTTAATTCATATTGTCCAGTTGAACTAACTTTTATTTCTTCTCCATTAATAGCAGCTATTAATTTAGGAGAGCCAGTAATAGTTAAACCTGTTAAACTATTAACACCAGATTTAATAGAAGCAATACCTAATAGGGTTTTAGGTAATAAATTATTTACTTTATAAATAGCCATATCTATATAATCAATTGGAAGAGTTCTTCCATTATATGTTTGAATTTGATCAGAAAGACGAATATCTTCTTTATCATGAACAACTTCAATTCAAAGATATTTATAAGCATCTGTTAAATTATATTTTGGAGAAAAAACAAAAGAATAGGTAATAGTAGAACTTTCATCCGTACGATCATCTGAAATAATTTTTCAACTTTGAGCTAAATTATAAGAACTATATTTAGTAACAGTTACTAAATTTTCACTATCTCAATTATTAACTGTTTCAATAGCGTATTTATAAACTCCATTGAGTTCATATAATTGAGAAGCAGTAAAAGTTCCAGTTGTCCCTGTCGCATGTACAGGAACATCAGCCGCAATAACAGCCGTGTTATCATTAGAATTTGGTTGATATTCAAATAATACTACATCACTATAAATACTATCAGAATCATCTCTGTCAGCCGGAATGGTTATTTGTTTTATTTGCTGAAATTTATTAAAATTAACTTTAAAAACTTCTTCATTACTTAAATCATTTTCTGCACAAAGTTTTAAATTAATTGTAGTATCATAATAAGGATCTTGTGGAAGAGTAAGTTCCATATAATAAGTATTACCATATTCTATACCTTCAGGCAATTTAAAAGCAATATCTCTATAAGAAGTTGTAGTATCTGGTGTATAAACAACATAATCTTTGTTATTTTCTGCAATATTTTGTAATATAGTTATATATTCAAAAGTTGGGTCATAGGTATATTGTCCTATGCCATAAGAAGCAGTTTTTGTCATACGCAATACCTCCTATAACCTTTCTAAAGCTTCATTCATTGTCACAGACATATTAGCGCCCGGTCCTAAACTAAAATTAATATTTTGAATTATATAATCCCCAAAAGTATTAGTAGATGCATTAGAAACGTAAACCCTGCTATTCGGCTCTAAATAAAATGCAGGTAATGCAGTAATATTTATTGTTTTTTGATAATTAGTATGAGAAAATAATTCATATCGAATAGCTTCATATGCGCCATTTAAATATCCGCCAATAATTAAATTAGAAAAAATATCATTAGGGACTTGAATTCAAGGCTGATTATTATTTATACATTCTTCTTGTTGTAATTGAAGCATATTAGTTGTATCTGCTGCACTTCTTATTTCTGTAATAGTTGTATTATCAGATCAATTATAAGAAGGATTATCTCCATTTAAAAATATAACATTAGGAATTTCAGGTGTAAAAAGACAATTTATTTCATCGTCATTTACAACATCGACTCTTCGACCTATATTCTTAACACTATACATTCCAAGAGAAGAAGAATTTGCATCTATAATATCAAAATAAAAATTACCAGTTGTTAAACTTTTATAATGAATCGAGCCATCCTCTTTTTCTCCAAAGAATTTTTGATTTTCTCTGCGGAGATCGTATTCATCAGGTCAAAAACTAGCTAAATCTGTATAATAGTCTCCTGGGTCAGTTCCATTAGCGTTTGCTTCAAGACCATAGCAGAATAAAAATGTTCTTCAATCTATCGCATAATATTCTGAATAGACAATAGGAGATTTCTTTTCTGAATCTGATGGATTATCTTTTAGATATAATTCTATATATTTAACTTTTTCATTAATTCACATATAAAATTTATCATTCATCTTATAAATTTGATCCATATTACCCACTAAAGGTAATTCTTCAACAGATAATCATTTTCCTAATCTATTTGTTTCTAAAATAACAGTATCCTCAAAATATTCTGGATATGTATAATAAATTAAATCATTAAAAACTCCATAATAAGGAACCGCACCGTTTTCTTCTTCATTTGCTATTTCATTATGAGTTAAATTGGTATATCCTACTATTTCTGGTTTATCATCTATAACCAATCTATATCTAATAGCCATTTGAGAATTTTCAGTCTTTTTAATTCCATTTATTATATAATCATTTTTAATATTGTTATAGTTAGGAGTCATTGTAATAGATGTAATATTTTTACTATCTTCAAATGTGAAGTTAGTTTTATCATTTATAGTATCTATTAAATATTGTAATTCAGTACTTGTATCTAAACAAAATTGACCCTTCTCTAATGAGATATATCTACCTGGATTTTCTGTCTCTTGGAGAACTGTTTCTGATTGATTTATATTTAAATAATTCTTAATTTCTCTAAAATGAAAAATGCCAAAAACATCATAAAAATATTCATAGTTTCCTAATTGATTTTTAATAGTATCTAATACACTACAAATGCTATCTCCTGCGCCAGCTGTAATTTCGTCAACTGGAACAAAATCAGAATAAATATATCCTATGTCATCACCTGCAGAATATTCTGTATAAGTTCCTTCATCATTTTGAGATTCATGATATTGATAAAATACAGTTTCCGTTTGCTCGTCTCATTCTTCGCTTAAATATATATTATTTAAACCGTTTCATTGAACAATTTTTCTAATTCTAAGAGGAACGTCTTGGATAATAATATTACTTAAATCTTCTTGTCCTCAATGATTTACTAATTCTGTTATTATATTATAATAAAGAACTTTTTGTTCAACAACGGCTCCGTCAGAAGTTTGAGTAGTCATGGTGTCAAATTGAGTTGTAGCAGGTAATTTTCCACCAATATCTCCATTTAAAAGACACATTTTATCTTTTAAATTTAAACTTAAATTAATTGCAGAAGATGTGGAAGAATTTATACTAAAAGAATTAATATAAAAAACTCCTTGCGGGAACCATAAAATTGGATAATCTAAATATTCATCTGATTTATTTTCAATACCGATTTCAATAAATACTTTTTTATTTAAAGCAAAATCCATCTCAATATTATCAACATTGTATTTTCCATAGCTGACAGAGCAGCTAAGATTAGCGGAGCGCCGCACACTACTATTTCCATCTTTAGAAATAGAACCGCTAGTAATAATACCTTGAATTTCTTTTATAGGATTTTCTTTTCAGTCTAATAATGTAATATTAATATGTTGTTTTTGATTAATAAAATTATCTATTTTAGCAAGAAAATTTTGTTTTTTCTTTTCTTCATTTAAATTATATTTATACGAAGAGTCTAAATATGGATAATTTAAAGCAATTTTTTGAGGAATCTTAGAAAAAGGAGTGTAAGATTCTTCAAGATATGGGTACTTTTTTCTCATTTATCTCACACTCCTTATTTTAAATATAAACTCTTTGAGCAATGGTTGCTCGATAATTAATAATTAAACCATTTGTTATATTAGATGTAACTATATATTCATTATTTTCATTAAGGATTCCTTTAAAGATACATTGATTTATTTGCTCGTTTAAATCTAAATATTTTTTATTTTCAGCTGTCTCTTTAATAAATAATCCATTTAAATCTAGTTGATAAGTTATTAATGTTGGATTATTTATAGTTGAAATTTCAAATTCAGTTCCTATTGGCCCTTCTATTGAATCAATATGTCAAGAATCTAAAGAATGTTCATAGATAGTAGTTCCATTTGTGTCTTTTGCATAATATTTTGATTTTAATAATGCTGTAATATTTTGGTTAGGTATTTGTAGTTTATTTATTTGACCTATCGTTTGTTCAGTTATTTCATAGAAATCTGGCATATTTACATCTACGTAATCTAAATTCATATGAGCTTGATAAGAAATATTAACTTGCGCGCCATCATAGACAGAAGCTTCAGCAACTTTAATTCCCGCAGGAATTTCATAATAACCAGTATATCCAGTAATTTCTTCTGTTTCTTCATCAATTACTGGTTTTGCAGGAATGAAAATAGTTCTTGTTAATCTCTCTATTTTATTAGTATCAGAATTAACATCACCGTAAGGGCTAATTAAATCAAGTCTTAATTTATAACCTTGACCATAGACATAACTTTCTGTGTTGTTTATTTTATAAACAGCATTTAATAATTCAGAAATATTTTGATAAGAATTTACTGTTTCATTTTCATTTATTCGCAGAGTTAATTCATTGCCAGGCTCATTTTTACTAGCTGGAGTTGTTTCTCAATTACTAAGTCACTCAGTTAAAGTTTTAATTTCTCGTCATTGAGCAGTTAATATAATACTTCTATTTCATGTATATACGTCTTTTGGCTGAAGTATATCTGTTACTCATTTTACAGTTACGCGCTCATAAAGATTTTCATCGCCAGTTCTAATAGGCCGCTGTGTAGTCCAGTTTGTGATATAACTTGGACTTGCATCTCCGATTATTAATCCATACTCTTCAAGTATTTCATAATGATATTGCTCTCCAATATACATGGCTGTTGTATATTCTATTTCTGAATCTGGTCAAGTAATTTTTATTTTAGCTCATAAATAGGGCATATTTATAGTAGGTTCTATTTTAGTTGTTTCTCAATTTTCTTCTGGAGCAATGGCATCTGAATTTGAAATAGCATAAAGAGGCTCTAATTGAACAGAGTTATCATTAATTTTCTTTACTTTAATATTATCTAATGGTTTATCTTCTTCTTCTATGCAACTTGTTGGTGATTTTAATTCACCTTGCCATCCCATAAAAATATGATCTGAATAAGTTGGAATTTTATTAGATAATGTAATATCTTCGTTATATAATTTTGTTTGAGTACTCGGACGAGTTTTTTCTTTTCCACCATTAATATTGTAATCAATTTGATATTTTTTAGTTGTTCATTTTGCGTAAATATCTATATTTTTAGTGGGTTTATAATTATAAGAAAAATCAGAACTAATTAAATTTATAAAACGAAAATCTGAATACCATCCACCAAAAGTATATCCTTCTAATTCAGAAGTATTTAATAAAATAGTTTCAGTACCATCTATAAGTTCTTCTTCTCATTGAGCATATAAAACAAGATTACCGTTAACTTCTTGGTTAACCTCATATTCAATTCCGCTACCGTCTTTAATAGAATTTCATCCAGTAAATGAATATTTATAATGAGGTTCTATAGAAATTGTCTCTTCTAGTTG
>Ga0326514_10003007_pt1 | contig 10678 bp, 8 predicted proteins | sample 3_2548_0518_D_FD_203653 | JGI IMG/M metagenome (GOLD analysis project Ga0326514, IMG submission 203653) | Bovine rumen microbial communities from UC Davis, California, United States - 3_2548_0518 | ecosystem: Host-associated > Mammals > Digestive system > Stomach > Rumen | place: USA: California... | reverse complement strand
CTTTGTGAGAAGAAAGATGCAGACAGTCTCTATGATGCGATGAAGCGCATGTTCCTGTTGTCACGAGAGGAAAGAGCTCAGATGGGACGGGAAGGGCGCAGACATATGGAACAGACATTTGACAAAACAATTGTGGTCGGGAAAACAATGAAGTATCTTCTGTAATACCATTCGAATAAAAGGTCTTACAAAAAATTTTCTATAATATAATGGGATGTGAAAGACATGAATAAAACAAATGAAGGAGCGAAAGCTCCTATCAGAGTCTTACATGTGTTTGGAGCGTTGAATCCCGGCGGCGTAGAGACGTTGGTATTAAATGTATATCGGTGTATAGACAGAACAAAAATCCAGTTCGACTTTGCCCTGACGCAGGGAGTCAAAAGCCTTTTTGATGACGAAGTGGTGGCGATGGGAGGAAGACCGTTTTATTTTGACCAAAATCGTTCGATGATGCAGAATCTTTCGAATATTTTAGAGCATTATGGACCTTTTCAGGCGGTTCACAGTCACGTGTACTTCTATTCAGGTGCTATCCTGCAAAATGCGTCGAGACACAAAATACCGGTCCGCATTGCCCACGCTCACAACACATATTTCGGACAGAGCTATACAATAAAGAGAAGACTGTATGAGTGGCTGATGCGAAAGATGATTCTCTACTATGCCACAGACCTTTTAGGCTGCAGTACGGATGCGTGTGAGTTCGTATTCGGTCCGGGCTGCATGCAGGACCCGCGCTGCAGAATTCTAAATAACGGCTTTGATGTGAAAGCGTTTCATTTCTGTGAAGAAGACCGTAATCGCATACGGGAAGAACATAAACTCTCAGACAAAATCGTCGTAGGGCACGTCGGACGTTTTGAAGATCAGAAGAATCATCTGCAGCTTGTCGAGCAGTTTGCGGCACTGCACCGGATGCGCCCGAATACAGCCCTTCTTCTGGTGGGCCGGGGGAGCTTGATGGAGAAGGTAAAACAGAAATGCGAACAACTCGGAATTGCGGACAGTGTGGTTATGGCCGGCGCACAGAAAAGACCGGCAGCATACCTCAGCGCAATGGATGTATTTCTCTTTCCTTCCCTATATGAAGGCCTTGGCTCCGCTCTGATTGAAGCGCAGGCAAACGGCCTTAGTGTTATCACATCCGCAGAGGTGGTCCCTAAGGATATTGATGTTACAGGAAACGCGACGTTTGTATCTCTGAATGCGTCTCCTGAGATATGGGCTGAGGCGGTTCTGGCTCATATAGGGAGAAGGGACCCTGACGACGCAAATGCCGTAGTATATAAAACGTATGATATAAAGGTGATTACAGAGAAGCTGGTATTCATTTACGAAGGTATGAAGTAGAACGTGTACAGCATCTGTTTGCTGATGGAGTCTCTCTGAACACAGAACAGACAGACTGCTCCGAAGCCAATAAGCGGCAGGAAGGTCAAGAAGAGGGGGAACTGATGTGCCTGTAATAGGAAACAAAACGCTCGTTCATGTGACTAAAGATATTGAGTCCGTTTTTCTAAAGGCAGTTGCTGCCGGACTTCAGCGAAAATTAATTGAAGATCCATGCCTGTCACCGGAGGAGTGGCAGATGCTGCTCAGAATATCGGTGGAGCAAGCCCTGCTTCCTGTTGTTTTTGAAGCTGTCTATCCGTTATTGCCGGATAAGATAGAGCGTGAATATAGAGCTGTTGCTGTCAAGTGGATTGCGGATCAAGTCCGGGGAACAGATGCTTTTTTGCGTCTTTACAGTAACCTGCAGAAAGAGGGAATAGAACCTCTGGTGTTTAAAGGCATAGTATGCAGGGATACATATACGTTGCCGGATTGGCGTGTATCTTCGGATGAGGATATCTATATACCCGAGACTGACTATTTTCGTTTTCATGAAGCGATGGACCGTATGGGCTTTCAAAGCTCACCCCCAAATTTTCGAAGTGAACATGAAACTGTTTACAGAAGTAAAGAACTGACAGTGGAAGGACACTGGAAGTTGTTTCCTCAGTCAACACATCGATGGGAGCAAATGAACAAACTGGCAGATTCCATTATGCGGAATGCTCATTATATGGATATTAACGGTATCGAAATTCTCACCCCCGAGCCCACAGATCATATGATTTATCTGCTGCTTCATGCCATGAAGCATTTTTCGCTGGCAGGGGTCGGCATCCGTCAGATTTGTGATATTGCCATGTGGGATAAAAGATATGCTGTTGACTGGGCTCGCGTTAATAAGACAATGGATACCTTTGGCGGAACCAGGTTCACATCAGCTGTTCTTGATGCTGCAAACCGCTATTTTGAAATGAAGTTTCCGGAAGGATGGATACGAGTTGACAGTACAGATCTGATACAGGATGCATTAAAAGGAGGTACGTTCGGTCACAGTTCGGAAGACAGGCTGCACAGTGCATATATCACGGTTGCAAGCGGAGGAAAACGCGCAGGAATCACGGCGCTCTTTCACGCTGTGTTTCCCGGTCGGAAAGTTATCGAAATTAATTATCCCTGGGTAAGTCGCAGTCCTTTACTATTGCCGTTTGGCTGGATTGTTAGACTGATTCGATATGTTGGAAATATCCGGGGAGGCGCTTCGCCAATCCACAGCATAAGGATTGGAAAACGGAGGGCCGAGCTGCTGCAGGAATATAAGATATTTCAGTGGGAAGAACAAAAAACACAATAAGAAACGTGGCTCATGTTAAAATATTTAATAACAAACAGAAAATATAGACTCAGAGAAATAGCCGGAGAATACTACCTGATTTCAATTGGTGATGAGGTCGAAAGAAGGCCCGAGCCTATTCAGATGACTGAAACTGCTGCCTGGATATGGGAGCAGATAGAAGACGGTGCCCCGCCGACGCGTCTGCCGGAGAAAATGACTGCGGAGTATGATGTGGATCTGCTGCAGGCACAGGTCTCTGTAAGGCAGTTCCTCGCCGAGCTGCTCAGGCAAGGGCTGATAGAAGCGGCTGAGTTATAGTCAGTTTACAGCAAAATGAGGTGGGAATGGACAGAAGAGTACAGTTTAGTGAAACGAAAAATGAAAACCTATATCTTAATTACGTAGATATAACCTTTCCATGTGTAGTACTGTGTGCTGTTGTATTTTGTATTCTTGGTGTTGTAAATATAACTCCGCCAGTTATTACTAGATTATGCCGTCCGACATTTATCTTCATCACAATGCTTTTTGTGTCCCGCAGTTATCCTCTGCGTTCCGCGAAGTGGCAAATAGCACTTGCGGCATATTTTGCAATTATCTATATATGCAACAGCATTACGCGATCAGTAACAGAGTTGTTTTTAGGTCACGAACTATTTGTGCTATTTTTTATTTTTGCATCTGAGCATATATGGTCTCGGCGTGAAATCAATCTGATTTTAAATGCAGTAATATTCTCCTGTAATATACAGGCAATTGTTGTCCTGTTCAGTAATTCTCTGCTTCTTCATGCCGGAAGCCAGCAGCACATTCAGTACCTCTGGATATCAACCAATCGAAATCCTATTGCGTTTGCCCTTGTGCCAGGTGCAATAGCGAGCTTTTTGATGCTGATTCATTGTGAAAATGGAGTGGAATCTGCACTTTTTAGAGCTTATTGGACTTTAAGCTTTTTCCTATGTGCCTATGACGTTTTTGCAATAGGATGCAGAAGTGCTTTTTATTCGTTATGCATGGGATTGGGGTGTCTTATTTGGGAGAGAGTAAGAAAGAGCAGAACACCAGCGGAAAAGATTATACAAGAGTTGATGCTGGTTATTCTAATAATAGTTGTGTCCCGCGTATTAATACGAGTGGCTTCTGGCGCTTATAGTGCCAGGCTATTTTCTATTGAAAATTCCGGAAGAGAAGATATTTGGGATAAAGCGTTCGGTTTAATTAAACAAAAACCTGTTTTTGGTGGAGGTTTCGACTACTGGGAAACGGCTGGTGCCAATATAGGGACTCACAATACGTTTTTTACATATATGCTGGAGGGAGGAGTGGTTGCGCTTGTTATTGTAGTCGCTCATCTATTGTCACAATTGCGTGAGGTATTCAGCACTGGTTCTCTCATCCCCCTTGCTTTCTTGGCAGAAACAATATTTCATATGTTCACTGAATCCGGTATGGATTATTATGCATATCTGCCAATGATTCTCTCTGTCATAATCACCAGATATCTGCAGTATCAGGGAAGTATATACGACTTGCTTAACGGTTGAGTGTCTCAGAGGAAATATGAGACAGGTTTAAAACAGGAAAACACTAATGGATAACAATCAGTCAAAGCCAAAAAACACAAAGGCCCGTACTCTTTCGGGCCTCATGTGGCGTTTCATGGAGCGTTTCGGTGCACAGGGAGTAACATTTGTTGTCTCGGTCGTGCTTGCCAGATTACTTGATCCATCTGTTTATGGAACGATTGCAATCGTCACTGTCTTTACCACGATTCTAAATGTATTTATTGACAGCGGGCTTGGCAATGCCCTGATACAAAAAAAGGACGCAGACGATCTGGACTTTTCGACCGTTTTCTTTTTTAACATCTGTATGTGTTTAGTCCTTTACGTTCTGCTCTTTCTGGCAGCACCTGTGATTGCAGCTTTTTACAAGATGCCTGAACTAACATCCGTATTACGTGTTATGAGTCTTACAATCATTGTGTCAGGCATAAAAAACGTCCAACAGGCATACGTATCCAGAAATCTGCTGTTTAAGCGTTTTTTTTATGCGACTCTTGGAGGAACACTCGGCGCGGCCGTCCTGGGAATCTGGATGGCATACTGCGGTTATGGTGTCTGGGCACTGGTCATGCAGCACCTTTTCAATACAACAGTAGATACAATTATACTGTGGATTACTGTTAAATGGCGACCAAAGCGTATGTTTTCCGTAAAGCGTTTCCAAAGCCTGTTTTCTTTTGGATGGAAACTATTAGCTTCCTCATTGATTGACACCTTTTACAACAATTTACGTCAGCTGATTATTGGTAAGCTTTATTCGGCGGACAGTCTCGCCTATTATAACCGCGGCTATATGATACCGAATGTTTTTGTCGGAAATGTAAACACGGCAATTGATAGTGTACTTTTTCCGGTATTATCAGGAGAACAAAGTGACAGGGGCGTCGTTCGCAACATGACGCGAAGATCTATTCAGATAAGCTCCTTTGTTATGTGGCCGATAATGCTGGGAATTGCTGCTTGTTCCAGGCAGATAGTACTGCTGCTTCTTACAGAAAAATGGCTGCCTGCAGTACCTTACGTCATGATTTTCTGCTTCAGCTATGCACTGCTTCCTATCCAAACAGCCAACTTGAATGCAATTAAAGCTCTCGGGTACAGCAGTGTTTATTTGAAACTGGAAATATGCAGAAAAATGGTCGGTATCACTGTTTTGCTGCTTACTATGTGGCGTGGCCCTTTGATCATGGCTGCAAGTAATGTGCTGATCAGCCTGTTAAACCAGGCAATCAATTCCTGGCCGAATCGGAAACTTCTCGGGTATTCTTACAAAGATCAGCTGCTTGATATAATGCCTTCCGTAATAATATCAGTTATTATGTTTTTAATTGTATGGAGTTTGCAGAGAATTATTATCAATCCGCTCCTGCTGATTGTTCTTCAGATCCCTGTAGGCATTGGAATATATATAATGGGATCGATTCTGATTCATAACGAAAGTTACTTTTATATATGTAATACACTTCGGGAAATAGCGGCCGTAAGGGAATTGAAAAAACACCAATGAGATAGCTGTGCTGTTAAATCGGCTGTCGCACGGCAGTCCCGCTGAGAACAATTGCCGGCTTCACGAACGGATAACTGTTTTTTGCTTGCAGAAAATCCACAGCATACCCGCCGCGAACCCGATCAGTCCACCGAGACTGTTGCTGATAATATCATCTATTTCAAACAGCCCGTGTGCAGTGACAAATTGCAGGAACTCTACCCCAAAAGAAATTAGAACGGGGAGGAGCGCGGTGCTCCATACGGGGCGTATCTGAGACAGTATTGCTCCCAGAGGAATAAACAGGAGAACATTGTTCAGGATCTCACGCCGCAGATAATCGTTGTTGAGCAAAAACCGGTAGGACCAAAACAGTCTCAAATTGATTTGTTTTTTCCCCGTATTTCTGTTCAACAGAGTCAGATAAAGAATCACGAGAATGTACAAAACAAGCAGCTTCTTATTGTTCTCCCTGCCAATAAATACAGAGATCAAAAAGAGAGCAGTAACGATGGCAAGTAACCAAAGTTGATGTGTACTTAAGTATTCTTCGACCCTGAGAATAGATTTGGCGAACAGGTCTAACATAATGATATAATTATTCCTTATCAAAGATGGAAGTATTAAGAACGAAAAGTTGGTTACAGGAGAAACGGCAAGGTGTTTAAATTATACCAAACGAGAAACAAAGGTCAAGGCCTTTGGGTGCGAATGCTCCTGACCGCGCGTCTCGTCTTAACAACAAATGTATTGTTCCACAGAATGAAATAGTGTGTAGAAATAAACTGATAAAGCTTTGGGGCAACATGCAGAGAGGAAGCCATGAATGCATTAAACAAATACAGACCACAACTATTCTGGCTTTGCTGTATTCATGCAATTACTCGGATTCCGCGTACTCCTACAACAGATACGGCGATCCGGTCCTCGTGTCGTAAGCGGTTGATATTTCCGCGCTGAAGGCAGGCTCATGAACGGCATCGGATGCCTTCCTATACTAAGGTTAGATCGGAAAAACAAAACAAATTGGAAGATTCGGAGCAAGGGCAGAGAACCAGGGAATCTGTTTCGAAAGTTGGCTTATGTGCGGTAAAAAAACCTTGACCATAAACGCACTATGTGGTAACAATAATAAGTGAAGTAGTATGACTGGATGTTTGCATTTTGTGCAGCGACTTATTAGAGTATCTTTTTTTTTCTGCTTCTGCTTAGTTTGCAGATGCGGCCGGAAAGAAAAAACAGATACAAGGAGCACCTGACGAACACCAATCAAAGCAGTTACAAAAGTGAAAGGAGAACACATGAAGAAGAACGTACAGAAATTATTATCAATTGTTCTTACAGTAATCATGATGATCTCGATGCTGCCCTTCAGTGTATTTGCGGCCGATTTGGACGTATATGATGTTGAGGAGCCTGCTGTGGAAGCAGTCAGTGTTCCTGCTGAGGAGCAGGAGATCGAGTCAACTGTAGAGGACGTCTTGGTGGGAAATGCCGAGACAGAAGATGAACTCTTGGTGGAAGATGCCGAGATAGTAGAGGATTCTTCAGAAGAAATCGAAACGGTCGATGCGGCTGATCCGGCAGAAGCTGACGCTGACGTTGTTGAGGAGTCCGAGGAGTTTGCGGCTACCGAGATGGTGGGCGCGGGAGCAGACGGAACGGGCTTCCCCGCAAGCTTCAAGTATAATGGCACGACGTATTCAAAATCCGGCGATCCGGTCGCACTGAATGCAGAATTCCGGGTACAGGGTCACGGGCAGACTAATTGGCTTAATCAGTACAACCTGAATGGCGAAGTATTATCCACAGGTAAGATATATTATCAGGTCTATACTTCTGGAAGCGATTCTATAGTTGTATATGAAATTCCCACGACAGTACAGATATCGCAAGGCACCGGCTTGTATATATCGCCGGAGTCCATGTTCAATTCATTTGTGGATGTGGGCAGTATCGAATTTGATTCAACCGCTGTTGCTGTCAGCGTTAACGGAGGAACCGCTAAAGCAAAAAATGTTATAAAACTGCTTACAAACGGAACAACAGCATATGGCTTTAGTACTAATGCTCGGAATCGAAGACTGACGGGTACGGTTTCGGTAAAATATTACCTTCGTTCCGGTGATTCAAATTCATATGTAAAACCGACCTACACCATTACGTACAAAGACGGCGTAGACGACGAAGTGATCTTCGAAGATCAGGTCTATAAAGATGATATGGCAGTTGAGGGCATCAAAACTCCTCACTTTAAGTGGGAAGGTTCAGATGGCGATCCTGTAAGACCCGGTTATAGATTCACCGGATGGAAGAACCAGAACGGCACTGAATATGAGAACAGTGATGCCGTGGCACTGGTGACAATAACCGGTAACGCTACATATACTGCTCAGTGGGTACCCAACTCCATTACTGTAAGCAAGGAAGTTGCGTTAGGCAGTGGTGTTGAGATGAAAGATATTGACCAGACCATCTATTACGCACTTTGGGATCCGAAGGCTGAAGACTGGTTCAAAAAGGATGGTCAAATTGTCTACAAGACAATTACAATCACAGATGGCGTTCCCAGCGGAAACGCAGTGTTTGACGAGAATGATCTTCTGGAATCGTTAGACTACTCTGTAAGTGAACTGAAAGTGGCATCAGGTACAGCGGTCACAGAACTTAGTGTAAACGATGAGTTCGAGGTTGATGGCAAAACAATCAAGGTTTCCGGTATTAGGGGACAGGAATTAAATGCATCTGGTGCTGTAATAAAGGATTATGATAATAATACGCATTTGGATACTACAAATGCAGCATATGTCAAATTCATCAATACATATACTTCAGATCAAAAAGATTCTTTTGAACTGAATAAAAAGTGGTGTGATTATCAGAATGGACAAAGAGTAGATGTCACAGATACTATACAGGACGTGACCGCAACAATCACATTGTACAGGACGATTGATGGAAACACTTATGAAGAGGTTGAATCGAAAACTCTGAATGGTACGGAACCGACTCCTTGGAAAGCAGAATTTACTAATCTGAATCACACGGATGATAATGGCAATGTTTATACGTATGCTGCAAGGGAAACTGCTTGCACAGCGGGTTATAAGGCGTATAGTACAAGTTCCAGTGAAAAGCCGATGCCGGCAACAGAGTACAAATCATCGCACCAAAACATTTATAACATTCAGGACGCTTATGGCATCTACCATTCTTCCAATGGTACAACAGAATGGTTCGCAGTGGGTGAAAAAATTAAACTGGTTGATAAAGTCAGGTCCGGATATCTTTATGGAGGTTACTACAACTATACTGAGACCGGCAACCATAAGGGTTCTGCGTTAAAAACATATGCAAAGACGGGTCTTGATGAGGATTTTACGGCAACCGAGAATAATACCATCTATTACCTGAAGGAAGTCGAAGACACATACTTTGTTCCGAGAATTTTCATTACTTATGATGCAAACGAGGGACATGATCCTAAGTATGCGCTTCGCGGACTTTACGCAATCATGGATCTTGATTCTAGCTGCGTAAACGAAGAGGGTGGAGTTTACGGAGAGTACGTTGACTATGGATTTATCATCGGCGACAATATCCAAATTACGTCAAATACTGGATTTATATGTCAAACGCTTGAAGTAGACTATCCTGACAAGGATAAAGAAACGCATACCGTGAAAACAATGTTTAACACTGGCACAGACGAAGACCGTCTCTTTGTACGCGACCTGACAGCTGATTATTTGACAGATACTACTGCAAGTGAATTTAAGCTGAGAGCATATTTCAAAACTCCGGACGGTGTAATAGTTACCGGTAAAAAACAAAGAATAGTTCACATGGGTGACCGGGTCTTTGCAAGCCAGAGTTGGAATAAAACTGACTGGGAAGAAGGAGAAAACGGCATTTGGCAAGAGACGCCAAAAGATGGTGCAGGGAATTATACTCCGGGCTCAGAGGCGGTTGCGGCAACCAGCAGAAGCCTGGGCGTATCGACGACCATTCCAAGCGTACGTACGTATCAGATAAAATCCACACCGGATATTCTGACATACACTGTTACGAAGATTGATGATGGCAAGAATGAGTCTCAGGTCGTACAGGCCGGTGATAATACCGGAAAGATTACATATGCAGGTAAGACAGGCTATGTCTTTGCAGGCTGGTATCTTGACAAAGCATACACTAAAGCCGCGGACTTCTCAGTTGTTACCGGCGACATGACTGTCTATGCCAAGTATGTGAAGGCAACTGCAATTGGTCTTAGCTTCACCAAGAAGTCATCCAAGAGCGGTAGCGTCACGCTTAACGCAACGCTGAAGATTACCGGTGCTCCCGATCTTGCAGATGCAGCTGTGAGCTGTGACTACAAGGGCAAGACAAGCACAGTTAAGTTCACAGGCGCAAAGACGACCAAGAGCGGAAAGACAACAGTGAGCACCTATGCAGGAACAGTGGCTATTTCCGGTCTTGCAAATAAGAGCTCTTTCACAGCTGCGATCAGTTACAAGACGCCGGATGGAACGATTGTCATCCTTGCAGATAAAACATGCAAGTATACGTCAGGTAAAGTAACTGTCAAGTGATTTAAGGAAGGAGAGAACGCAGATTATGAAAAGAACTTACTCGGATCCGCTTATGTTTTCCAACATTTTGCTGACAGCAGGCAGCGGCAACATTACTCCGGGCCCATCGCAGGGTGGCAGTATTTCCCCGGATGACGCAAAGGCTGCAAACGGGCTGGTGGAAAGCAGCCCAGCGCTTTCCATCGCTTCGGGGACAGCGGATGCTGCGCTTTCAGCAGGCGGTGCGGATGTTCAGATCGTAGAACCAGAACAGAAGTCCGAGCCGACAATAACGGAGGAAAGCATCCAGTCTATTATCGAACAGTTCATGGGAGAGGACACAGAGACGCCGCCGTCTGACGAATCGTCACTCGCGGACTAACAA
>Ga0326514_10003006_pt1 | contig 10680 bp, 6 predicted proteins | sample 3_2548_0518_D_FD_203653 | JGI IMG/M metagenome (GOLD analysis project Ga0326514, IMG submission 203653) | Bovine rumen microbial communities from UC Davis, California, United States - 3_2548_0518 | ecosystem: Host-associated > Mammals > Digestive system > Stomach > Rumen | place: USA: California... | reverse complement strand
GGTGACGGTAATAGAATTTCTGTTACATCAGCAAATAACAAATATCAAGTTTCTTGGAATAGTGCAGGTTTTGCTACTGAAGAATGGGTGGGAGAACAAGATTATCTTCCACGAACAGAAGCAGCTGAAACATATTTGACTATTGTTAGTGCTAATGAAATTTACCAAAAGAAATTAAATGCTGGTGCTGGCATTGTTATTAAAAACGAAACTGATATATCAGTAGATATTTCTGTTAGTGGTGATATTATTCCATATTCTGCTGGAGAAGGAATTGGAATTGATAATCACATTGTTTCTATCACTGCAGATTATCTATCCGCAAACGCATTAAAAGATTTGAGTGGTAGATGGGAAAGCGCCGCTAACGCATTAGAAGCAAGTGCTGACAACTGGAACAAAACATATAAAGATGTTAGTGATAGTGCTAAGTATTGGAATAGTGCTTATGATGCTCTTGCTAGTGCTGATAAATGGAACACCACATACGAAAGAGTAGAATTGAGTGGTGACGAATGGGATAAAGTTACTGATAAATTAGATAGTGCTACATTTAAGACCTATTCAGCACTAATGGAACAGAAACTAATTGATTTAGACGATAAAAATTTAGATGTTAGTTCTTTTAGTTCTGTATCTAGTGATTTCGCATTAAAGACAGAAGTTCAAGAAGAATTTGAACAAACATCTGCTTGGGTTAAAGATAATTTCCTATCCGCTAACGCATTGGATAATTTAAGTGGTAATTGGGAATCTACATATAAGACTGTTGAAACCAATAGTGCTAAATGGGAAACCGCATACGAAACATTAACATCTAATTCCGCTGATTGGGATGAAGTTAGTGCTAAATTGAACAGTGCTACATTTGCTACTTATTCAGCAGATATTAAATCCACCATTGAAACATTTAGTGGTGAGTTTGTAGGATTGAGTGGTGATTTCACAGCTCATAGTGCTGACTCTAATCTACACCTTAATGAAGGTGAAAGAGAAAAATGGAATTCTGCTGCTAATCGTGTAGAAAATAGTGCCGCAATTTGGGACACTGTATCTGCTAAGGTTAATAAAACAGAGTTTGAAGAATTTAAAACAAGTGCTCACGATGAATTAGAAAAGAAACTTGATAAAGACGCATTTGAATCTTGGAGTGCTAATAAAGATTATGATTTCTATTCTGCTGGTAATGGTATCAAGATAGAAAATCATATCGTATCAGTTTCTGCTGACTATGCTTTGAGTTCTGATGTAGATACTCGTTTAACAAATTACTACAATAAAGACGAAGTAGACGAATTGATTGCTAATTTCGGTGGCTATACTACAGCTAATTCTGCTTCTCCTGATGGTCACCCAGATGTAAGTGAAATTGACCCACGAAGAATCTATCTAGTTAAGATGGCTTCAGGTCCAACTTCAGCTGACAATTATAAAGAATGGATTTACATTGATACTGCTTCTGCTTGGAATTGTGTTGGCGAAACAACAATGGATTTAACTCCATATCTTACAAAAGAAGAAGCAGCCCATACATATCAACTAATAGGTGATTATGTTGTAAGTTCTACCGATGTAATTAAACCAGGTTCTGCTTGGGTATTGATAAATGACAATGATAATGTTCAATGGTCAGGTTTGGATGTTTCCGAACTTGGTAAGAAATACATTGTTAAATCTACAAATGGAACAATAGGTGTTGGTTCAGCTACAGTTGGTAATGTTGTAACATACGATTTATCAGGTGCTACAATCGTTGGTGAAAATGGTATTAGTGCTGCATTTAATCCTGAAACTAACGAATGGAATGTTGGTTTAGAAAAAACTAATTTAATCGCATTTGGTAAATTCCATTCTGACATTAACACATATACAACCAGTGCCGCTTTGACAGGATTCGAACAGGAAGATATTGTTGGGGATGACATTTATCTTTCCGGTGGTAAGGTTTATGTTAATAGTGGTTTGTATCACATTGACATTCAAGTAGAAGTAACTGTTCCTGGAACAAACAATGAATACTATAACACAATTCTTAAATCTACCATTTCACCAACTAGACAAATTCAACAAGAAATTGATGGTTCTTATGACCATACTGAAACAATAGATTTATCATTTGATAATCGTTATGCTGAGGATGGTACTGAACTTGAATTTACTATTGAAAATCTTCCTACTAATGCTTCAATCTATGTTAAGAATTTGAACATTCATCGTATCATTTGTTCATTAACCGAAATTGATGGTGGTTCACAATATCAAGCTGGCGAAGCTATCAATATTGAAAACAATACCATTAACTTGGATTATGGTGATGGTCTTGAATTGAGTGGTAATAAAATTCAGGTTAAACTTGGTGAAGGTTTGAAGTTTGATGAAAACGCCGGTGTTAAAGCAATTACCATTAACAATGAAGTTGAAGAAGTAGTTGAAACAGTTACAGCAATCGCATCCGACCTTGATACCAAGATTTCAAATAACTTCCCACCAGCAATGATTACTGTAGCTGACGCTGATATAGCACAATATCGTAACAATGGTGCATTGTATGGTACATTGTTCAATGTAAGCATTAACCAGTCGGTTGAAATTGACCGTTCATTGATTGGTATGTACATTTATCGTGTAGATAATAATATGAATGTAATATTTGGTTTGTATGAATACCAACCAGACTATCCACGATACAATGACGATAATCCTGAACATGGTATTTCTGCTTATGGTAGAACAGTTCCATTGTGTGATACTGGTGTTGTTCAATTAACAACAACTACAAAGGGATTCTGTGAATGGCCGATTAAGAATTTGAACAAAACTATTGGAACAGATAATCCTGAAACTAAACCTTCATTGAAATCATCTTGTATGTACTATGCTACAATTTATATGGGTAGTGATTTACAAGCTGGTGGTTTACATATTGGTTCATTTAGTGGTTATGCTCCACAATTCAACGATATTAAACCCGGTCTAACCATAGCAAATGATAACATTAACTGTAGTTTGGGTGCTGATTATTCTAGCGCTGTATCATTTAACGATTTTGGTTTCAGTTGGAAATATAATAACTATGCAAATCATTATGCTGATACCGACCATACTTATACTACTGGTAATTATTCGGAAAAAAATGACGGTTATAGATTCTATATGCAGATTAGAAACAAAGCGAAGGAGGCATAATGTTAACTTCTTATAATAGAATTGTATTATCTAAATCAAATGGATGTGAAGAATCTAAAATTTATTATCACGGATTAGAAAAGAAAGGATTAGAATGGAACCAGTATATTGGTCGCATAATCATTAACGATTTCATTAAACAACTAGATGCTTATGACGGAACCGATTTTGCAGAATATATGGGTGTTTTACCATACATTGAATATGGTATGTTCCAATCTGCAATAAAGATAATTGATAAAATAAACATACCTGGACTAGAAAATTTGAAGGCATGGTTATTAAAATCATTGAGAGAAGGCGAAGATAGATATGAGTAAGTTAAATAAGATTATTACAAATAGACCAGTAGTATTAACAAATGAAGAAGTTAATAATCTATCTGAGACTTTAAGTGCAGTTAGAACCGCTGCTGGTGAAGGCGGCCCTAAATATGAAGGTGATAATAAGTATATTGGTGTAGATGATAGCAACTATAAAATTAAATTTTTAGATAATGCTGCCGAAAAATTAGAGAGTATTTCTAGTAAATTAGATAAAACAGAAGCTGCCAATACATATCTAACTTCTGCTGATGCACAAACATTGTATCAGACGAAAGAAGCCATGTCTGATTATGCTAAAAAAACAGAAATACCAGATTCTATTACAGATTTTGCTGATACTGACACCGTAATATATTCATATATTAACCCAGCAACTGCTGATATTCAACAACAGATAAATGATAAACAAACTAAATTAAAATTTGATTTAAACGATAAAGGTGAAATCAGTGCTATTGGTACTGAATACGGCACTACCACAGCTCTTGCTGGGGCTAATGGAATTACAGGTGATTATTATTCTGCTTCTAACCCAAGTGGATTTATCAATTCCGCTCAGGCCGAAACTCAAATTTTAGAAAAACATTATCTTACTGAAGCAAGTGGTAATTCATTATATGTTCCTATTCCTGAAGGACTATCAGATGGTCAGTACTATGCTATGACTACATCTAGTTGGAAAGTTATCCAAGGTGCAGGTGATGTAAGTGGTATTTCTACAGTTGCTCACGATGATACTTTGACTGGTAATGGTAATAATGAAAATTTGGGTGTAGATTTTACAAAAGTTCAAACAAAATTAACTGATGCCGAAATTCAAAACATTACTGATGTAACAACATTAAAGACTGCTAGTTCTACCTGGGATAGTGTAACGGCTAAATTAACAACAGCACAATATGCTATTGATTCAGCAACATTTGTAACCAAACCAGATACAACACAAACTGTTTTAAATAATAATTATTTAATTTATTCAACATTAACTGACCCTACTGCTACAACAGGTTGGATGCCATTATCCGCAAACTACTATTCAAAGACTGAAGCAGATGGTAGATACCAAAAGAAAGAAGATATGAGTAGTTATCTAACTACTGCTAAATATGAAACTGATTCTGCCACATTTGTAACAAGTTCATCTAATACAATTACTGGAACAAAACAATATGCTTTGACTACTGCTGGTTGGAGTGATATTGGTCTAAGTGCTTATCTTCCAACATCTGGTGGAACAGTATCGGGTGAACTTATTGTAAGCGGAGGAGGTAACTTTGACACGCAGTTCTTAAAGATTACTAGAGAAAATGTTAATGGATATGGACGTATCGGACTTGGAAGTAGCGGACCGTTGGCATTGAAGGTAGATGATGCGAACAGTCATACTACACAAATTAACATCAGCCCAAATACAACTAATGACCAGTTAGTTCAAGTTCAACACAATGGCAATCAAGTTGGTTTCTTAATTCCTGCCGTAACTGCTACTACTACCGCTGGGCTAACAGATGATGGTATCTTACATATTATATTAGAGAGTTAGTGAATGTTAGATAAATTCTTATTTGGTAATAAACACATTCCTGAAATGTATTTCGGCAACATTCCAGTTGCTCAGATATACTTCGGAAATACACTCATTTGGGAAAAAGAAGGATATGTTCCTTATGATGAAACTTGCTCTATCATAATTACTGGTGATGATACAACACAAAAATTTTCTGTTCAGGTAATGAAAAATGGAGAAGATGTTACTTCAAGTTTAGACCATTTTAACGGATGGGCTTATATCGTAAACGATGTTCTTCCAGCATATCGTTTATTTGTACATAACATACCTTATAACACTATAATTGCTAATGGAAAAGAATTTTCTATTACAGAACTAATAAATGCTTGTAAAGTAGTTGAAGGTATTACAGATAGTAGATATGACGATACGAAAGGTGAGTATCATATAGATGCAAATCACATTACATCTAAAGCAGGTGGTGATTTCCCAGGTTCTGGTACTATATCATGCCAGAATAATATAGTAGTTCCATATACTTTGACTGAAGATACTTCTACAAATGATGTTTGGATGGTTGTCAGTCAAAATACTTCAAATACACCTTTAGAAATTAAGACTTTACAAGTCGCTACTACTTATATTGACGGTGGTGAAACGAGCATACATGTTATTCATGAAAGTGGTGCACTGGCTTACAAATATGATACTTGGGTTAGTAGTCCATCTGTAATAACTAAAACCATAGATGGAGTAACATATAATTACATTGCATTAGATTTAGCCAATCTATCATCGGAAGGGGCATTTAAATTAAGACGAAATGATAAATACTTTATAAGAGTTAAACACGATTATAATAATCAAAATCACTATTATTATAGAAATGGTGGTATTCTCGGTATAGTAGGTTATGTAAAAGGAAATATAGGTAACATTCCTTATAATGTATATGATTTATCTCAATTAACATATAAAGGTGTTTATTCTACGAAAGTAGATATGTTAGATAATGTAAATACTGTTAATTCTTATGGCAAATATACTGGTTCATCGGATTTATTTAGCAGCAATACATTGTATAAATGTAAAACTACATTTACTCATATAGGTTTAACTAATTTAGATTATCAACTTCTTATGATGAATGATGGCGAATGGGGAAGCTACAATGGCGAGTCCGGGTCAATGAGCTTGGGTAATAATACTTATATAAAATCAGGAGCAGCAGTGAATGTTGTAGTTACTGACGATTATACAAAAATTACGGCTGAACAAGATGCGACTAAAATTTTTAAATATACTGGAAATAGTGTAGGTAACATATTTGAGCAAAATAAGTTTTACAGTTGTAATACACCTACAACAATTAAAGCAATTATAACTTCTGAACCAGACACTGCAACAGTAAGTGTTGGTGATGTGTATTTAGTCCCTACAACATTCAACTATTATCATTCTAGTGGTTGGGATAATACTCAGGGCTTTTTTAAAGTAACGAATGTAAACACATATTCATACACAACCGTTCAAGACGCAAATTATGTAAATGGTGATGGCAATTATTATTTTCAAAATGGTGCAAACATAGAAATAGCCCAATGGCAAACTAAATGGGTTGCTGCTGGCTACTATAAAGTTACTAATTATGACCCTACTGCACAATATAAAACATTTACATTAGAAGAATTAAATGCACCAAGTTTTAAAGTAGCAAAGCAAAATAGTCCAGTAACAAATGAAACAGACAATATGAAAGCAAAGTTAAGTGCATTGTATAGTAATAATTTATCAACATATTATGATACTATTAATTGTATGGATTTATCAAATGTAACTATAAGTACTGACCACAAATATGAAGTTTTGATGGGAGCTTAAAATGATTTATGTTCTAAACAAAGAAAATTTTAAATTCATTGGCAGATTTGATAATATGAAATTTGCCAAAGAGATGTTAAACAAAGCAGGAATATCAGAAGATGAATGTATCTTCACTGAGGAAATTGGTATGAAATATGTAAGCAGAATTGTAGAAGTAGATGGTAAAGTAGTTTATATGAATAAAGATTGGTGGACTAAAGAAGCACCATCTATCATAGAAGATTACGAAAATCATAAAGTTTATGATTTCATAGAAGTTTCTAAACCTGAAGAAGAAAGAAAACTTGTTTCTTTAGATAGATTTAAACGAGAATTAAATCAAAATGTAGACAAAATAAATGCAATAGATGGTGTAGCAGGTGAAGTTAATTACAACATTTCTGTAGGTAGTGATTTCATTTCTCTATTCCGTGAAGAATGTATCTTTACTGACTTTGAAACTGTTACTCCATTGGAAATCGCACAAAAACTAATGGCAGTTATTTCACTTGTTCAAACAGGTTCATTTAGAGAAGCTAAACTTGTACTAAAGACAATAGAAAATGACGCTTTCTTAACACCTGAAAGAATACAGAAATACGAAGATATGTTAGACTCAGCCGATGCCATTACTTATGCTACACCTGAAGATTTCTTCTATACGGCTTCTAATAATGTATAAATATATAAACAACAAATTATGGAGATTTTAAAATGGATTTAAGAGAAGCTAAACAAATTTTGAATAAAAATGGTTATGAACTATTAGACGAAGGCATTTTTCAAGGTATTAAAGACCGATTTGCTGATAGAAAACTAAACAAAGTAAATAAGAAAGTCAATAAAGCAATAAATCGTCTTTCAAAAGAAGGACAAACTGATATTGGTGGTAGCACTGCTGATGAAAATAAAGAATTTTACAAGGTAGCAACTAAGGATATTCCAAAAGCCCTTCGTGGACTTCGTTGGGGCATTGATGACGATAAAGCCGAAGAAATTTTAGAGAAATATGGTGATAAATACAAGTTCAACTTCCAATACTATGTAAATAATTGTACTGGAAATGAAACAAAAGAAGCAAACGAAGAAAATGGTTTGGCTTTTGATATAGATGGTTATAAGAAAGGAACATATTACTCTGATATTTACAGAAAGAATTTCTTTGAAGAACTTGAAAAATTAAAAGAAGATGAAGGTATTGATGACTTAGAAGAATTGTTCTATAAATTGAATAAAAAGTAATTTTTTTAGTACAAAATAGCATAAAATTGGAAATAGGGACCCAAAAGGTCCCTTTTCTTATAAATACTACAAAGAGGTTTCATTATGATTTTAGATGAATTTAAAAGTTTAGTAGAAAATTTGGCATTATTGAACGAAGAAGCAGAACCTGAAGTAAAATCTGCTGAAGAAATGGAAAAAGAGGTTGAAAAGACCGATAAAGAAGTCAAAAAGACTGATTCCAATGATTCAGCTAGTGAAAAAGACGAAGATGGTAAGAATCCTCGTCAATTAGTCCATGAACTAATCAAGCCACAGGTTGAAATTGCTACATCCACTATCAATTCTATCAAGGATGCGTTTGCCGACAACTGTAACAACTCAAAAGAATTGAGTTCAATGATTGAACAAATTAAAAACTGGGAAAGTACCATTCGTGGTGCTTGTAGAACAGTCGCAGCTACAGTAGAAAACAAGAAAATGATTAAGAAGAATGAAAACGGAAAATATGTAGCATGGGATGGTAGAGAATTGAAGAAAGTTTGTTCTGGTAAAGCCTATGGAATGATTATTAACGAAGATAGCCGTGACCGTTCTACATTGGATTTGGCTGCTGCTATTATCGTATTCTATAATTCTCTAAATGGTTAATTTATTAGAGAGGTTTAAATGTCAGTAGTAGAAGAATTAAGTGGTGATGGTTCAAGAATTGTAACTTCTTGGAAAAGAACCACAGTAGCTGATGGTGATTGGCTACAACATAACACCATCGGCCCATTAAATGAACGAGACGTCTTTCTTGCTGAAAAGATTGACGAATTGTCAGGTAATTCCGATGATAGATTGAATGAAGAAATTGAAGCAAGAAAAAATGCCGATACTTTCTTATCAGAGACTATTGACACATTCTCTGGTAATTACGAAACCTTTAAATCAAAAACCGAAGGAAATATAGATTATCTAAGTGGTTCTATTGATGGTCTTAAAGAAGATTTAGATACAGAAAAAGAAGATAGAAGTAGAGAAGATGGTTTACTTCAGGACCAAATTGATACCATAAAAGCAGCTACTGATGTAGTGGACGTAGTTGGTACTCACGAAGAATTGTTAGCATATAATGAATCTCTTACAAAAAATGATGTAGTCAAAGTATTAGTTGACGAAACAAAAAATAATCTTGAATACTACTGGCGTGTTGTTGGTGATAAACCACAAAAACCTTATCAATGGACTGAAGTTGGTACAATTACACCATACTATTCAAAAAGTGAAATTGATGATAAAGAAACTGAATTATCTTCAACCATAGCAAATACTTATTTGTCAGCTAATGGTACTGATATTAGTGCTGGTAAAAATTTAGATGTAGTTATACAATCAAATAATCCTCGTGTATCATTTAAAACAAAAGATGATGTTTCATTTACAAATGTTACAGCTACAAATATACAAGGAACACAAGCAAATTACACTAATTTTAGTGGTGTTTATATTACTGGATTTAATGATACAGAAAATCTAACTGCTACTATTTCAGGTCTTATAAATTCTGCAGCTAATGGCGGTAGTATGACTGCCATTAAGAATGCTTCAGGAATAATGTTAAACTGGGACGAAAACAAGATTTTCCCATTTACTACATCTGCCGATTTAATTAGTCTTTATGTTAGTGGTGGAGCATCTGAGTGGATTGGTTTTGATATTGATAGAATGAATAATGCTATAACTGTGACTGGTAATTTATCACCAATCCTAGAAAACTATTTACCTGTAAATTGGTCTGGATATAACAATTCATTATTCAGTGGTACTTCTAGAAGTGCACAAAGCGCTTATAGTTCTCAATTTGCTGGTTCTGCTGATTTAGCAAATAGTGCATCAATAGCAACTAACACACAAGATAAAATAACTGCATATTATAAAGAAGGTAATACAAATAAAACAGGAACATTTAATGTTAGTTCATTAAAATTAAGTGCTGGTAAAGGTATTAATTTCGTATCAGGTGCTAATCAATTATCCATTTCTTCCGAAGGAACTACATATACTACTGGTCAATATATTAACATTTCAAATGATAACAAGATTAGTGTAACTGGTACATTGATTAACTCAGCACAATCAGGTCAATCCGCATATAATTGGATTACCGCTCAAAGTGCTACATTATCTGCTGGACCAGGTATTAAATTCACTTCTGCAGGTCAAAATACAATGGGTATATGCGTTTCTGCAGGTGGTATTGGTGGTGTAATCACTGCTATTGCTGGTTCCGCATTATCTGCTGGTAGCACTTATATTGGTGGAAATTATATTTCCATTAACCCAAATAACAATTCTATTAATTTGAGTTCTAGTATCAGTGCTGATAACATTAGTGCTAATCTAATACAAATAAAAGCTGAATATTTTAGTGCTGGATTAGATTATAATAGTTTGAGTATAACAGGAAATAATAGAAGTTATACTGCTTCTATTGATTTAAATTATACTAATGCTAGTTATAAATGTGCTGGTTCGGCTGGTTCAGCTCCTTGGAGTGCTATAATCAATAATGCGAACTCAAATTGGGTA
>Ga0326514_10003005_pt1 | contig 10682 bp, 19 predicted proteins | sample 3_2548_0518_D_FD_203653 | JGI IMG/M metagenome (GOLD analysis project Ga0326514, IMG submission 203653) | Bovine rumen microbial communities from UC Davis, California, United States - 3_2548_0518 | ecosystem: Host-associated > Mammals > Digestive system > Stomach > Rumen | place: USA... | reverse complement strand
TCCCAAATCTACTCAGGATATAACCGACCGCATTTGCGTTTCCACTCTTGTAGTAAAAATCCTTTATGTCAGACGCATTGCTCGTTTCGTTTCTCTCGTATACCTCTACAGCCACATTTACCAGTTCTTTTTCACTGATAAATCCGAATTTCCGCATGATTCCATTAATCATTCCTGCTCACCTCTTAAACTCCATTCTTCAAGCGTGTCATATGCCGCCTTAAGCATCTTAAAAACTGCCACCACATCCGTTTCAAGAAGTTCTTTAAAACGACCACCGACAAACTTCAGTTCCCAGCACGGCTCATGAGAATTGTAGTAGAAATATCCGATACTGTACTTACACTCATGCCCCTGATACTGGTAGTATTTTACAAGGTCAATCGTCTCGTTCTGGTCGTCTGGTTTAAGTTTGGCAAGGTGTTTAGGACATGCTTCAAGTGCATAGTCTCCCATACGCCAGTAAAAATTCAGTTCACTCATTCCGTCACCTCAAAACTGTTCTTGTAGATAATCTTTAAACATTTTATCAATTTGTATCGCAAGTTCAGACAATTCATATCTATCACATACCCACATATCAACTCTACCCTCGTTTACTGTGACCATATTGCGGTATGTAAGTTTAATTGCCCTTGCCGTACATTTATTTCCTTTGCCGTTGTACTTACATTCGGCACAAGGACACGTTATTGACACCATTCAGCCACCTCGTTTCTGCTTCCACACATCTTGCAGAATTTATCTCTCGGTTTCATCATTGCATATGTCGCACAAGGCTCCATGCACTTGCTACAGCAATACGCACCGCTTCTGTCCAGAATCCAGTGCCCTGTCTTGTGTTCTGGCTGTACTGACGGCAATATCTCAATTCGATGCACCGCATCTTCTCCAAATACCATGCCCTTGTTCGTACCGTTTGCGGTTAATTCTTTAAGCGCATCAATCGCTGCATCCGCATCAATCAATCTCATTCTTCCATCCTTTCTGGATAATCGTCATCCGTAACGTTCCGTTTCTCCCACAAATGACAGAAGCTCAGTGTTCTTCATGGTGTGCCTCCCTCAGCCTCTCGTGCCATCTTTTATCCTTGACCTCAATCAGCTCCATGACCGCATCAAAGTCAACATAGTCACCGCCCATCAGCAGGGAGTTACACAGCTCCACATCTGCCATTTCTTCCGTCAACGCTTCCAGACATTCCTGCTCTGTCTTCGGCGTCGGATTCTCTCTCCTCAGAAACCTCGCATATTTAAGCGATGCCTGCGCCAGTTCAGAACACTCTTCCGCTAATTGCTCCAGCATCGCAGGAAGTCCGATGGTGTCTATGATGTCATTCATTTGCTATCCTCCATAGAATCGATACTAACCAACAGGATACATCCCAAACCACTAAAGAAAGTCACAATGCTGTTGATGCCGATTCCCACGATCATACTCAGCAGGCCGAATGTAATTGCGATTGCTCTGCTCTTTTTGCTCATTTGCTGTCCTCCGTAATAACCTGTATATGTCCCCAATACCCATCCGGCAGGTCGGCCAGCTTGGACTCCATGTAGGCGCTGGCTTTCAGAGCATCGTCTGTGACTGCTGTGTCGATGACAATGTCCGCCGGGGTTTTGATCTCAACTTTGTATTGCCTCATTTCGTTTCTCCCAACGCCACGTGTACCAGCTCCCGCATCTTGTTATAGGCGCCATTGATTGAGACAGTGTTTGAATACTCTCCAACGATGTCGGAATAATGGTTCAGGTACCATTCAGCCTTCTGGACATCCTCTGCTCCGCCTTTGTGCTTGTACCTCCACAGGTACTTAAAAGCATTGCATAGGCAGAAGTTACCGACCGCCTCAGCACCAAAAGCAATCTCCATGACATCGATACATTCAAGGGATGTATTGCCCTCGTAGTGGGCGGGGTGGTTGATGGGGTCAATCTCTTCTGCTGAGACGCCTGTCGGAACAAATCTGTCCGGGTAGTCTCCAGACGTGTGGTTATGTGCGCAATCAACGCAAGGCTCCTGCTCACAGCTTTTGGCAACGTATTTGCAATCATCACATGTTTTAAACTCGTATCTCATTCCTCTTCCTCCCTCCAGTCATCCCTGTCTGATGCTGCACTTGCCAGTGCCAGCGACAGAACCGTGACCATACATCCTACAAAACAGCCGATTCCAAAAGCAAAAAATGTCATTCTCCATCCTCCATGTGTTTCTCGATATAGTCAGCGTTCTCTTCCAGCCTCTTCGCCTTGTCTCTCAGGTACTCCACCACCAACTCTACATCGCTCGGTCTCAGCTGGTGGGTCTCGTATACCCATTTCAGGAACATATCCATGTTGGCCTGACTGGCCGGGAAGAAAAGGTCAACAGAAACGCTCCTGCTCCCGATCAAAAGATTCAGCATTTTTCAGTTCCCCCATTCTTTCAACAGACTTTTCCATGTCTGAAATGTGATCGGCACATCCCCGAAGTTCTCGCCGTTCACTCCGACCAGAACGGCCGTGCCTACGATGGTGTCGGCAAAGAATCCGCGTCCTGTTCTGAAATTGGGCTCCAGATTCATGAGCTTGCCTTCCTCGTTGACTATCAGGATCAGGCCGTGTCCCAGATAGACCGTCTCAATCTTTCCGCCAACAGTCTTCTGCAGGTTCTCTAATGTGCAGCTTATATTTGCGATGTGCCCGTATTCTTCATCCGGGCGCTTGATGATGGCTTTTATTTTACTCACTTCTTCCTCCTTTTCTTTTCTCTCTTCCATTCAGCCTCATGGCACTTCGGACAGATGGCCATGCTGAACATACCAGAGCCGTTATACAGCTCCCGGGAAGCAAACGCGTCCCCGTAAGGGAGCTTCTCTCCGCAGCAGGCACAGTTAATAAACTCATCCGGATCGGTACAAAAGAATCCTACTTTCCAGTCATCCGGATACGGGTGTGGGTCATAGCAGTGCCTGTCCGGGTTCCATTTCTGAATCTTTATGTTTCCCATTCACTTTCCTCCCTTTCTTCAATACCTGCGACAACCGGAGGAGCATCATGGTGCCCCTTCCATCTGTCGCAGAAGCCTTCTTCCTTCGTTTCCCGGAACCAGTACATACATGTGGCCCGGATCTCTCTCTTCTTCCTGTTTATCCAGGCTTCTCTCTGCAGATCCCGATCATAATAAATACAGGTCCGGCAGATCTCTTCCCTCACCATTTGCTCACACAGGCCGTGTGAATGAACAGTTCGGTCCCTCTTTTGGTCTTCACATATTCCAGGTCCTGGGCCTCCTCCGCTTTCACTTCCTTCTTACAGATATGGCAGAAGATCTTTTCAGGTGTCAGACCGGCTCTCATACTGGCCCTGTCCGTGTAAGACATCTTCTTAAACCGGTTCAGTGACTTTTGATCTAACATTTCTTCCTTTCCGGGACTGTTTTGTCTACCATTGCTACCGAATGTCTACCGGAGAAATGGCTTATTTAAGCCAAAAACTCGGATTTTCAGAACTCAGTAGACAAAAAAATTTTTTTCGGCAAAGTCCCTATACGTTTTCTTGTGTGCGTTACACAACGTTATTTTTTTTATTTTTTTTTCTTTAGGGGAACCTGTCTACTTTTTAAAGAAAAAGTAGAGAAAACCTTGAAAATAAGCCATTTCTGCGGTAGACAAAACGGAAAAATTTTTGTCTACTTTTTGTCTACCGATGTCTACCGCAGAATGGATCAATGGATCAGTTTCTGGGTGGTATCCTTCTGACGAAGGAAGACCCTTTTGGGTTTCCCGCCTACTTTTCCCTTACCAATACCGATCTGATACAGGTCCCAGACAGCTTCCTTGAACAGCTTGGGAGAGAACTTCCTTTCATCAGATGACCATTCGTAGAACATTTCCTTTATCTCATTGGCCGTCTTTCCGATGATCTCTTCCTCTTCCAGATCCTTGGCAAACTGCAGCGATACATTGTTGTCGTCATGGTACTGGTCGTTGTACTTCTTTACGATGTCCGCCTCTGTCCATTTCTGGTTGTGGTAGAGCCGGCAGTAACCTTCCACGATCAGCCGGATCCAGTATTCCAGGGCTTCCTTTGTGGTCGCCTTACTGATAAAGTTGGGGTCCGGTTTCTCTACCTTGTTGAACATTGGCAGCCAGACGATCCGGCGCTTGTAAGCGTACCCCTTTTCAAAGGATTTGATGTCTGAGTTCGTGGTAAAGTACAGTTTCACTGTAAATGTGGCAGATTCGGATTCCGAATACAGGCGCCTGGTCGATACCGTGTCCGCTGTGGAGATGTTCTTCAGGATCTTCAGCTGGTCGTTGTCGATGGTCTCCGGTTCAATGTCGTCGCCCAGGTTGGCCAGCTTGCCGATCATGGTGACCTTGAAGCGGTCATCTACCAGCTGTTTGATGGACAGGTTGGTGCAGTTCTTCGCGTTGTAGATCTTCTTCATGATCTGCAGCAGGGTCCCTTTGCCGTTTGCTCCGTCGCCCCGGAACATGAAGAACTTACCCAGGGAACGGATCCGTTCCGGATCTGTGATCATGACGTAACCAATGACTTCCATCAGCAGGAGCCGGTAGTCCGGGTCTCCTGACGTCAGGGCATTGATATAGTCATCCACGATCTGGACCGGTTCGGCGTCCGGTTTATAGTCAATGTCGATAAAGTAAGGTGTGAAGTCCGTAAAATTCTTTATCGGCACGAACTGGCCGTCTGTGACGATTCCGTTTCGGAACCGGATAGGGAACACCTCATCCCCTGGGATTATTTTGGACCGGTATTTGATCTGCTTCACGATCTCATCCACGAATCTGGTGGGCTGTCCTTCGCACAACTGGTAAATCCTTCTGATCAGCATCCCGTCCCCGTCATCGGACAAATACTCTCCGTCCCGGAACCACCAGATACAGCCGGAGTAGAGAACCGTCCTGCACTCGTCCATGATCTTGGTGGCTATCCAGTATTTATCGTCCGGTTCGGAGTTCATGTCCACGTCCCGGACGAGGCCGTTGTATTCATCCTCCGGCATGGGTTTCGCAAATACATGGTTATTGATAAAGCGCAGGTACTTCTCCCACGGTCCCTGGTCTCCCAGGGCTTTTCTGTGAGCGAAAAGCGCCTTATTCCTGCCGTCGCCTTCATCCATGCCGGTCATGTCTTTGTATGGGTGTTTCATTGTGCCCAATTTAAAACACGGCGGCATGTACTGGCGGACGTTCTCGTTGTCTATCTGCCGGAGCTGGCCGTTCTTTTTGATGGTCATTCCGTTAGGTCTGGTCCGGCTGGTATGCTGTTCTATGGCAAATCCCAGCCGGCAGACACCGTCTTTCGCTCTGGCGAAGTCGGCAGGCTTCTTAAAATAGAGATGTACGCCCCGTTCTGTCCAGACCGTCATGGTCTTTATGTCAAAGTCTGCAATCAGGGCTTTTATAGATTCCTTCGGAAGGTGGTCTATATCTATGACCACCTCATTGTCGGCTATTTCATAGCCCGCATCGGTGAAAGCATCGGGGCTGTCTGACCGCTCCGGTTTGCTGTTCCCGTGTTTTTCACCTGGGAGATATTCAACATACACTCGGCCACCCCCTCAGTTTTTTGTTGACCAGATCCATATAATGGTCCAGGTCAATCATTTCTTTAAAGTCCGGTATGTCCTTCAGGTCACCATTCCAGATGAACATCCTCTCCGGGCTGTCAGGGAAGTTAACCTGTCCGCCGTCCTTCCGGATCTTGTACAGCTTGGTTGTTCCGGGGTATTCCGGTTTAGCTGCGAATACCCTGTTCACATTGTTCTGCCAGACGCCCGCAGCGTCCTGTACGCCCTGGAAGGTTCCGCCGGCTTTAAGGATGTACTGCCACAGGATGGGCTTATCCAGATTATCCATAAACGTCTTGTATACCGGAGTGCCGTATACCAGATTATCGACCAGCGCCTTCTGGACAATCCTGATATTGTTGTTGGAGAAAAATTTATCTTTGTGGTACTTGTTGACCTCTCCGCCTTTTACCTTTATCTGGCCGTCATGCGTGGCGATGTAGTTGTTCACGTCCTTCTGGATCCATTTGTCGAACTCGTCAACCTCCAGGAGCAGGCCTTCAAATTCCTTTTCCCATTCCTTACATATATAGAGGTACGCCCCGCCCAGCTCCGGATCATCGACGAAGGCAACACCGTCGGTGTTTGCGTTGATGATCTTGTAGCCGGCATCGTGGAGCATACCGCACAGTTTGAAGAGTGCGATCTGGCCATATATGCAGACAGTGGCCGAGGCCATGGGATTGAAGAGTGCTGAATATTTGCTCTTGAAAAGGCCGTATACAGAATTGAGTACCAGCTTCAGGGCACCGGCCCGGACCGGATCAGAATGTTTGATTGCCAGTCTTTCCAGCCGGATGCTGTCATACAGATCCGTGGCGTCCCCCAGAGCCCGGAGCATCTTGATCAGGGAAGGATACATGCTGCCGACGTCGGCCAGTTTGATGTTGCTGGCCACCAGGGGCTTATCGGGAGCTCCATGGAGACCGCCCAGACCGAATACAAAGGTACAGCCGTATGCTTTTATCTTTACGGACCGGCCCTTGCCGGTGACAGCTTCCATGGATCCAGTGATGTCTTCCCACATGTCCCATACTGTGGACGGGATCTCTTCCACGTTGCGCCAATATTTGGCAGGCACTTCATGTTTTTCCCAGGCTACCAGACCGGTATCTCCCAGAAGGATATTGGCTGATAATGTGGTAGTGTTCCATCTGGCGGCCGATGTCCGTTTGTCTTCCGGCATCATGGTCAGCAGGGATTCCTTTGTGTCAAAGTATGACTTCTGCCGAAGGTTGAAGATGTCCACTGTAGCAGCTACGTCGTGCCGGCAGTAGAAGAGCATCTCTTCCCGTTCTGCGTCTGTCAGGGGCCTGCCGATATTGAAATCGACCGATGATTCCACAATGGAGATTCCCATGTTGCCTTCAATCTGTTTCAGGGAAGGATGGGAGACATCAATCTGCTGCATAGTGTCCAGGGACCGGATCAGCGGGCTTTTACGCCCGCTAAACCTTTCCCCGCTGATGATCTTGTCGTTAGTTGCCTTTATAAAGTTCGGCATGCTGGTAGCAGAGTTCATCATCACTGTCAGGATGTTGTCATCGTAGAAATAGTTGTTGTATCCCACCAGTGTCTTGTCCCTGATCAGATCCGGGATGTCTTCAAACCCTGATGGATCCTCTGTAGTCTTCCTGTCTCTGTTGTTCCAGAAATGAGCCACTTCCTCTTTATTCCGGTTCAGGAACACTACCAGTGAATCGAACGCTGTGACTTCAATATCGTAAAATAACAGGTTATCCATTATTATTTCCTCGTTTTAGGGAACTTCTTAATATCTCCATAATAGTGAGTGCCGAAGGCAGCCTTAACTTCTACCATAAGCGGATGTCCGATCAGGGAATCCTTCTCTGAGACCGGGACGCCGTACTTGTCTTCAAACTTCTGGTACTCCCTCTCCTTCTTCTGAGGATCCACGAACCACTGTTTCATAGATTCCATGTACTTGCCGAAGGTCTGTTTTGATTCGTAGGTCTTCCCTTCGTAGTCGTACCGGATCTTGATGAAGTAATCATCTACGATGATCTCTTTGACCTCTGTCTGCAGGATGCAGCCGACCATGTCCTTAGTGAATTTATCCATCTGCTGGACCTCAAACAGGCTGTTGAAGCGATCATACACATAGACGTCCTTCTTCTGGCCGATGCAGTCAGCCAGGCTTTCAAAAGGTGTGCCGAACAGGTCACAGCACCAGCCGTCTACCTTTTTGGCCTTTTCCGGGTCGTCCACATACTTACCGTTTTCGTAGCCCTGCTTGTTGAAGTTCACAATCCTGACTTCCTTCCGTTCTGCGTCCAGGAATGTCATGACCGCCTTTTTGTCGTTGTTCTCATAATCTACAGCTACCAGTTCCAGATCTTTTCTAAGTTCCATATCAGTTCTCCTTAAAATTAATTCCGTTCGTTCTTAACAGTACCAGTGCAAATTCAATGTCCTTCCTGCCGGTGATGGTGATGTGCTTCACCTCTTCCTCTGTGTCTTCCGTCATCTGCCTGACCGCCTCTGTACGGACCTCTCTGGCCTTTACTTCGGCAACTGCGGCAGATACGTCCAGACAGGCAAGGTACTCGGCTTTGTATTCCTCTCCCATGAAGGACATGGTCTCCAGATCCTTCTCTGTCTTTTCCAGCCACGCCACCATGTCCTTTTCCACGGATTTCATGGACGTGGATTTGTTCAGGTGTCTGGGAGACAGCCACCTGTCAAAGGCGTCCGGCAGGATCCGGATGGAATACAGGTCGATGCGCTTGTCCCAGATCTCCCGGATCTTCTGCTTTTTAGCTTCCCGTTCCATCTCGTCCAGCTCCCGGACCTTTTCCCGGAGCTCGCTGTCCGCTTCGTCGATGATGGCGATCAGGTATTTAACCCTGTTCTCAAAGACGTCATACTCTGACAGGACCTGCTTTTTGATCTCTATCCTGCGCCTGTTGAGCTCATCGGTGACCTTTCTGCACTTGGCCAGTTCCTTTTTTACTTGTTTGACGTTATCCTCTGACAGATCTATCGACCGGATATAGTCCGCCGCCATCATGGCCTGCTGTTTGTAGGTCTCATATGCCGGGAAGGCGACTGGAGCAGCCTTAAAGGATACGTCAGGACCTTTTGTATGGTCCCATACTTCAAATTCATTCATGATCAATAAAACCTCGATGATTTGTGGAGCTCTATCAATACAGAATCCTTGTCCCGCCTGTGTACAAAATAGAACTCTTTGCATTTCTGGGTGGACAGGTGTCGGAGATTTGATTCGGCGGGATCGTATCCCCGGCGCCTGTATCGTTTCGCTTCTTCCCGGAGCTTGCGTTCGTCGTAATTGGATTCCAGGAAGAAATAGTCTATCGGCATGTCTTCCGGTGTCTGCACCATGCAGGTATCTGTTGCGTACAATATGTTCAGGCCGTCCATCTGGATAATGTAATATGTGACCGGAACATCATGGACGCCTTCAAACGGTATGACGTGCCTGTGTTTGTCCAGATCAAAAGGGGCCGTGCCGATGACCTTGTCGACCTCATACTGATAAGCTACGTCAGCGTTGGCGTATATCTTTACCCTGGGGAACTCCTTCTGGATCCGCTCCAGTGTCCGGGGTTTGATATGATCGGAATGGGCATGCGTGATCAGGAGAGTATCGACCTTGTAAAGGTCTTCCTCCATCCTGCCGAATGTTATGCCGCAGTCGATCATGATATTGCCTATCCTGACGGCGTTTCCTTTTGATCCGGAAGCGATGACGTTGTAATCTAACATGTTTACCTCTTTCAGGTCTGGGAGCCGGCAGACTCTGTTTCCTGCAGAAAATCGTATCTATATCCTCTGGTCGTAATCTTGCCGTCCTTAAAAACGGTGCGGTCTACGCCTTTGTAGGTTTTCTTCCCCTTATCTTTCCGGGAATCGTAATTGTTGACGTCTATGGAAAACATTTCGTGCTTATCGTCAATATCGATATGGATACTTACCTTATGCTCCTTCGCCAGCTTCCGCAGGGTGCCTTCCAGATAGGAAAACTCTCTGGTAATATCCACCCATGCGTCAGGGATTTTTACATTGTCAATATTCATTTAACCTTCCTCCATATTCTCAATCGCGTTTTTGATCTGCATCTGTGCGTATCTCATGTAACCATCCGCCTCTTCCTGAGCGTCCATTGCAGAAGAAAGATTGTTGTATGCGTTCCTCTGGGACGGTCCGCCGTTCACATAGCTGATATCTTCCTGGATAAATTCCAGATTCTGGCGGAGGGAGTAGAGCCGGTTCTGGATGTCCGTGACATCTTTCAGAAGCTCATTCAGGTATTTAATCCTGTCCACCTCTTTCCTCCTTCCCCTTCTGGATGATGAAGGCATGCACCTCGTCCTCAGTCCATCCACCATACTCTTTGCCGATATGCTCATAGGTCTCCCCGGCGGCACGTCTGGCCCGGAGGTCAGTGATGTCCAGAGGTCTCTTGCCGTCGGTCTTGGCAGGTTCAGCAGGCTTTTCTACAGCCTTCTGCTCAGCATCCTTTTTCAGCCGGTATCCGATTGTGACATCGGTAACGCCGTACTTTTTGGCAATCTTCACGTTGGACCATCCTTCTGCCTTCAGCTTCCTGATTTCATCCATCGGCAGGTCAACCTTCTTTCCCTGCTGGGTCTTCCTCCCGCCCTTTTTACACTGTTCCGGGGTGGACTGTCGGGGTATCACTTTTTCTTCCTCCTTCGCTACGTCCTCCATGGTTTCCTGAATCTCTTTGGCTTCTCCCCTGCTGATAGCTCCTGCTTCTCTGGCGTCTTCCAGAGCCTCCGTAGCAGCACAGACGCTGCAGATTTTCTGCTCCGGGTCACGCCGGGAGATTGCAGGGGTCTCAAAGAACTGCCTTCCGCAGACCGGGCAGATATGGGCCGGATTTGTCTTTGCCTCTTCCAGTTCCTTCTCCAGCTGATGAATCTTTTTGGCAGAAACGTTCAGGAGCTTGTTGTATTCATCCCGGGGCACTACATCAGGCCCCGTGACCAGTGTCCTGTAGATGTCTTTGTCTCCTGCCAGCTTGTCGATAATGTCCATGCTGACAGAACACTCAATCAGCTTTCTGTACTCTTCCAGTGGAATCGTGATACAATCAG
>Ga0326514_10003004_pt1 | contig 10683 bp, 15 predicted proteins | sample 3_2548_0518_D_FD_203653 | JGI IMG/M metagenome (GOLD analysis project Ga0326514, IMG submission 203653) | Bovine rumen microbial communities from UC Davis, California, United States - 3_2548_0518 | ecosystem: Host-associated > Mammals > Digestive system > Stomach > Rumen | place: USA... | reverse complement strand
TCCGTTCCTTCAATGATTGCATCAAAGACCTTAACAGCCTGCCCTGTTGCTACTTTTGAACCATCTTCAAACGTTAAGCCATACTGAAAGCAAGCCCTAAGTTCTGAGATAGTGAAAGCCCTGTTTGCAAATAGCTGCAATATGGACTTACCTACAGCCTTCTCGATGTTATCAACTGCCTTCATAGTAAATTTCAAGTCATAAGTAATACCGTTCACTGTATACATCGCAAATCCTCCTTATTAGAAAACCGGGGCTACACTATATGTAGCCCCTTTATTCATTGTTGTTATATAACTATTCTCAGCTTGGGAGAATATCACTTGTTGGCTCTTCAATGCTGAAATCAGTAAGCTTACCAACGCCTGCAAGACTGATACTGTATGTAACTGCATCATCATGCGGTGCTTCCAGAGGATAATCTGTAAGCACTGCAAGACCACCGTACAGACCTTTTGCCAATTTCTTATTGTAGACCTTAACGCATAAATATGAGCCATTCTGGAAAGCGTTTGCAAGGATCTTATGGGAGTTGTCACCGTTAACGTATACACCGTCAAGATCAATTGACCACTCCTTCATACCCGTGATGGATGCCTTCCATCCGCCTTCTGTATCCTTTGATGTTACTTCAATAGTTTCTGCAGAGCGGTTAAGTGTTAAACCCTTCTGACCGGCTACTGCTAAGATGTTTGTACCGGTCGAATCCCAAATACCCAAAAGGATATCCTTACCTGCCATCGCTGAAGCAGCTACTGAGTTGAAATCGCAATACTCACCGCCATCATAACCGGTTCCGTCATGCACACTTAAAAGCGCACTGACTAACGCTTTCGTCATATAAAAATACTTATTCATCGCTTTACCTCTTTATTTTACTTTTAGATCATATGCAATCTTGAACGTAAAGGGGAGAACTGCATGTTTCTCCCCCGTTTCCTCTGTGTATAAAGTTTGTAAACCATTATCTATCTGGGCAACTAACTGATAGGGTTCAGGTAGTGCTATATCATCTGTAAACGCTTCCTCTATTTCTTTAATGTACCTGTAAATAGGTACTGATGATTGTTTACCTGCTGCAATAACGTGTATATAAAAATCATACTGCTTGACATACCAATTCTTTGTATCGGCTGGCGATATCTTTACTAACTCAATAACGGCAAAAGGTGCAACCGTATCTTTTGGCACTACATCATATGCCGTAATAGTTGTGCCGTTATTTATAATACCCTGAATCTTATTAACCAAATTGACAACATCATACTGTTTATACATAGTCAATCACCTTCCTTCAATGCCTTTAACAGGTCTTCTTTGTAGAGTGGCTTGACTACATCATAAATGCCTTTGAGATAATACTGACCGGGGATATACCCACCGCCAGGCATTGTATGACCGTATTCTACATAGCGGGCGTAGGGTGCTGTGTATACGAATCGGTCATCTAAGATTAACCTTGACCTCTTCAACGCACCAGTTTTTACCGGAGTGGCGTTTTCACTGATCCGCCACATATGCAAAAATGCCTTAGACCGGATCTCCTCATACTTGATTGCATCAAGTTTTTTAAGCTTTTCAGCAAGGGCATCTGTACCTTTTATTGAAATTCCAAACGTAAAGTCCATCAGCCATCACCCCCGACCCTATAGGCTTTTACCGTTACTACACTATACCGTGGAGCAAGCTTTTGTACTGATACAATCTCATATACCCTATTACCCAATTCAAACAAATCCGCATCAGTAATACTGGTTTCTACCAGTGGAACAATATACTGATTTTGTACTTTCGTTAACTCACCGTATAACTGTATCTCTTCCAACGTCCACGGCTTTGCCCTACAATAGCTATCCAATATATCTTCTACACCGTCAGGAATTTTATTACCCAACTCGTCCGTTTTGTATGTATGTTTTAAGAAAGTACATGCATTCCATATCATAAGAACTTTACCCCCTTTTTACCATACGTACCATTGCTTTTAACGTAGCGGGATATTTCATCATTGTACTCAGATAAGATATCATCGAAAAAGGATACTGATAAACCAGCTGTGTTTTCTGTGGAAATTCCTTCGAAGTATATACGTCTAAATGCCTTAACAGTTGCATCTACAGCTATAGAATTGAATATAGATGGAAAAGTGTATTCAGTTACCCCTAAACGGATACATAGTCTATCTATAACGTAACGGCATAATTCTTCCACGACATTCTGTGAAAAACCATCATCATCGGCGAGGCGCAACTCTACACGATTAAGAATGTTATCAATCATAATGCAACCCCACTTTTCTTTATTTTTTTGATTTTACATTCACCGGTTGAAGTGTAACTGAACCACAAAAATGCACCCGCAAAATCGCAAAAATCAGGATTTTGAACTATATGTTCTACCTGATTTTTGCTATGTTTTTGCAAGGCTATTCATCCCGTTTTTCCTATTCTACAAAATCACCGGAAAATCTGTAAAAACCGAAAACCGCTTTTATATTAGCCTGAGATCACAGACTTGAAAATACCGTCAATGTACTCCGGTACAAACAGAACACCGGACATTGCTAAAGTACCGATTGATGCACTGTCATCCCTTGTATAGTGCTTCATACCGATCAATCCAGTTGTATCATAAGTCAGACCGAAACTCTGTGCTACTGCGCCGTTGGCAGGTACATAGTAGCCGTTAATGTTTTCAACAACTGTTGCATATACATCACCGGCTGCTACCTGTGGTGTAATAAAGGCAGTACCCATGCCAAGGAAATTCTCAAGATACTGCATACCAAAAGCGGTCTGGGTTGTGATACTTGCATCTCCCAGATATGTAGCTACATCTGTAGGATTGACGAAGAAAATAGGTGTAATTTCCTCATCTTCAAAATGGGTCTGTAATGCAGCCCACAGATTTGCTACTGCCTGCTGTAAGCCTGTTGCACCTGTTGCTGTACCAGTACCAGCCTTTATCTGTGTGAAAAAGCCCTTCTTGACGTCCTTGTAAATGTCCTTCAGCAGCTCGCCATCAGCACCGTTAATAGCAATAGCCTGACCGCTCCTCTGGATGGCTTCGGCTGTGGTGTTGCGTCTGTACTTGTTAAGCGTTAATGTTTTGGTAGCTGCCAGCTCTCTCTTGTACTCTGAGAGATTGATAGTCTCGCCTTCACCTACCTGTGCAGGTGTTGGGTTAGGAGACTTCCACTTATAGATTTTAACTGTGCTGCCTTCTGCCAGAGGTTCCATATTAGCAATACCCAGTGCCCTCTGTAATGCCTGCAGACTGTTTACGAAACGGGTTGAGAAATCAATGGAAATAGCAGGCTCTAAATCTGTAGTAACGGTTGTGCCTGCTTCCGGGTCATGTACTTTTAAAAGCTTTGTATAAAGATTATCAAACATTGCTATACCTCTCAATTCTTGAATAAGTTTATGTTCTGTTGAATTAAACGTTGTCTTTCAATGGGATTTTGTACCTTCAGGATGTCCTCTTTTGTGAGTGTGCCACCGCCACTATTACCCTTTGGCGTTTTGCCACTGGCAAGGGTTTTAGCTACCTCATCTTTAACTGCTTTACGGAAATCTTTTACGAAGGACTTGACGTTCTGCATTGTGGTTTCCGCTGTATCAGCTACCAGATACTCAACTATTGCACTTGATACTGTAACTCCTTCGGTTGTGAGTAAGTCCTTTGCAGATGCCACAAGTTTGTTGCGTTCCGCTTCTGCGTGTAAAGCGTTATATTTCTTTTCCCATTCGGTAGCTCTATCCTCTGCTGATAAAGCTGCTAAACGAGCTGCTTCACTTACTTCTGAATCCTTTTTGGCAGCCCACTTTGCATATGCTGCATTGATCATCCGGTTGACATCTTCATCCGTGTACTTTTTGCCATCACTGTTAGTACCCTGATCGTTATTTGTGCCACCGTTATTATTGTTATTACCACCTTGATTATTTCCATTATTATTGTTGTTGCTATTATTGTTATTACCCTGATCACCACCGGCACCGGCATCACCACCGTTACCACCATCATCATGAACACTTAACAATCCAACCAAATACTTTTGAAATAACATTACTTATATCCTCCCTTACCCATATGTTTTAAGTCTCAATGCTTGACTTTTACCCATTGCTTTTAACGTCATCAATGCTTGGACATATATGCTTTTGAAAGAGCTTCGTCGCTCTTTTCAAACGTACACCATTCCTCTTCTACCATCGTTTTTCCGTTTTCAAGAACATGGTACAATGTAAACTGAATTGACTCGCTAAACGCTTTTGACAACCAGCTCATACCCAAAATGTAGAAGTTCCATGTTTGGCATTCCCTAATTGGAATACTGATATCTAATAAGAAATGACCGTCCTCGATTGAGAGAACGGTAGGCTCGTAACCAGCTTCAATAAGAGTAGTAACAAGCAAGGTATTTATATAAGAAACAATCCCACATAGTACATCATGCCCCATACCGTTGCAATTCACTGCGTGGCCACTGGACTCAAATAACCAGCGATCATGAGGAAACTGTGTTACATCAATTGAAATCATCTCTGCGTCCCTCCAGCCAGTTATAAAGATTTTGGAGTTCTGGTAGATCTGTACCTACCGTCTGATACACTACCTCATCATCCTGCAACAGTACAAGTTTTGGTATGCGGGTAACATCATACTGTTTACATAATGAGTATGACTGCTCAACGTCAATAACTTCAACTGATTCATCGTCTGACAAGTAGTTTAATAGCGGTGCAATATACCCACTCTTGACTTTTTGACAGGGACCACACCAGCTTGCTGTAAAGAATAAGGCTTTACGTTTCATTGCTACCATCCTCCTCTTCTATCGGTATATTACGTGTAAACTCATATTGTAGGTATACCCAATCATCTGCCTGCATCTCTGTGACCGGGTTGGAAAAGATTAGCTTAAACATTTGTGATAGTGCTGCCTTGAACTTTCTTTCCATCGTCATAGCAAGATCTGACATCGGTTTTAGCTTCATCTTTAACGCTATACCCGATGATGTGCCAAAGGTGGTGTCAGTTATGTCTACTACCATAGACAACTTGAAAATAAGTTTTTCCAGCCTGTTTAAGTAGTTTTCCTGCGTTGCATCTGCTGACGGTTTGGCAAGGAACTTGGCATCCATTGCACTTGTATCGCCTTCATCATCATCGAAAAGGTTGATGATACGGGTTGTTCTGATGAACTTGCTATCCTCTTCATCGACCTGCGGGCCCTTAATTACCAAGTAGGCATCTGAAAAGGCATCAACATCATTACCCTTTTCTGATAAGGCTTTGTTGAAACCATCGTTAAGATTGAGTATAGGGTCAATAAGGGATATGCGTTCAGAGTTTGCTACAAACTCCACAGCAGGTACCCCGTTGAACCCATGAGGTATTGTTTCTGATTCTATTTTGTAACTGCCTTCTTGTGAGAAATAAGTTACTCCATACTCATCTGAGAAGCTACCCCTGAGAACGTTGTTTACATCTTTATAGTAGTGGACGAAATACCGGGGGCGGGGGTTGATACCTTCATCATAGATCATGTAGGCTTCTGTCGGTTTAAGGATTGCACCCGCCACGTTTGCATCATGGTCTACATAAAGCATTACATACGCCCTGCCAAACACAGAACAGATTTTAGTTAACTCAGATACCCACTCGTCCAGATTGTTATAACCTTCAAAGAAACCCAAAAAAGACGCAACTGCTTTATCAGCAGACATAATGTTTACTGGTATACCGGCAAAATAGCCTGTGAAGCTATCTACTATATAACGTGCAAAGTTTGCTACCAACCGCTCATCTGGTTTATAAGATGGCTTTTTTGGTAGCGATAAGATATCATACTTTGATTTGTAGGCATCCCAGTTTTTTGTGTAGTGTGGATTGAGTTGGGACTGCTTGTTTTGAAACTTTTGCAGATGTTCTACGTCAAGGATCTCGTCATCTGCCATTTTATAAAATGGGTCACCATTGACACCAAAGACCAGATCCAAGTCCGTTGATAATGGAATTGGTGTGTTTATTTCTATAGGCATATTATAATCCTCCTGACCGCCCTATACCCTTTTTGGATTTGACTTTGCATATAATACGTACTAAAGAAGCTGCAGAGTCAGGTGCGTCATCATGTGCAGCATCTTCCGAATAATCACATACCATTCGAATATATTCGGGGTCGGTCTCTTCCAACCAATAAATTTCTTTCCAGTGCTTGTATAAGTATGTTGATATTTTTAGATACTTGTTCATTGACTCATGATACCCACTCACTGACCAGCCACGTTGTTTAAGGTCTTTTTTCAAATAACCCTTATCTGCGTTGTCCTCGCAGTGAACAGTACCGACCATGAATTCCGTCTGTAGGTTTTCTATATCTATAAGACAATCATCTACGTGCTTGTGCCATAACTTACCCAAAGCAATAATATGGTCATCATCGACCTTTTTCATTATCGTGTAGGCTGTATAATCTTCACCGCCATAGGCTGCATCTATGTGAGATTGACCATTATTTATATCTGATGGGTCACCGCTGTAAAATTGTGCTTCCTTAAACAATACCGCATCACTTGCAATATGCCTTAGCTCGTAGTTGGCGGCAAACTCACTGGCGGTCATCATTGACCGGACTTTTTGGATATCTTCCTTATTCATCAAGCCTGTTGAGTAGCAATCATAAGTGTGCTGGTTAGGCATCTTTGTTATGGCATCTTCTGGGTGCCAAGGTGTACCCAGATTGATTATCTTAGTACCCCTTGATGCAATATTACCTGCTATATCTGTATACTTTGCCCTTGTGGCTTCTCTTTCCGCCCTTGAATACCTATCTTTAAATGTTACGATGTCATCGGTCACTACCCAACCATGCAGACCTGTAATTGATGATGATATTGACAAACCCCTGAGTTGGGGGTCACCCATCACTGTATCATCGAGATTTGTAGTTATTTCTGCTGAGGTGTATTTTTTGAATTGCAAGTCTCTGTTATACAAGACTTGTACTATGTAACGGAAATACCCACTATCCAACAGATTGTGTACCTGTCGGATGATGGCTTCTACATCTGTTTGACTTTTACGAAAAAGCTTGCACTTCCGATCAGGAAAAAGTACGATCTGCAATGCAAGATATACTGATAACGTTGTGGATTTATAACTCTCTCTGTGTGCCAGAAGCGTGAAATCTTCTGTACCATATAGCATCTCTTTTAGCCAGCCATTATGTAACTCTGTAAGCTTATTGAAACCGCACCATATACCCAATTGGATAGGGTCATCATACAGAAGATTGAGCAGTTCTTGCTTTGATGAACTCATTTATCTCTTCCGCTTCATGACTGACTGGCATTACTACCTCTACTTGTTTTTGCTGTGGTTCTGGTGCGTCTTCAGGTATATAACGATCATAAAGATATGCCGTGGCAAGATAATTACCCTTATCGGATATTGCAAGCATGTTTTTACGTACCTTCATTCTGATACCATCATCTGATATCAGAAAACGGTTCCGAATGGCTTCAAACGTTGTATCTTTGCCATCTGTTTTGCCATATGTTCTTTTAATCCAATTCTGTACGGTATCCTCATGTACCCCAAAGAAGGCCGCAATGTACTTTAACCGCTCACCCATCTTTAAGAGCCGTTCAAAGGTTGCCTGGTCTATGTCCTTTTTTGGTCTACCACCTTTATTCTTCGGTTTAGTACCCTTTACATCGTTTAACGTATCATCCATTGCTCCATCCCCCTGCTCTATACGTTTTTCCCTTGATCACCCTGCCCCGGTTTATGGGGGTGACTGAGCGAAGTACTGCTATCACTACCACAAAACCCCCGCTCACTAGGGGCGGGGGCTAGGAGGATGCAGCTACGTCGTCATGGCAATCAACTGACATTTAGCTACATTATGATAATAACAATCATCGGGTGACATTATGCAATAAGTTATGCAAAAGATTATACGGTTTTCCTACGAATGGGGCGGTTTATGCATGGGGTGTATTTGTTTATGCATAAAATATACACATTTCATGCAGTGGGTTTATAGTACTCTATACAATAAAAAAAGGGCTGTTCCATTTCTGAAACAGCCCCTGCTCCTTATTCATACCATGAATGAGTATTTTGATATACCCCTTTTGCTAAACCGGTCAACTGTACATCCCATGCTAATGAGGTTGGTGTTACTTTTCTATCTTTATTATGTAACCTCATTGACACTGTCCATCCCTCATCAAAGGTTAGTTCTATAGTTGTTTCATTTAAACGATCCGTTTCTTTTAAACGTGATGGCATCTTAATTACAGGTATCCTTGTCATTGCTTTTTTACCGTCACATGCCGCATTGAGTGTACCATTCATATTAAAGCCTTCTATTGTTGTAGTTTTGTCTGTAGTGTTCATGATTACCTTATAAAAATCACGAGCACCGAAGAAGTATTTTAACAACCTTGCTGGTACACCAGTATATACTTCACACATACGATTTATTTCTCGTCTGTGTGCTTCTAGGATAGGAATATAATACTCTTCCCACTTATTATCAACAGATTCCCACTTGACGCCTTTTTTCTTTAAATCAGCCATTTTGTCTATGGTTGGCGTGATTTCTTCCATGTATTCATTGCCACATGAAATATCTACCCAACTTTTTCCAAAATCCTTGTCTTTTGTTAATCGAGGATGCTTAAGTGCTTCATGATTATGTTTACATGAAATACCCATTTCCCAGTTGTTTTCTTCACGTCTAAAGATTACATCCCTTACATCCCCGCCTACACCCTTTGCTATACTATCATTGGCAATTGCCATATTAAGCATACCATCTTTTTTTAATAACATCGGCTCTAAGGGTATAAGTAGTTTTACAGTAGTCAACGCTGCTAAATCTAATTGATTCCTTGTCTTATCTGTAATAAGATTTTCGTATGAGTTTTTTGCATTATTATATGCATCATCATCTGTATAACCAACATTGCAACCAGCCCTACTTACCGCATCATATAATGCTGAAAAACATGCATACTCAAATGCTTTTCCATTAATAACATTACTCCCGCTCAAGCAGATTTAATGCGTTTGTAAGTACCCCGTATAGGTGCGTTGCTACGATTTCTGCTAGCTTTACCGGCACCGCATTACCAATCTGTTTATAGATAGATGTGAGATCACCATGAAAAACCAGATCATCTGGAAAGGTTTGGATTGCAGCCGCCTCTCGCCATGAAAAACGCCTTGTTATACCCCCTTTGCCAAATACCCATTCATCCTGACCCAACTTTACCATATCCGGCGAACCCGGCCACAGTGTTACCTGTTTTGCCATGGCAGGTATTGTATATGATACATCATCCCACCCACGCTTCCGATTCCGTGACATATACCTACTACTATACGGAGCATTGCAAACCTCATCTTCAGTCGGTTCTGGTACATTTTTTAACGCTTCACGCATTGTAACCGTGAAACCCCTTGGTGTAGGATATTCAAAGCTTGTTATACCCAAGTCCTGCCTGAAACCAACTATGATTACTCGCTCCCTATCTTCTGGCACTTCATAATCTTTTGCGTTAAGTAGCTTGTAAAATACGTTATACCCACAGTTCGAAAAGTCCTCTACAATGGCTTCTATGATTTTTCCATTACCCATCGTCAGCAGACCTTTGACGTTTTCACCTACAAACATCATCGGTTTTTTCGCTTTTACAATTCTTACGTAATGCCTATATAAAGCATTGCGTGAATCATCGATCTTACGGGGACCACTTAATGAAAACCCTTGGCATGGAAAACCACCGAGCATTATATCTGCATCCGGAATGGTTGTCTCATCTATCTTTGCAACATCACCACATACTACGTCAGCAGTACTCCAATTCTTATGAGTTTTACAAGCATCTGGCTCAAAATCGTTAGCCCAAATAGTCCTAAATCCTGCGCGCTCAAAGCCCATATCAAGACCACCAGCCCCGCAGAACAGACTGATTGCTGTAAATTCTCTCACTACAAACACTACCCCCTTCTTTAATGATGCCGCTTCACCCATAGTCGGTCGTGCGGTCAATGCTATTATATCATACAACATTGTAAACGGGAAGTGTAAAATAAAAAAACAGCAGACGATTCTACCGCCTGCTGCACAATTAATTATTTATATATTAGAACACCAACTTATCTATGTCTTTAAAAAGTATATCAAATGTACTGGTTTTTTTCTTTCTGGTCTGTTTTATTGGCTTCTCTATTGGCTGTTTATATGTAGTGGTGTCGATATTGATAGTTACTGGTGACTTAGTTTTACCCACTGGTTCATCATCTATAACTAAAGTACCCGAAAATGTGAGATCGTCATTTATCACTACCTCGGGCTTTGGCAATACACTTGCTATGTTTTCCATTGCTGCATCTAACTCTTCCTCGGTTGGGATATTTAATACATCCCCCTTATTACCCTTCATAACTGCATCCCCTTTCTTTTAAGGGGTGGGGAGTTGCAAAGCAACTCCCCACCATTGTCTCTATTGTTATAATAACCCACTCCACAGCCGCATATGCTCAATACCCGCATTGTGGTATCTGTATACGGTTCTGAGTGTATAACTGACATACCCACGGCGTTTGCAAAACGCCCTACGGACGTCTTCCCAGCTCTCTCCGTCGATATACCTTTTT
>Ga0326514_10003003_pt1 | contig 10684 bp, 1 predicted proteins | sample 3_2548_0518_D_FD_203653 | JGI IMG/M metagenome (GOLD analysis project Ga0326514, IMG submission 203653) | Bovine rumen microbial communities from UC Davis, California, United States - 3_2548_0518 | ecosystem: Host-associated > Mammals > Digestive system > Stomach > Rumen | place: USA: California... | reverse complement strand
TTACTGACGTTATTATTGCTGTCGCCATCATTGCTATCATCGCCGCTATCGTCATTGTTTTGACTGCCATTTTCGGTATTATCACTCTCGATTTTTCTTTCTCCGATTACAGCGGCTTCCACATGTCCAACAAAGCCACCTGCGTAATCAGCGTATTTTTTACCTCCATTATTATATTCACCGTCAACCACGAATCCCCATTCCGGGTCTGCCGCGCTGACTCTCGCATTCTTGACTGTGGAATATGTCGCCTGAGCAAGAGTAACCAAATTTCCAGGTGATGTTGTGACATAATTAAGTAGTGTCTGGAGATAATCATTACTAACTTCTTCTGTATCCACATCCAACACCGAAGCCGCCGCAATCTTTCCGGCAAAGCCGCCGATTGCGTTCGTCCCGTATACAGTCCTGAGGCCATCGACCCACACATCCGGATACGTTCCGCCATTACTCTGTTTATTGCCAATCTGGCCGCCATAGACACCGCCGGCATATCCGCCCGCGCAGCCCACACCGGCATTTGTACTGTCTCCGTGAGCCTCCACTGTCAGGCCTTTCTGATAGCCAGTCGTTCCAGACCCTGTTATGACAGGTACAAACACACTTCCCGCTTGCAGCAGGTTGCCCAGCTGCAGGTCGATCCCGAGGAGGCTCACGCTGCCCAGTTCCGCAAGACCTTTGGTCTGCATTTCACCTGCAAATCCGCCCGCGGCCCGCATCGCGCTCACCAGCTTCGTGTCAAGGGCACTGCTGTCTCTTATGACGCCGCTGTGCATGGAGCCGACAAAGCCGCCGGCACAGCCGCTAAGGATCTTATAGGTAGTACTTTCGTACGTGTGCCTTCCGGCGACGACATGCGTCCCGTAAATGTATTTTGCCGCGATTGCATCCAGCTCATTCTGACTGTTGACAGCTCCCTCTCTGGCAAGTTCAGGCGCGAAGCCGCCCTTCATTCCGACATACTCGATCCAGTCATTCCACACGTCTTTCGAAGTACCTCGGATAGGACCGGTCACCTGTCCGTGCCTGATCACAGGATAAACTGCCTGCAGGGCGCCAGCCAGGTTATTCGTTGAAACAAGGCCGCCAAGCAGGCTGAGACCGCCGGTCTGTGCAGTGCTGCCGCATTCCATAAGGCCGCAGTATCCGCCGGCATATTCCCTGCCGTAAACAGAACGGATACGATATGCGGAGCATTCATTTTGTGGACCCTGATAATCGCCGACTGTCCAGTTTGGCTTGGTGTGATCAGCATCCAGATACACTGTATTGCCATTTATCTTAGCATCGTTTTCACTCTTCCAGGTGTCGTCGCTCATGCCCCAGATCTGAGCACCCACGGAGTGCCCTACGTAACCTCCTGCCATACCGCGCATAACGGTATTCCCTGCGGCAATAACATCTGTGGGGCACTCTGCGCGAACAGCTCCGCCGCATGGTACGCAGTTGGTCTCGCTGTTCCGGATCGTCGGTACGAAATCTTGAACCAGGGAAGCCAGATTGGAAATATTTGCAAGGTTTACACCATTCTCTTTCAATAAATCAAGCACACCTGTATCTGTACCGCTATCACCACCCAGCACCTTTCCAACATCTCCAGGCACTGCCTCACCGACATAACCGCCGGCGGATATTTCGCCGATGATATAGTAGAAATTGTTGACATCGCTATCTTGGACATGTCCACCCGAGATTTTTCCTGCAAATCCTCCTGCATGGCTGACGCCATGATTTTCGTTATCGCCAAAGGTTCCCTCCGGATGATTAATGCGCGGGGAGGCAATCACGCTGAAGCCCCCGCCTGCACCATACACATTGGAGTGTTCAATGGTGGATACCACGACATTCAGGGTATCCAAGACATTCTGCAGGTTTAGGGATCCAAGAAGCTGAAGACCCTTGCCCACGGAAGCCGCGCTTCCAACGTCCATATGGCCGATATAGCCGCCGGCATAGTAAGCGCCCGCCACGGCATAAGGTATCTCATCGGGAATGTTAATAAAATTCATGTAATTTCCGCCGTCCTGGGATTCCAGCACATCAGGCCAGATCCCTGTCACTACATACGCAGCCTTATCGGCTTCAGTAAACGAATTCGGCTCCGTCGGAGAACCCGTCTTCAGCCTGTTGACATCTGAGTAAGATACCTGTACACCACTTCCGTAACCGATAAAGCCCCCGGCATAGCCCGATGTCGCAGGCGCGACCTGGCCTCTTGTTGGTTCTTCATGTGCCGCATAAACAGAGAACCCATAATTGCCTTTTTCTGGGTAATAACTGTTGATACCGGCGTAAGCGATAAATGGCACGTAGCTCTGCGCCAAAGATAGAAGATCAGTGACGTTCAATGTACCTATGTCACCACCTGCTGATACTGATGAACTCAGCAGACTGATTCCCCCACCGGCACTCGCAAGAGCACCAGAGTAGACCTTTCCACCCCAGCCGCCTGCGAACTGTCCACCACGAACATGATGAATCCTTTTTACCGACCATGGTGCAGAATTCGTACCTACAGAATACGCTTTCGTTTCACTACTCCTGGAATCCTGATCTGCAAATGTATCCTCTGGATATTTCAGATATGTAAGATTAGGATCCCGTTTCTCGTGCCCCGCATCCGCGACCTCGTCCCGGATTGCCTTGTTCACATAACCGCTCTGGAAATCTCCGGCAAAACCACCGGCCGTATCGCCCTCAACAAAACCGCCGTCGACATACGTCACATCATTCCCTTCGAACTTCGGAATCATGTATGGAACGGCGCCGAGGAGCCCATTAACTGTCAGGGCTTTTAACGCATCCGCATTGCCATCCTCCAGAAGACTAGCAAGACCGCCCGCCGAAGACTGGCCGACAAAACCGCCTGCGATACCGTCCTGCATGTTCGCCTTGACGCTAAGGAGCTTATTAACATGGCAGTCTGTGACCGTCACGCTGTTGGCAAGTCCGGCATAGCCGCCCGCAGTATAATCCGCCTCATTATCGGTTTTCTTTCCCTTCTCTTCGACAGTAAATCCATCGGCGATACCGGTGACATTGGCCCGCATGTATGCTGTGCGGACACCATCACCAATCGAAAGCAGGTTGCTGGCATTGACCAAATCGATTCCAAGGAGTTTCAGGTTCAGTCCGCCTGCCCCAAGCAGGTCTCCCGGACCGGTCGCGCCGACGAACCCACCGGCATAGTTTCCTGCAGTGACTGACTGCAATTCAGTAAGTTCCACATCGTAGATGTCACCGCCGATGGCGCAGCCGAAACCCCCACCGGCATACTTCGATTCCGCCGTGACAGTATAGCCGTCTTTTTTCCTTTGATCATCAGGCTCGATTTGCTGCTTATAAGGTCTGAACTTACTTTCGTGAACCTCAATTGAACACATTGACTGTGGACGTTCCTTAGAGTAATACTGTGCATAATAGGTAAGGGAAATTCCCTTGACATCCGTATCGCAGACCGTAAATTTCAGGAACTTGCCAATTCCTACCGTATCTCCAAGAAGACCCCCAGACGATGCGCTCCTAACGAACCCGGCAACACCACCTGCGTAACTTCCCGCTCTGACACTGACCAGTCGGGAAACATTATTTTTCTTTCTTTCTTTAATAGGAAGTATGGTTCCTGCCTCTCTGTACTTATGTAGCTTTCGTATATATGTCTCCTCAGATTTGGTGACCAGAGTACCCTCGCCAAAACCGATCAGACCTCCCGCGTTACTCCCTTGTGTACTCACCTCAACAGAGCCGAGCACCTGACATCCCATTACAGCTGACGGAGCAACACCCGCCAAATCCAGAAGGGCTTGAGACGGACTGCCGTTACCAACCAGCTGTGTCAAAGCACCAGTAACTGTGCCCAGGAGATCCGCCCCGTTCTGGATGTGGCTACCCAGTGAGACCAGAGACCCCATCATAGCCTCGCCGGCAAAACCACCGATATAATCTCGCTTATGATCCGTTTCTAAATGTGCATCGCGGGCGGATTCAACGATGATACGTGAATCTCCATCTACAGTATCATTGAACGCATAACTATTGCATAGAATACCAACAAAGCCTCCAAGGACGCTCCCGCCTCTGACAATTATGTCACTGTCATTAATAGCGCAGTTCACAAGCTCGCCATTCGGATTCAGATTTTGCGTTACGTTTACACCTAGCCCACTAAGAGTAGTATTAATCACAGCGTCACGGACAATCCCTGCAAAACCGCCCCCGAACATATCAGCGTTCACAATCATGTAATCACAGTCACTGACAAGACAGTCTGCAATTCTTACCCCTTCTACTGATCCGGCAAAACCACCAACACCGAACTTTTTCTCCTCGTTTGAAAGAACTGTTTTTGAGACAGTACATCTGCTGATTTCCGGTGCATTGTATCCAGTTGGCACAAGATACTTAACGGCTAGTACATTATGAAGCAAGAGAGTAATCAGGTCACCAAGGCCAACTCCTGGCAGCAGGTTCAGAATACGAGTCAGAAGGGTTGTAAGGCTTCCCAACACGTTGGACAGACCGGAATATGTGGGGGTCCCCTCTACATGACCGACAAATCCGCCTTTACCGACGATCTTGCCGCCAGCTTCATTAGCAAAGCTTGTCGTACCTGTCTCATATAGCGTCGCCTTTGTAGTGACACTGAAACACTCAACCTCGCAGTCCTCGACAGTGACCTGTCCGACGATTTTTCCTGCGAATGCACCAGTTGCCACATTATTGGGGTCACCTCTCCTCGTATCCAATAATTCGCTTAAGGATAGATTAATTTGTTTACCGGTAAGAGCAGATAGCAGTAGACCTAAAAGATCATCTAAAAGCCTTCCTAATACGTTGTCCGTCAAGATATGAAGAAGACTATCCTGCACCTTGCTGTAGACAGCTTCATTATTCACAACACCATGAATGAGCTTCAGGTTCCTTACTTCGGCCTTTGTCTCATTGTAAGTCGAATTATTAATTTCAGAGGTTATGGTACCAAAGAAGCCGACGCCCTCCTGCTTTTCTAAATCAAGGCAGCCAACCACTCCTTCATATGTTACCAGCTCAGGTTCAATATAAATGTAGGATATCTCCGGGCGAACTGAAGCAGTTATACCAGTCTTGTCCTCATTCCAGATTTTTTCCCCCTCTTCTCTCGTTATCTTCGCACCGATCATTGTACCGGTGAACATGAGCGGTCTCCAGACCGGAGACTCCTCTATGACTTCCGAGTCTCTCTTATCTTCGTTCGCGTGGACGCGCATGTCGATATCTCGGAAAATGATATAATTGGCGTCTTTCGAATACTTAAGGGGACCGGAGCCAGAGCTTCGCCTTGTTGCGCTCAAATCATACCCGCCCTTTCCATCCGAGGCACAATATACCGTACGCTTATTGGGAAAGAAACTAAATCCGTCGTATTCATACTTAATTCCAGAACCGTATATTTCTTGCAGCGGGTCATTATAGAGGCGACTCTTTGAAAAGTCCTTTGCCTGACCATCCGAGTCAACGTATACCCCTTTTTTCCAATCCGGGTGTGCCTGAAGTAGACTCGAATCACTACATCCGATCAAATCTGCATCACCAGGATATTCAAGCTCAACAGTATCTGTAATCCATTTTGTCGAGCCAAACCCTCTTGTTTGTGTAACTTTGTATACAGGTTCATGGACCTGCCAATCACTGCCAATCGCATCTAACTGCTGACGATCTCCGATCAGTATGTACGTCGTCCCTCCGATATCTACAGTTGTCTGGCCAAAGTAATCACGACCATCGATAATCCCCGTATTCTCAATCTGCCCTGATACTTCACCTGACACTGGCGTTGCAGGATCAATTGAAAATGTACGCGACAGTTTGTATATATTGCCTGACGCTGAGTCATATTTCACATTTTTATTAGATAATCCGTCATATGTTATCTCTCTGCCTGTACCAAACTGGTTTACGTCATAGTCATTTGTGAGAACTGGCCAATCTTCGCGAGCCTCTGACTGACCAAGGACTTCCAACTGATAAATATTCTGAATATACACATAGTGTTTTCGATTACCAAGCACTCCCTCACTGACATATACTCGCTTACAATCACTAGAATATTCATATGTTGTCTTATCACACGTAAAACTCCCCGTAAAATCAGCCGGAAGCTGCCATATCGGGTTATCGGCACTCTCCGTCATTTCTATGTCATTTGCCAGATAATAGACACCGTCTGACGGATAGGTAACTGTCTTCGTGAGCGGAACCTCATTTATGGTCCTTTCCTCATCCACGATCTTGCCAACGCCGACCCTTTTGAGCTGCTGATAGCCGGTATCGTAGGTGCTGATTATTATTGCACCATCTGGACGGTAGGGGAGTTTGGACTGCGATACATCATATTCTGTTTTTGCAGTGAACTTTTCTGAGAGATAGTATGTATTATTCGTGCCTGTATATGAACCGCCAGTATTATTACCATCTCCATAATTGAAGGGATCAAAATCCTGAGCATGAATCGTATCATTAGTAGTATCTGCATCAGCTGCAGCCGCCATCTGATAACGATTATAGAAATATACATTTCCTGAGTCATATACCGTCAGGTTAGTCCCATCTATGAGCAGGGTGCTATTGTCGTTGCCGTTAGCCGCTGCTGAAGTAAACGTCCCCATGAAACCGGCAGGCACGCTCCACGCCGTACTTGAAGTCAGCTTTATGTCATTCGTCAGGTAATAGATTGCATCGTTCGAATAGGTCAGATAAATAGGTTCCTCATCTGACACCGAAATATTAATAAAATCACCCTCTCCAAAGCTCGTCGGATCATTCGTCTTAACTGGCTCATTAGTCCCAATCGCCTGAAGCTGATCAAAATTCGAAATGTAAATCATCCCATTCTGATAAACATCATTCGCCGCACGAGTCGGTTCCCCCACTCCGCGCGTTGAAGCGCCTTTGGATGCTTTTTTCGGAGCAGAAGTCGTCGTCTGCGCATTTTCTTCCTGTGCAGCCGCACTTGTCCCAAGAATATAAGTCGAGAACCTCTCCGCCTCACAATAGACCACGCCGCTCCCCGCAGCACCCTCGTCACCGTCCAGGACCTCAAGCTTCGCCGCCGCGTCGCCATTCTCAAGGTATGCCGCAAGCGTCTCCTGCGCGCCTTCCTCATCGGAAGTCACATGATAGAAGGACAGGCCGCCGCTCTGCGCGATAGCTTCTCCGACCGTCGTGCCATGGAACTCAAGGCGCACTGAACCGTGAGACGGCTGCACTTTGTTGCCGTCCCTGTCAAAGAGGCTGATCTCGTAGGAGAGCCAGGACTTCGCGCCGTTCGACGGGGCTGCGTCCGCCGGGTATGCAGCGGCATATCCGCCGTCCGGAAGGTCGCCAACAAGACGGATCCCGTCTGCCGGGTCTTCCGCCAGTTCCTCCATGGAAGCGTCCTCGTAGATCCGCGCCTCCATGGTCTGTTTTGTATACTCTTCCGGCAGGGACGCATAGCCGAGGATCTCCTCCGCGTCCGTCCTACAGGTCACTGTGCGCACACGGTCAGGGCCGTCTGAGTATTCTGTGGTTTCTTCCGACTGCATGGCAGCCAGTTGGTCGGGGGTATAATACTCGCCATAGATGGAATCACCCGCGTCACCAGTGATCACGTCCATCACGGGGATCTCTATCTCCTCGCCGGTCTCGGAATCCGTCTCCGTAACCGCACGGGTATCAAGGACGATGCCAACACGCACGTCCTTATCTATATAAACATTATAATCGTCGTCATCTTCCTCTGCTGTCAGGCCGTCGAGCGCACCCGCCGGTCCAAGGAAGACAATGTCTCCGGGGAGTGGCTCGTATGTGCCGGGCGCAAGAAAACTGCCCGCGTCCATGAGCGAGATGACCCACTCAGAAGTGTCCGTATAATGTGAAAATGCAACTTCAGGAATACCTGCGTAGTGCAGGCAGAAGGATACGAAGGCAGCGTCCCACTTCCCATAAGGAATTCCCGCCCAGTCGCCATAGCGGCTGTAGGGATGCACGGTGCCATCCTCATCCTCTGTATAATTAAGAATGCTCTCCGGAATATCTTCCTGGCTCTGCGCGACCTGCAGAAGGTCCTCGGACCAGTCCCCTGTGAGGGAGTTAAGCGGGAGAGTTTCTTCCATTTCTTCTGTCGTCAGTACATCGGCCAAGAGATCCGCGCCCGTCTCAGGCGTTCCATCTTCCGCCACCTCCGGGTCCAAATATGCGCTGCCCTGCACCGTCTCGTCCATATCAGCCGGTTTTTCAACGTCCTGCTCAGCCATGTCATAGATGGAATCTGTCATATTCGCGGCATATGCATAAGGAGAAACGCTGCCGGTGAGCAGCACGATTATGAGAGTAAATGCAATAATTCTTTTGTATGTCTTGAAAATGGTTCTCATATTTCTTCCGGCGGAATCCTCTTATGATACTGCCAAGAGGGGTCCTGCCTTTTCTCCTTTCTGCTTTGGGCGGGAGGTATATCAACTGCATATTCCTAACGTCTGGCAAGTTAGGAATATGCAGATCACTTTATCATTTTTCTAAAGTCTGAGACATCAGATCGCCCCCGGACCCCGGCGTATGGCCGGGGCCCGTCGGGGCGGATAACCACTATCTTTTGGAGGTGCCTGTTCGCCTATGGGATGATGGCGAACAGGTATTATAAGTAAATACTCAATTACCGCCTGCAATTCGTGGCTATCGGATTAACTAAAGTAATACTTAATTAAAGTTTGTTTCAGCCTATGCGACGACGGGTCACAAGGACAACACCGCCACCGATGACGAGGATCGCGCCAAGGATGTAGAAGATCGTGGTGCCGATGCCGCCGGTGGAGGGAAGGGTTGCACCCTGATTGTTAGCTATTTCAGAAGCAACAACACTTGATGTCGCCGGAGTAACTGGAGTGGCTGCACCCACAGGATTATAGCCAGTCGGAGCCTTAAGCTCATACCAAGAATATGTCACGTTAGCGTCAAGTCCATTAACCAAAATGTCATTCCCTGTGCCCGCGACAGTGAGGACATCACAATATACATCGTTCGCAATAGGAGTATCGCCGTTATTGAAACTCTTTGGATCTACATGAGCCTCCGATTCCGTGGCAACTCTGTAGCTAGTGTCAGATAAATAAACTAAGTGAACAACATTACCATTGCCATCACGGAGCTCGAAGATAGCACCTGCAATAGGAGTTTTATTAGTAGTATCACTACCATCATACTTCGTCAGTTTAATCTGCTGGGTTTTGACGTCAACAGTATCCTCTGTAGAAGTATAGTCCGCGCCATAATCAAGTTTCACCTTATTGGTGTTTGCATTAGCTCTTTGAACAACAGCGCTTGAATTGATAATAGCATAATAAGTAAAGGTTACTGTTTTACCCTTGAGAGCCTCAACTTGTTCTTGAGTCAGACTGATTGTAAAAGTTCCGTTAGTAGGATTTGATGAAGTAAAATCAAGTACCGGCTCAGGAGTATCTGAGCCATCCACAGCTGTTATATACACTTGACCATCAATGCTGGGCGTCGTTGTAGGATCTACATAGTAAGCTTCATTGGAGTCAGTATTCTGAGCAACAATTGGAGTAAGACCAGCAGTATAAGTATCGGTGATCGTAATAGTCTTATCAGCGCCGTCAGGAACTTTCAACTCAACAGTGAAAGTCACTATATCACCAATCTGTGCACTTTCATCGCTTTCATCAACTTCCTTATCTACAGTTGGATAAGTATTCTTTTCGTTGATAGTTACAGGGCTAAGGGTCTGAACGGCAAGGTTTGTACCGAGATTAGATTTGATCAAGTAATAACCAGCAGTAATTCCATCCCTGAACGTCAGAGTCGATCCGGTCATCTCTTTAGTAGCAGTAGCTGGAAAATAACTTCCGTAAGTATCATCCGAAATCAAAGAATTCATAGCTGCAGCGATAGTATCAGCACTCGTATCGCTGTTTTTTAAAGTAACATACCAACGATCTGCTGTTACATCTGTAGCCGCAGGAGTCAGATTGAAAATAGCAGCCATTTCGGTATTAGTCGCGATGCCGTTAGCCTGGTCCTGCGATGTAACGTAATAGTTTGCAGTGCCCGGAATTGTTGTGACACCGTTTGCCCCTACTGTCGGATCTGACAAAATATCAGCACTAAAAATCTTGTAGACAGTATAGGTGGCATTACTATTACTTCCTAGTTCTCCGCTATATGAGCTATCACGATTAATCGTTATACTAGGTGGTGTTGGTGTGTAAGCTACATTATAGGTAACGTCTGCATTATGCGTACTGTAATCTAGACTATTTACAGTAACGGTCACTGTTTTATCATATCCTTCGATATCATCTACTCTAACAACGTTCGGATATTGGTTCAAACTTTGAAGAGCCGACTTTGCAGCTTCTTCCGAAACTGGAAGTACCCATACCCTGCTACCATCTATGTTGTCAAAAGTCGGAGTATCACCATTAATACCATAATATTCGGTGCCCCCTACAATAACTCTAGCTCTTTGGCCCTCAGGTATTCCGGTAAAAGTAAAATGTACCGTGAGCGTACCTAAGTACTCTGCAAACACCGACGCCGGCATCAGCATCATCGTCAGCACTGCTACTATTAAAATAGCCATCATCTTTCTTATTTTCTTCATGTTTTTTCATCCTTTCTTTTTGTCCCCTCCGGGACCTCTGTCTGT
>Ga0326514_10003000_pt1 | contig 10687 bp, 9 predicted proteins | sample 3_2548_0518_D_FD_203653 | JGI IMG/M metagenome (GOLD analysis project Ga0326514, IMG submission 203653) | Bovine rumen microbial communities from UC Davis, California, United States - 3_2548_0518 | ecosystem: Host-associated > Mammals > Digestive system > Stomach > Rumen | place: USA: California... | reverse complement strand
AAGGGCAGTGCCAAGGCGCTGTCAGGGGCGCTTAAGATCGCTATCAACAGCGTGTACGGACTCACCGCTGCCAGGTTTCCGAATCCATTCCGGGACGATCGGAATATTGACAACATCGTGGCCAAGCGTGGCGCGCTGTTCATGGTCAACCTGAAGCACGAGGTGCAGCGCCGAGGCTTTACCGTGGTGCACATCAAGACCGACTCCATCAAGATCGCCAACGCCACGCCCCAGATCATCGACTTCTGTGTGAAGTACGCCAAGCTCTACGGCTACAACTTCGAGCATGAATCGACTTACGACCGCATCTGCCTGGTCAACGATGCCGTGTACATCGCGAGGTATGCGGACAAGGAGAAGTGCGAGCGGCTCTACGGTTATATTCCCGAGAAGAACGGCGACGGTGAGCAGTATGTCGACGGCGTTCGGGTTCACGAGGGCTGGACCGCTACGGGCGCTCAGTTCCAGCAGCCGTTCGTGTTCAAGACGCTGTTCAGCGGAGATCCTCTGACCTTTGACGACTACTGTGAGACCAAGAGCGTAACCAGTTCGATCGTGCTGGACATGAACGAGGGCTATCCGGACGTGAGTGAATGGGAGGAAGAGCTGGAGCGCAGGCTGTGGAACGAGGAGCACCCCGATAAGAAGCCGAGAAAGCTGAACGCGGAATGGGCTTCAATGGGCGACGACGATATTCGCGCTGAGATCGCCAAAGGGCACAACTACCAGTTCGTCGGACGGACCGGTCTGTTCTATCCGATTCAGCCCGGAAGGCACGGCGGAACAATGTACCGGGAGAAGGACGGCAAGTATTTCGCGGTAGGCGGTACGAAGGGCTATCGCTGGCTGGAGGCCGAGACGGTGCTGCAGCTTGGGAGGCAGAGTGACCTGGATCCGAGATACCACGACGAGCTGGCCTCTGAAGCCATCGCGACGATTGGGCAGTTTGGCAGCTTTGAACGCTTTATCTCGGGCGACGCTCTTGATATTTCCAACGCGGAAGAGGTATCGACCGTGCCATGCGGAGATGGCAAGTACAACACATGCTTTGACTGCCCCAACTGTGTGGACGACCAGTGCAGAAGGGGGTACAGCCTTGCAGCGTACATCAATCAGTGAAAGGAGCTGGCATGACGCATGCCCGATGACAACGAGCTTCGCCCGAGCGAATCGAGCGAGGTTTATATTCACGACCAGGACACGGCTGTTCGGCAGCAGCGGGCCAGGACCGCCGCAGCGAACTACAGGGCGCATGCGGGATGGACGAACCCGTCAAACTTCCAGCCTGCGCCTGCAGCGCCTTCAGACGATCCGGAGCCCCCTTCCGAGGGGGATGATATTTCGCCAGGCGAGTCTGTAAAGGTCGGCTACTACGACGGCCTGCTCCCTTCGCACCGCAATACGACTTCAACCGAGGTCACGCGCTTTGGAACGGAGCTCGCCAATTACAAGACGTACTACGACGACCACATACGCCAGCCCGGCCAGCCCCGGTATCAGATGCCGACAAGTCAGGTGACCCCACTGGACGTGACCGACGACGGCGCTGAGCGTCCGAGCGAATCCAATCTGGTCGGCGATTACGACGTTGCGACCGGTGGATATTCTGGGATCTCCGTCAGTTCAACTGGAACGACCGGCACTCAGGGCTCGGCCTATACTCAGAAGCTGGCCTCAGCGAACTCTAAGTTTGCCAAGCTGCAGTCCGAGACAGACAACGACGGCATCAAGAAGACCTTCGAAAGGCTGACGTCCAACTTCGATACGAAGTACGGACGGGATGACAGTTCACAGACCGACCGAAGCAAGATGAGCGTCGTGGAAGCCGGAAAGAAGGATGTCGCGACTATTAAGGGGGGCATCAACACCAAATTCCGGGACGCTTCGCTCTACGGAGGAACTGATTCTGCACATCCTGGAACGTCGAGTGAGCCTGCGACCAACACCGTCAAATGGCTCGGACCAACTGTCGAAACTCGCGTTGAAGAGATGGTCGACAACATCATGAGCAAACTCATCGCACCTTCCGAGTTCAACACGTTGTGCGATGAGATGCTCGGCTATATCAACCAGAACAAGACCTACAGCCAGTGGAAGAGCGCCCGTGGCAGCAATTACTCCAATCGCTTTACAGAAGCGATGATGCAGAACTGCTGGAACTGCGCGTTGACCAGAACTGAACTGTACAAGACCATGGCCAGAGAGATGCTGAATTATATACGGCAGAACTGGTCCTATAGCCAGTGGAAGAGCGCTCGTGGAAGCAATTACTCTGGCAAGTTTTCAAACAGCATCATGCAGAAATGCTGGAACGACATGACTGACTATAACAATCAAACCTGAATCATTGAATGGAGGATTTCGAAATGAGCAATTACACCTACAACGAGAACACCGGCCGCTATCGCATCAAGAAGGCAGAGATCTGGTTCCCCAACTTCGCGGGCGTCCAGAGCCAGTACAATCAGGCAGGCAAGCGCAATTTCAAGGTGGCTATTTCCGAGGAGCTGGCGACCGATCTGGAGGATCAGGGCATCCGCATCAGCGAGCTCAAGCGGCGGGACGACACCGAGCCCCAGCGCTACACCACGAAGATCGGCGTCTATCCCGATTCCAAGATATTCCTGGTGACCGATGATCACAAGGCCCAGCCCATCAAGGTCGAGGACAGCGAGTGCATCGATCGAGAGTTCCGCAACGGCCTGATCCGCAACGGCGAGGTGGACGTGAAGTTCCACGTATCGGTCAACAACCGGCTGAACCCGCCCACGCCTTATCTGCGGCTGGACGCGATCTATTTCCCGATCGACATGGACGATCAGTCGGACGACTACTCCGACTATCAGGTGGTCGATCACCTGTAACGGAGGTGAACGGCCATGAGCGATGTCGTCTACATGCCCCAGCAGAAGGCGGCCATCAACAAGCTGCATTCGGGATGCATACTCTGTGCGCCGGTGGGCACCGGCAAGTCGATCACCGCTCTTGGCTATTTCTTTGACAAGGTGTGCCGCGGCGTTGAATGGACCGACGGGGTTTCCCGCGGACCGCTCATGGACCCGCGGCCGCTTTTTATCATCACCACCGCCAGGAAGCGGGACACGGGGGAGTGGGACGCTGAGTTCGAACGGTTCGGCTTTGACGTGCCGCTGGTCGTCGACTCGTGGAACAACATGCACAAGTACACCGACGTGCGCGGCGCGTTCTTCATATTCGACGAGCAGCGGGTGGTGGGCAGCGGAAAGTGGACGAGGGAGTTCTACAAGATCACTTCCAAGAACATGTGGATTCTGCTGTCCGCCACGCCGGGCGACACCTGGGCGGATTACATTCCTGTATTCATCGCCAACGGCTTTTACAAGAGCCGAAGCCAGTTCCTTTACAGGCACGCGGTGTTCAAGCCATATTCAAAATTCCCCCAGGTGATGCGCTGGGACGACGTCGGACATCTCGAGGAGCTGCGCCGAAAGATCACCGTGACCATGACCCCGGTCAAGCACACCGAGCGCCACTACGAGGAGATCTATACCGGCTACGACCGGGAGAAGTACGATACGGTGGCGAAGGGCCGGTGGAATCCGTTTACGGATGAACCGGTGAAGGATATTTCCGAGGCCTGCCGGTTGATGCGCCAGATCGTGAACAGCGATGGCGAGCGGCTGGAGGCTTTGGAGAATCTCATGAAGGAGCACGACAGGATCATCGTGTTCTACAATTTCAACTTCGAGCTCGAGGCCCTGAGAACGCTTGGGCAAATCGTAACCATTGCCGAGTGGAACGGGCAGCGCCATCAGCCGATACCGGAGACGGACCGATGGCTCTACCTGGTTCAGTACAGCGCCGGGGCCGAGGGCTGGAATTGCGTGGAAACCAATGCGATTGTATTTTACAGTCAGAGCTACAGTTACAAGCTGATGGAGCAGGCGGCGGGAAGAATCGACCGCATGAATACACCGTTCGAAGATCTGTATTACTACACGTTGCGCTCCCACGCCAGCATTGACGTCGCGATTGCCCGTGCACTTAAAGGCAAGCGCACGTTCAACGAAAAGAACTTTGCTAAGATGACCCAACTCGACTTACCCATCACGACCACGCCTTGAGCGTCCTCGCGGATACCGGTGTGCGCAAATCGACATTCGCGAGGAAAACAAGGCACTAAATGGAGGAGAGGGTTTCCCTTTTTTGGGCGGATTATGACGAATGAGGCATTCGTCCCGAAGGGAACCCTCTCTTATTTTTTTTGCGCTTCGGTTTGCGTACACATGCGCACGGCGTTCCGAACAGCATGGCGATTCCCTCCGCTGTTTTAGCGGGGTCGCGCCGGCCTGGGCCACCGGTACGATTTCGCGCTTCTTCATCGATGTTCCCTCCTCACCAAAGTGTGCACATGGGACGCGGTGCGCAGCTGTACGCAAACCGAACGGGAGTAATGGTCATGAAACGAGAGAACAAGTTTCAGCATGAGCTGATACAGATGATTCGAAACCGCTGGCCCGGATCGGTGGTTTTGAAGAACGACGCGAACTACACGCAGGGGATACCCGACCTGCTGGTGCTGTACGAGAATCAGTGGGCAATGCTGGAATGCAAGCGTTCCGCCAATGAACCCCATCAGCCCAATCAGGATTATTACGTGTCAAAGCTGAACGGCATGTCCTACGCGAGCTTCATCTGCCCGGAGAACGAGGACGAGATCCTCGACGAGATGGACCGGTATTTTCGCGGGGAGGACGCACTGACGTAGCTTCGCGGCAAATGGAACCGGCCTTTTATTTTTCTCTGGAGGGATGACGAATGGAGTGGAACAGACACCCTGAACTGACAAACCGGCACACCTTTCTGAGCCCGAGCAAGTATTCGTTTCTTCGCAAGAGCGACGAGGAGCTGGTGAGCTCTTACTACAGCTCGTTTGCGACGGAGATCGGAACGGCGGTGCACGCGTTCGCGGCAGACTGCATCAAGCTGCAGCACACACTGGACGAAGAGGACTGGCGGCATCTGGAGTTTGAGCTGCTGCGCAAGCAATTCCCGCGCGGCGCTTTTGACATCGAGTTCATATTTCCGACGGTGCGCATGTACGTGAACGACAGCATCGCCCGTCAGATGGACCCAGAGATCGGGCTGCTGTACTCGAACCTGTGCGGCGGCACGGCGGACGCGATAGCATTTCGCAGGAAGAAGCTTTTCATACACGATCTGAAGACGGGAACGACACCGGCCAAGATCGACCAGCTGATGGGCTATGCGGCCCTTTTCTTTTTGGAGTACGGTTACAAGCCTGAATCAACTCACACCGAGTTACGTATATATCAGGCTGGCGATATTTTCGTCTGTGAACCAAAATCCGATGAGGTTCGGGAGGTGATGGAAGGCATTGTTCATGCGGATTTGGTTCTGCAAAATCTGAAGGAGGAATAGGCCCATGAGCGACTACAGGGAACAGGGAACAGGGAACGGGGAACAGGAATACCTGGATTACCGCCATCCCGACTACTACAAAAACTGGTACCCGGAGGCGAAGGACGAGGCTGAGGCATATTCACTTTGGCACGCGGAGGAAGAGGCGATGGACCCGTATGAGGTCTACGAGAAGCTTCCACCGTGGATCGTGAGCCGGCATTACTACGCGCACGAGGCTGAGGCGAGGCACGCCGAGGTTTACGGCTCTGGCGACGACTACGACCCGGAGCAGACCATGGAAGTTATTTCTGAGGCCAACCGGACGCTTGCCCACTACGGCACGCCGAGGCACTCGGGAAGATACCCCTGGGGCTCGGGCGAGAACCCGTATCAGCGCAACGCCGACTTTGTCGGGCAGGTGCAGAAGCTGAAGGACAGGGGAATGACACCCACACAAATTGCCTATTCGATGGGCATGAACACAAGCCAGTTCCGAAAGAAGCTCGCCAATGCCAAGAACGAGATGCGCGCCTACGAGGTGGCAGAGATGTACCGGCTGTACGACAAGGGTCTTTCCCGGTCCGCGGTGGCCAGGCGGATGGGGATCAATGAATCGACCCTACGCGGCTATGAGAACAAGGGCATCGAGCAGCGCATGACGAAGACCGCGAGGAACGCTGAGCTTCTGAAGAAGGCTGTGGATGAGCGCGGTTATATTGACGTCGGCGCGGGAATGGAGCATCACCTGGGCATCACAAAGCATAGCCTTGGCAACGCCCTGAGCATCCTGAAGGACCAGGGCTATAAGGTGATGGACGTGTACTATGAGCAGCTGGGCACCGGCAAGCGCACGACGGTGAAGACGCTCTGCCCTCCGGGAACGGAGTGGAAGGACGTCATGAAGAACCGTGACAAGATCAAGCCGCCTATCGATCTATATTCGGAGGACGGCGAGGTCATTCGCCCCATCGAGACGCCGGTGAGCGTCAGCAGCAAGCGCATCGCCATACGGTATCCCAACGACGACGGACTGATAGGCAACGACGGGCAGAAGTACAAGGACAACGATCTGAACCCGCTGGGCGGCCTGGCAAAGGACGGCGTGATCGAGGTGCGCAGGGGCGTGGAAGAGCTCTCGCTGGGAAAGGCGAGGTATGCCCAGGTGCGAATCGCCGTGGACGGCAGCCATTACCTGAAGGGCATGGCGGTCTACGGGGACAACATGCCGGACGGCGTGGACATCATATTCAACACCAATAAGAAGGTCACCACGCCGATGATCAACAAGGACGACCCGGACCATTCGGTGCTCAAACCGATGAAGCGGGATAAGAACGGCAATATTGACGCGACCAATCCCTTCGGCGCAAACATCAAGACCGACGACGAGAGCGAAGACGGGCTGATTCGGGCCCAGCGGCACTGGAAGGACGAGAACGGCGTGGAACATCAGAGCGCGCTAAACATCGTCTCCGAAGAAGGCACGTGGAACACCTGGAGCAAGAACCTTGCGAGCCAGTTCCTGTCCAAGCAGCCCACGAATCTGGCCAAGCAGCAGCTGGACCTGGCCTATAACATCGCCGAGGACGAGTTCAAGGAGATCGCCTCCTACGACAACCCGACGGTGAGGGCCAAAATGCTGGAGGACTTTGCGGGTCTTACGGATTCCAAGGCCGTGCACCTGAAGGCGGCGGCACTGCCCCGTCAGGCGACCTGCGTTATTTTACCGCTGACCAACACCAGCGACACCGAGATCTATGCGCCCCAGTTCCGGGACGGCGAGCAGGTGGCTCTGGTGCGATTTCCTCACGCAGGGCGGTTTGAGACGCCGATACTGACGGTCAACAACAATAACAAGGAAGCCCAGCGCGTATTTGGGTCGAACCCGATCGACGCCGTCGGCATCAACGCCAAGGTGGCCGAGCGCCTTTCGGGTGCTGACTTTGACGGCGATACCGTCCTGGTCCTGCCCACCGAGAACGTGAACATCAAGGGCACGGCCAACAACCGTCCCAGCGCCTACAAGAGCCTGGACGACTTCGACGCGAAGAAGCTATATCCGAAGTACCCCGGCATGCACATCATGACCGATCAGGAGAAGGGACAGGAGATGGGTTCGGTGTCGAACCTGATCACCGACATGACCTTGAAGGGCGCTTCGGACGCGGAGATCTGCCGGGCCGTGAAGCACTCGATGGTCGTCATCGACGCCCAGAAGCACGAGCTTAACTGGAAGCAGTCGGAGCAGGACTTCGGCATTCCCCAGCTGAAGGCAAAGTATCAGGGCGGCGAGCGCAGGGGTGCAAGCACTTTCATTTCCCGTTCTACCAGCGACATGTACGTGGACGAGCGGAAGCTGAAGGCCCCCAGCAAGATGACGCCCGAGGAGTACAAGCGATATTTGGCCGGCGAGGTCATCTACACGCCCACCGGGCGCACCAAGCGGGTTTCTGACCCGATCAAGAAGCTGCTGACCAATGATCAGAAGAAGATCCTTGAAGAAGGCACTGAAGCCCAGAAGCGTGAGCTCCGGCGAGAGCTATATTCTGAGGGCAAGATGGCCACCAAGGACAAGGTGGTTCAGGAGAAGGTCAAGAAGGGCGCGGAGTACGACCCGTATGACCTGCTCAGCCGCAATGAACAGGGCCAGACCACCCGCATGGAGCTGATCTATGCGGACTACGCCCGCAAGATGAAGGCTCTTGCCACGAAGGCGAGGGCTATGGCACGCCAGGAGGTTGATATTCCCTACGATCCTGAGGCGCGCAAGCAGTACAAGCAGGAGTACGAACAGCTGAAGGACGCCATCGCCAGGGCGGAGAGCAACGCTCCGCTGGAAAGGCAGGCTCAGCTGATCGCGAACACCAAGTTCGCCGCTATTAAGTACAACAACCCTGACATGGACAAGGAGCATCTGAAGCGCGAGAAGGGCCGGCAGCTGGACATCGCCAGAAAGACGGTCGGTGCTAAGCGCTATGCCATCGGCACCAAGGACAACCCGCTGACCGACAGGATGTGGGAAGCCATATCCAAGGGCGCGATCACCAAGACGATGCTCAGGCAGGTTCTCAACAACGCGGACATGAGCCGGGTCAGGGAACTGGCCATGCCGAAGACCAAGACCGGGATTTCTCCGGCGAAGCTGAGCCTGGCGAAGCAGATGCTGAAGAATGGGTACAGTCAGGCGGACGTCTGCGACCAGCTGGAGATCAGCAGGAGTAAGCTGCTCAATGCGATTGGGACAGCGAACTTCTAAGGCTATATTCTGTCACAGCCCGAAGTGGCATTAAGGAGTTGAAGACAAATGTATGAAGATTACCTGATGCACTTCGGGATTCTGGGGCAGAAGTGGGGTGTGAGAAGGTTTCAGAACCCAGATGGAAGCCTGACAGCGGCGGGAAGAGAGCGGTATGGTATATCTGACAAGCAGGTCCGAAAGGATCAGGCGCGTATGAACTTCAAGGCGAAGATGGGCCAGCGTGACGATCATTTTCGTGAGAAGCACACGATCCCCGCAGGAACGAAGATGTACCGCACCACCGTCGACCCCGAAGAAGCGTCTCACGAGGCCATGTATGTGAGTTACCTCGACCCGGACCGCTATCCCTATCGGGGCGGATGGGTCCGAACGACGGGGAAAGCCGACAAAGCTTATGAGAACGAGTACACGCTGACGAAGGACGTTACCGTTCCCGGAAGGGACGAGCTTTCCAAGGTGATCAAGGACGTCGTGCAAAAGGATCCAGAGGTCATGAGCAACACCGTACGGACATGGTGCGAGATGAATAACATCGGCCTGACAGGAGTATTGGACTACTCTCCGGCTTATACCGAAAGGGGTAAGCAGTTTATGGCCGATCTGATGGCTCAGGTTGGCGACCAGCCGGCTTCCAAGTCATATTACATGCTATCGTCCACCTTTGGCAAGAACCCTGAGCTCAGAGGGCTTGTCATCAGTGAACTCAAGCAGCGCGGGTACAATGCCATGACGGACGAGGCTTCTATCGGAGGCGCGAAAGTCAAGCTTCCGGGCGTCAAGAAGAACATCGACTTTGAACGTCATGGTGTTGACGCGCTGATTCTGTTCGATGGAAACGATGTTCTGCAAAAGAACAAGACCAGCCATATTTCAAGGTTCAGCGAGATGCGTTATGCGGGCAAGCAGCGCAGATGGCAGAACCGGGCGGCTTGGGCAAAGGGCAAATGGGGCGTCATGGATGGCGTGGCGCTGTAACCAAGCTATTTTTGAAAGGAGCGAGACCTATGAGCAACATGAAAATCGAAGCCCCCTGGTACGCGTTTCACAAAAAGGTGAAGGCGCTGTTTGAGGGCGACAAGGACATTGAGGTTTGCGATATTTACAAGCCTCAGGAAGGCGACGACTCGTACTTTGCCTTCGACATCCTGGTGCGCAAGCACGAGAAGTTCCTGGCGCTGGACAAGGTGATGCCCGCAACCGTGGAGTTCGGCAACATTTCCGTCGGCATCTGCGTGCAGGACCTGGAGAACAGCTTTGACGAGGGTCATCCCATTCAGCTGTTCGCTGCTATATTTGACGGCAATCCCCACATCCAGGACATCAAGGAAGTGCGTGACCATACCGGCACGCTGCACGGCTACGTGCGGTTCAAGCCCGAGGTCATCCAGTTCTTGCATGACGACATCAGCGACTACAACGGCAACTGGTCTGGTCTGGCCCAGGAGATCGCAAAAGAAGTGTTCACTGACATCAACGGTGTGCACTTCTGCACCGCTCCTGCCAATGGCGTGGACAAGCCGCTGGGTGAGTGGCCGTAAGAAAGGGCACCTTGAGAAGAGTAGAGGACGGTTCCAAGCGAATTGGACTGCCCTCTACCCTTTTACCTGAAAACGAGGCCTGTGGGTATTGCTATATTTGAACACTACTGGCCAATGGAATGGAGTTGACGGCGCTGTGAAGGCAAAGTGGGTGACAACGCGTGACAATCCTTACGACTTCTTCACACAGTTCGACGAATGGTATGCGTTCGACACTCAAATGGGTTACAACACCTGTTGCTATATTGATCGCATCGCCAAGACTTCGAACAGCATGAGTGAAGCGGACAGGAAACAGGCGATCAACGACGCAGTTGACGAGATTATGCAGTTTAACCTGACCGGAAACTACGTCATGATCGAAAAAGATGACGACGAAGACGAAGAAAATGATGAAAATGACGAATATGAATAAGAAAATATGGAAAAATATGACCCATCTGACCCAGGGGGGAGGGGTAATCGCGACCCACCCCCACCCCTGAAT
>Ga0326514_10002999_pt1 | contig 10690 bp, 11 predicted proteins | sample 3_2548_0518_D_FD_203653 | JGI IMG/M metagenome (GOLD analysis project Ga0326514, IMG submission 203653) | Bovine rumen microbial communities from UC Davis, California, United States - 3_2548_0518 | ecosystem: Host-associated > Mammals > Digestive system > Stomach > Rumen | place: USA... | reverse complement strand
TGAACTCCGACAAGACACATAAAATCTGGATTGTGGTTAGGACACCGAAAACTGGAGTTTACAACAATACTGCTACAGTCAACTGTTCTGAAGAACCAACTGTTAAAAGAAGCAATGTCACAGTTAAAGTTTATCATCCTGATTTGAATGTTACAAAAGTTGCACTTGAAGAAATAGCATATAATGGTAAAACCGCTCAATTTAAGATAATCATACATAATATTGGGGATATGGAACTTACCGGAATATTTGTTGATGAAATAATTCCTGAAGGTTTAACATACGACAGTTTCATCGGTTCTAACTGGACCAAACAGGGAAATAAATTCCTTTACAATGGTTCTTTAGCTATTGATGAAGACTTAGAGTTGATCGTTGTCGTAATACCTACAAGATCAGGCAATTTCACAAACAAGATTGTTGTAGGTGCGGATAATGTGACTGTCCACAATGCCAGTGCACCAATACGCGTTTACACTCCAAGTCTGGAAGTTCGTGAAATATCCAACAATCCTAAAGTGATTGCAGGAGACCCTGTAAGTTTCACAGTTGTTGTAACAAACGACGGTGACTGTGTACTTGGAGATGTCTATGTGGATAATCAATTCCCTGACGGATTGACATACACAGGATTTGACGGTGCAAATTGGACTAAGGAAGGCAACAGGTTCAAATATTCCGGCAATTTAAAACCGGGTGAATCTGTTAACTATACTTTATACTTCAACACAAGTCATGGAGGTCAGTTCGTACCTAATGTCGTTGCGGGTTCAAATTTAACCAGTAACGATACTGCAAAGGCTTATTCAGAAAACGTTACTAATGTTCTCACACCTGATATGAGTGTTGCAAAAGTTTCTGATAAGTCTGTAGTTAAAGTGGGTGATAGGGTCATATTCACAATAACCGTGAAAAACACTGGTGAATGCATGCTTGGCGGCATATTTGTCGTTGATGAAATTCCTGAAGGTTTGGAATTTGTCAGTTTCACCGGTAGCGGATGGACAAGAGATGGAAACAGATATGATTATAACGGTTCTCTGGATTCTAATGAATCAGTGACATTGACTATTATCTGCAGGGCTATTGAAGCCGGATATGTTACAAATGTTGTGATTGCAGGATCTAATTTGACCGGAAATGTATCTGACAATGTAGTTGTTCAAGTTATCGACGAGGAGGAAGTTGATCCTACTCCTGATCCAACTCCAACTCCAGCTCCAACTCCAATCCCAGATTCTGAACCTGCTGACGGTGACGATAAACCTGTTAAGGTATCAGTTGATGATAAGGCTACAGGTAATCCAGTATTGGTGTTGATATTGGTTATATTGATGGTGATACCATTAAGAAGGCGTAAACAATAAAAATTAAACTTTAAAGGGTTTTTAAACCCTTCTATCTTTTTTTAATTGAAATTTTTCAATATTCGTATACTGTCACTTAAATTTTAAAAAATATATCGTTATTTCCCCTGTAATTTTTAACTGCATATAATTCAAAAGGTTACTGATTAAATGCCACTTTCAAATTTTAATTGCAATTTCATTCTTTGCCTTTTCATTATTTGTGTGGTGTTTGTAAAATTGCAATCTTTTTTAACTGCATTATCTACCATTAATCGCACTTTTTTATTTCTTTTTTTAATTCAAATGGGAATTTTATCAAAAAAGCAATAGTATTATAAATAATGAAAAAGTAATATTATTATATTATAATATAATATTGGAGGAAATACATGCTTCTATTAATAAGTCCTATAAATCGTGAAGAAGCTCTAGAATCAATCGAAGGTGGAGCAGATATTGTTGATGTGAAAAATCCTAAAGAAGGTTCCTTAGGTGCTAATTTCCCTTGGGTAATCAAGGAAATCAGGGAATTGACTCCTGAAGACAAGCTTGTCAGTGCAACTTTAGGGGATGTGCCATACAAGCCAGGTACAGTTTCACTTGCGGCAATGGGAGCTCACGTTTCAGGAGCAGATTATATTAAAGTCGGATTATATGGAACAAAAGACCATGATGAAGCGGTTGAAGTCATGGAAAACGTTGTTAAAACAGTAAAAGATGTTAGTGAAGATACAATTATTGTGGCTGCAGGATATGCAGATGCTCACCGTGTAGGTGCGGTTGATCCTATGGAAATACCAAAAGTAGCAAAAGATGCTGGATGCGACCTTGCAATGCTTGATACTGCAGTCAAAGACGGTCATACATTATTTGATTATTTAGATTTAGATAAACTAAAAGAGTTTGTTGAAGAAGCTCACAGTTACGGTTTATTGACTGCACTTGCAGGTTCAGTTAAAAAAGACCAATTGAAACCATTGCATGATATCGGATGTGATGTTGTTGGTATTAGAGGAGCCGCATGTGTAGGCGGAGATAGAAATACTGGTAAAATCCATCATACTGCTGTAGCAGAGCTTAAAGAATTACTCGATTCATTCTAATTAGGTGTTAATCATGTCATTTTCAAAAAAAGTTCAAGAAGCAAGAATGTCTTACACTTTTGATGATTTTCTTCTAACTCCTAATGCAAGTTATGTTGAACCAAAGGACATTGATACTAAAATTGAATTAGGAAAAGGAATTAAATTAAACATCCCTGTTTTAAGTGCGGCTATGGATACCGTTACAGAAGCGGATCTTGCTATAGCTATGGCACAAGAAGGGGGAGTGGGTGTAATTCACAGAAACATCACACTCGAAAGGCAAGTTGAAGAAGTTGAAAAAGTAAAGAATGCTGAAGACTTGACAATTCGTGATGTAGTAACAATTACTCAAGATTCCACTGTTGCTGAAGTTCAAGCAAAAATGCGCGATGAACTTATCAGTGGTTTGCCTGTTGTTGACGGTGATGAAATTATTGGTATTATCTCAAAAAGAGATATCAGACCAGTTCTCAAATCAGAACCAACCAAAACAGTTAAAGATATTATGACTTCTGATGTTGTAACCGTTGAGGAAGGGGTTACTGCTGAAGAGGCTTTGAATATCGCTTATGAAAACAAGGTTGAAAGACTCCCTGTTGTTCGTGATGGCAAACTGGTTGGAATCATAACTATTAAAGACATTTTAAATCAGGCACAATATCCTAATGCCGCAAGAGATAAAGACGGTAACTTTTTAGTTGCAGCTGCATGTGGACCTTTTGATTTGGACCGTGCAATGGCACTTGATCAGGCAGGTGCTGATATCATTTCCATTGACTGCGCTCATGCACACAACATGAATGTGGTCAAGTTCACTGAAACCATTAAGGACAATATTGATGCTGAATTATGTGTGGGAAACATTGCAACAGCACAGGCCGCAGAGGATCTAATATCTATGGGTGTTGATGCTCTTAAAGTCGGTATCGGTCCGGGTTCAATGTGTACTACCCGTATTGTTGCAGGTGTCGGTGTACCACAATTAACTGCAATTTCAGATGTTGCAGATGCAGCGGCGGATACTGGTATTCCAGTAATTGCCGATGGTGGAATCAGATACTCCGGTGATGTTGCAAAGGCTATCGGTGCCGGAGCAGATGCAGTAATGCTTGGTAACTTACTTGCAGCTTCTCTGGAAGCTCCAGGTGATATTGTTGTCATGAATGGCAAACAGTATAAGAAATACCGTGGAATGGGTTCCATGGGTGCAATGACCAGTGAATTTGATGGTGGAGCAGACAGATACTTCCAAGGTCAAAAAAGTAAAATGAACCATACTAAGTATGTTCCTGAAGGAATTGAAGGTGCTGTGCCATACAAAGGAACCGTTGCGGAAATCCTGTTCCAATTAGTAGGTGGTTTAAAATCATCTATGGGTTATTGCGGTGCTAAAGACATTAAGGCAATGCAGGAAAAGGCTAACTTCGTTAGAATTACAAGCAGTGGTATTAAGGAATCCCATCCTCATGACTTGTTAATCACTAATGAAAGTCCAAATTATCCAACTCTTGACTAGTTGGATTTATCTTTAATTTTTTTGATGGGAAGTTTGGATGGCATAAAGATTTATAGGCAATATTTTCTCATCAAAAAAGTAATTTTTTACTTAAAATACTTATTTTAAGCAAACATTTAAATATTAGTTAATTCAATATTATCATATTAGATTATATTATGATTATTTAAGATAATCAATTAATTTTAAATTTTAATTATTATGGAGAGAATATAAATGGCAAGAACTAAAAAAGTGGGTATTACAGGAAGGTTCGGTGCAAGATACGGAAGAAAAGCAAAAAGATCTGTTAAAATCATTGAAGAAAACATGAAAAAAAATCATGTTTGTCCTAAATGTGATAGACCATATGTAAAAAGACAAGCTGCAGGAATTTGGAAATGTACCAAATGCGGTACAGTATTTACCGGTGGAGCATACGTTCCAGAAACCCCAATGGCAAAATCCGCAGCACGCAGTATCAGAGACATTAAAGTGGAGGAATAGGCCTTGTATAAGTGTCCACGTTGTGGAGCAGAAGTAGACCATAAAAGCTACATGGAAAATAAATGTCCTAAATGCAGATATAGGATTTTATTTAAAGAAGTTCCAGAAACCACTAGAATAATAAAAGCAAGATAATTTATCTGCTTTTACTAAATTTTTTACTATTTTTGATTTAAATGTTAATTTCAACTTCTAGAAAACCTTCTCAAAAAACTAGAAAGTTTTGCAAGAATTTAGCACGCGTAACAGGTTCAACCTCAGTTAATAGGGGTAAAATGAATATGCGCGAGTTATTGCTGAAGGCCTTGGAAGTTGACGAATACAATTTGGCAGTTGTTAATGAAATTAAAGGAAATCCCAGCAGAATTTCTTTTTTCTCAAATAAGGGAGAACTGTTACTGACTGTTTTAATAGGAGTCACAATGGATAGTGAAAAAACAAACATTGCTCCTTCACAATTGAAAATAGTGTCTGAAGTCAAAAAGCTTGATGTTTTAAGTGACATTCTTGATTTGGATTTAGTGGATAATGCAGATGAAAATTATATTTTAATTTCCAAAAGTGAAGATTCACCGGCTAGAATTCATTTTATAAATAAATTTGGGGATAGGTTAAAGTTCCAAATTAATATCAAAAAGATTTTAGAGGTCACAAATGATTGATGAAAGTCCTCTTGAAGGTGTTAAAAGCAATATAGCCGTTGAATTTGATAACGCCGATCAGGCTAAAATAGTTTATGAGTCCATACTTTTGGAATTTGAAACTGCTCCGGATTTCAGGTCATCAATGACTATTGAACTTGATGAATCCAGAATCCTTATAAAAATCGATGCGGAAGACTCTACCTCATTTAGGGCTTCTGTCAATTCGGCAATTAAGTGGATTAACTTGGCATTAGAGATAAATAATTTAACAAATTAATACTTATATAATTAATTAAAGGTGATATTATGGAGATTCCTGAAAATATTCAAGAACAATTAAATCAGTTTCAACAATTACAACAACAGGCTCAAGCTGTAACCATGCAAATTCAAAACGTTGAAGTGCAGGTTCAAGAAACTGAAAAAGCATTAGAAGAACTTAAAAAAACCGATGAAACTACTGAAGTATTCAAACAAGCTGGAACTTTACTCATTAAAGTCGACTACAAAGATGCTTTAGATGAAATGGAAGATAAATTAGAAACTCTTCAGTTAAGAAAACAAACCATGGCTCGCCAAGAAGAAAGAGTTATGAAAAAACTTGAAGAGATGCAATCCACTATCCAGGCAGCTATGCAAGGTATGGGCCAATAGGCTTTTAACCTTCTTTTCTTTTTTTAATGATTTTCATGTCAAAGCTTAAAGTATTAACAAAAGATGATTTGACAACTATTTCTGATGACTTCGGTGAAATTCTCGAACGTGAAATTTCAAAAGCATTGCCATCAAAGGAAATTGAAGATTTGGATTTGGATATCCTTTTAAGTTATGAAAATAATCAATTGGATGTTGATGTTGATGTTGGAGTAAGTTTTGATGAGTTATCTGAAATTACTCAAGATCAAATCGCTCAGGCTATTGATGAAGCTTATTTAAGGTTTGATTCATATATTGATGAGAACTTTAGGGTTTAATTATTTTTTTTCAAATCAATTGTAATACTTTTTTTAATTTTTATATTATATTAATTAATACTTTTTTATAAAAAAGTATTTATATGATTAAGTATAACTTATTTATAGAGTTTGGAGTAATCTCAATAGCTTAGCAATATTAGGACAAACACGTAATACTATCTTTCAGATTCCCTCTTTCAATTACTTCAAACTTCATTCATTCTTATTTTTTTCAATTGAACTTTATCAAGGTAATTTTATTATTTTTTAGAAATTTTTAGTTGCCTAAAAATCACAGTTTTATTTTTTCTATTCATATTTGAATAAATGTTTATTGTTGTTGTATAATATTTATATATTATTTAATTTTATCATATATTCTTGTAAATTATTTATTCAAGTTTACTTTATTTTTTCTAAATTATAGTAACATTTATATACTATGCTATTAAACTTATTAAATAGAGGTTCATAACCCAATTAAATTGATCATTATTTTTATACTCTGAGAGGGGCCGGAAAACACTTCGGTTTCTCTCTCCTCCTTAAGTTTTTAATACTAGTTTTTTCTAATTTTTATATATGATTAAAAAAATTCCAGTAATAGATTTAAAACAACATCAGGCCGTCAGCGGCAAATCCGGAATGAGGGACACATACCAGCCGTTAAACACGGTTTTTGCCTCATCATCAAACCCCGTTGAAATAGCCCAGGGTTTGAAACTGAACGGTGCGGATGAAATGTATATTGCAGACCTCGACTTGATAGAATCACAGGGCCACAACATAAACGACATCAAGATGGTCAACACAATAATGCCTGTCATGTTTGACGGTGGTGTGAAAAACTGTGAAGCTTTTGAGTTTTTCCTTGACTATGCATTCAAGGTAATCGTTCCAACCGAAACGCTGGAAAGCATAGATGAAATGGAAAAGATATTTGAAAAATATCCAAAAGAAAGAATAGTGGTAAGTATCGATACTAAAAACAGTGAACTTCTTGCAAAAAACTTTGACATGTCATTATCTGAGTTTAAGGATATTTTAATCAGATTGGATCCCAATGAGATTATCCTCTTGGACATAAGTGGTGTCGGCACAGAAAAGGGATACAATAAAAAATTGTTGGATGAGTTTGCTGAATTAAAGGATAAGTTAATCATCGCAGGCGGTTTGAATAAAGATTCTTTAGGTGAATTGGAGTCATTGGGTATAAAAAAAGTATTGATGGGAACTAGTCTTCATTCAGGTGAGGTTAAAATTCTAGACTAGAACACTTAACACTGCATATGGGAATGCACATGCTATAACAAATAATGCAATACCTAAACCTAATTTAGGATTGTTGTCCTCTAAAGATCCGGATATAATTAAAACCAATGCAAAAAATCCAAGAATAACTGGAATTATATGTGAAAATATTGTAGTTCCAACCATTGCCATTTTTAATCACTAATATAATTTACTTTTTTTAATTATATAAAAGTTACTTTAAATTTAGATTTTTAAAAATAACAACTTTTTTATTGTATTATATAAAAAATTAATTTTATGAGGATAGACACGCATCACCATCACAAAAAGGCTGGTGAAAATTTAGCATTTGTATTTTTTATGAATTTGGCATTTAATATAATTGTTATTATTGGAGCCCTTGCAACAAACAGTATGGCGATACTTGCGGATTTTATTCATGATGCATCAGATACGATTTCCATTGCCATTGCATGGATTCTGGAAAAGGTATCACAAAAGGATTCATCAGATAACTACTCATATGGCTATCAGAGATTTTCCATTCTTGGAGCTGTAATAATATCATTATTTGTAATATTCATGGCTTTTGTCATATTGTCAGAGGCAATTCCAAGACTCTTTGCTCCTGAAGGAGTGGATGCAGGTGGAATGCTTCTGGTGGCAATTATCGGATTGGTTTTCAAGTTCCTTTCAGTTTACAGATTGCATGGTGGGGAAACATTCAATGAAAAGGCGATATTTTTCCATCAGCTTGGGGATATTTTTGAATGGCTTACCATTTTGGTTTTAAGCATCATTTTGATTTTGGGAGTTGATGTACCTTATCTTGATGCCTTGGTTTCAATTGGTATTGCATTCTGGTTAATATTCAACCTTGGAAGAAATTTGTACAAGTCTCTTGAAGTGCTGCTTCAAAAGACACCTGATAATTTTGATGTTGATGAATTCAAACAATCAATTGAGGCCATTGATGGTGTAAACGAGATTGATGATTTTCATATCTGGTCCCTTGACGGCATTGACTCTGTCATGACCTTGAAGGTTGATGTGGATTTTGGAAAGAATGTTAATGAGATAAAAAAGGAGATTTATGCAATTTCAAATAAATATCATGTTGTGGATATCACAATCGAGCTGGAATAATTGATTTTTTGAGGATGGATATGACATTAGTGGTTATTGGACCTGTAACAAATGATTTGGTAATCATTGGTGAGGAGGAGTCATTAAACGTGGGCGGGGCTACTTATTTTCAATCTTTTGTATTTGAGGAGTTTTATAAGGATTACTTGGCAATTATAAATTGTGATGATTTGGGATTTGTTAAGGATTTTCCAGATTCGGATAAGGTTAAGGTCATAAAAAAAGAGGATACTCATTTTTTTATTAATAAATATCCTTATAAGGATAATCCTGATATTAGAAAGCAGTTAAGTAATTTTGCAAACATTCCAATTTGTCCTGAAGATTTGGAAGATATTCTGCCCGAAAAAATTGATGCCTTTGTATTAAATCCTTTAAACAGATATGATTTTCCGCCCGAAACGATTGAATATCTTAAAAGTTTCAATGTTCCAATATTTTTATCGCTGCAGGGTTTTTTGAGACTTGAAGACGATAAAGTAAATGATAATTACACTATAAAATTAGAATGTTTTTCCAAGTTAAGTGCCATTTTATCAGGTGTTGATGTGATATTTCTGGATGAGGCAGAAAAAAACATTATCTGCACTGACTGTGATGTAGGTGAGATGGTAATAACTGACGGTTCTAACGGATCTCGAATAATTGGGGATGATGAAATCAAAATCAGTGCTGTTGAATGTGATGATGTTGTGGATACCACAGGATGCGGAGACACTTTTATGGCCGCTTACATTGTACAAAGATTACTTCACAAATCTCCTGAAATCGCCGGTAACTTTGCATCACGGATTGCAAGTAAAAAAATAGAAAACTTTGGTCCTTATAATTTTAAATAATCTCTTAAACTTTAAATATTGAATAGATACAGTTAAAAATACTGTATTTCTTTTTTTTAATTATTTTTACTTAAATTTTCAATGATTAGAAAACTTTATAAATTAATATAATTATAATTATATATGCATTTTTGAATTTTTTTTACACTATTAAAGGGTCATCATGTTAAACAAATCAACAAATATAATCGAAAGGGAATTTAAGAATTTACGTAAGGAGCTATTGGACTTAACATTAAGAAATCAGCTTCTTAATTTCAAAACAAGAGCTAAAACTGTCACTATAGTAAATCAGTCTCCTATAAATCTTTATCAAACATTGGTCCTGCAGGAAAACAAGATGTATTTTGTGGCCAATAAGAAAGACAAAAAGGAGGACAAATCCTCAGTGTGGGATCATATTCCCTTTGACTTTTCCAAGTTTTCAGAGGGAGACAAGAAACTGGCCACTGACTTGACTCCAAAAGAGCTTCAAAAAAGATTATATTACATAAACAACCAGGCAAAAACAATGCTTCAGGAGCAGGGTTACAATATTCTGTATTTGGCCATAGGATTTTTGGAGTGGAAAGACAAATCCAAGCCAAGACAGAAGAATAACGCTCCATTGGTATTGATTCCTGTTTCAATGGAAAGGAAAAAGGTTGGAGAGTCATTCAACCTTGAATGGACAGGAGAGGATATTCAAACAAACATTTCCCTTAAGGCAAAACTGCTGGAAGCGGGTATTGAACTTCCGGATTTTGAATTTAAAAAATATGGTGAAGTGATTGATCACTATCTTGCCAGTGTGAGAAGGGCAGTCTCCAGGATGGATGGATGGGAAGTGAACAGCAATGTTGCATTGGGATTCTTCAGTTTTACAAAATTTGTAATGTATAACGATTTAAACCCTGAAGCATGGGAAGACAATGTTGATTTAACAAAAAATGAACTTATTCAGGCTATTTTCAATCCAGCTAAAAACGACCAGGAATCATTCAGGGAAGAGGACATTGACTCAAGGCTGGAATATCAAAACATGTATCAGGTACTGGATGCGGATTCATCACAGATTGCGGCAATCCAGGATGTTAAGGCAGGAAGAAATCTTGTTGTTGAAGGGCCTCCTGGAACCGGAAAGTCACAGACTATTGTAAACCTCATAGCAGAGCTTTTGGCTGAGGGCAAATCAGTACTCTTTGTGTCTGAAAAGATGGCCGCATTGGATGTTGTAAAGGACAGGCTGACAGGTGTCGGTCTCGGCAAATTCGTACTGGAATTGCATTCCCATAAAACCAGACGTAAAAAATTCCTCAAGGACCTGCAAAAGGCCACAAATGTAAGGGCACAGGAACCTTTAAACATCAATCAGACAATAAGAAAATTGGAAACCCTGCGCCGTCAGCTGGATGATTATACTCAAATCATTCACA
>Ga0326514_10002998_pt1 | contig 10693 bp, 13 predicted proteins | sample 3_2548_0518_D_FD_203653 | JGI IMG/M metagenome (GOLD analysis project Ga0326514, IMG submission 203653) | Bovine rumen microbial communities from UC Davis, California, United States - 3_2548_0518 | ecosystem: Host-associated > Mammals > Digestive system > Stomach > Rumen | place: USA... | reverse complement strand
CTCTATGCCAACGCGGGCTTCAATGAGCTGAGCAGCGGGCAGGATCCCTTCTACCGGAACAGCCGCCGCCTCACCTTCGACAGCGTGCCCGATCACGATCTCTTTGAGAACGCCCTCGCGAGAATCAAAAAGCGCATGAAGACCGGGAAGCCCTTCCTCACGCTCGTCATGACCGCGACCAACCACCCGCCGTTCCTCGTTCCGGACGACTCCAACGAGTACTCGTCGGAGAAGACCCTCGCCTACACTGACGACGAGATCGCGGACTTCATAGAGGAGCTCGAGAAGGAGGGATTCTTCAGAAACGGCATCGCGGTAATCACCGGAGACCACCGGATCATGCTCCCCATCGAGCATGAGGAGCTCGAGAAGTACGGCGAGGACGCGGTCACGAGGGTCCCGCTCATTATCAAAGGGGCAGGCATTGAGCAGGGCGTGATTGACCGCGCAACCTCGCATGACTCCCTCAGGGCAATCCTCGGGTACCTTGAGCTCAGTAAGTACCCCAGGTACTCCTTCCAGATCAATCCCTTCACCGACACGGAAAAGTCCGAGGACATCATCTATCAGAAGATGGAACCCGCGGATGAGGTTATGATAGAGTCAGGGAAAAATATCTATACCTATCACCTTGAGGGAGATGAATCCGCGTTCACCGGCGACACAGTGCCGGGGACGGAGAAGGCTGCGAGCCTTGCCGGGCTCATCTGGTACCTCAGGGAGGGAGCTCTGAAATGATCCGTCTTACCGCATTCCTGATGTCGGCCGCGCTCTGTGCCGCGGCTGCCGCAGGGCCGATGCCTGCCGGCACCGCCGGAGGGGAACCGTCAGGAGGCAACGCGCAGCTCGGGAGCTCGCTTGAGCTCCTGGAGTCCCTCGCGAAGGACGGGGACAGCGGAGCGCAGCTCACGCTCGGCAGGTACCTCGCTGACACCGCGAGGACAGACGGTGAGCACAGGCGCGCGAAGGATCTCCTCGAGGCCGCGGCGGCGCAGGGGAAGGGCGCCGCGGAGACCGGGCTCGCTCTGATGTACCTTGAGGGGCGCGGCGTGAAGCGCGACCCGGGGAAGGCCGTGAGCCTCCTCGAGAGCGCCGCGGCGAAGGGCGATCCGGAGGCACTCTATACACTCGGGCTCCTGAGGATTGAGGGAAAGGTCCTCAAAAAGGATCCGGAGAGCGGCATCAGGAAGCTCGAGCGGGCCGGAAAGCTCGGCTATGATGACGCGTTCCTCGCGCTCGGCAGGATCTACGAGGAAGGGAAGGTCACGGGGAAGGATCCGGAGAAGGCCTTCGCGAGCTACCTCAGCGCCTCCTACGGCGAGCACCGCGAGGCGCCCTACCGTCTGGGGCTCCTCTACATAACGGGAACCGGCACGGGAAAGGACGTTGAGACGGGCTGCGCCTGCCTTGAGGATGCCCTGGAGCACGGCAACCCGCTCGCGGGAAAGGCCCTGGAAAAGTACTGCTCCGGCGCTGACGCAGGCATGGCCGCGCCCGGCAAACCGGGGAAGGCCGGCAGATGATCCTGAATCCACGTAAAATTGCCGCCCTGCTCCTGGCCGCGCTCCCCGCCATCGCCTGCGCGGGAGAGCCGGAGGACGCCCTGGTGACTGCCGCGGGGACGCTCGAGGAGCCCTGCTCCGCGGTGAGCGACAGCGGGAAGAGGATTGAGTGCCTCAGGAAGGGCCGGGACAGCGGGTCCCTTTACCTCCTCGGCATGGCATACCGCAGCGGGGACGGGGTGAAGGCAGATCAGGATCAGGCGCTGAGGCTCCTCCGGAGGGCATCGAAGAGGGGAAGCGCCCGCGCCTCCCTGGAGCTTGCCCGCATCTACCGCGGCCCCCGGAAAAGCGAGAGGGACACTGACGCCCTCGCGCTTCAGTACGCAAAGACCTCCTGCAGCCAGAAGAGCCCTGACGGCTGCACGCTCTACGGCGCCATGCTCATGGCGGAGGCGCCTGAGGAGAACGCGGAGGAGGCGGCTGAGGCCTTCGCCATGGCCTCCTCGCGGGGCTCCGGCGAGGCATTCCTGCACCTCGGCCGGATGAGTCTCCTCGGGCTCGTGACTAAAGGGAAGATGACCGCCGAGGAGCTCTTCCTCGCCGCGGAGCGGAGGGGGCTTGCCGAGGCGTCGCTCCGGCTCGGCGAAATTTACCGCGACGGCCTCACCGTGGCGCAGAACTACCAGCTTGCCGCAGGGGAGTTCAGAAAGGCCGCCGAGAAGGGCAACGAGGAGGCGATGAACGATCTCGCCGTACTCTACACCTACGGTCTCGGGGTCGAGCAGAGCTACTCCAAGGCCCGCGAGCTCTACGAGAAGGCCGTCGGGCTCGGGAGCGCCGACGCGATGAACAATCTCGCCCTCCTCTACCAGTACGGCTTCGGCGTGAGGAAGGACTACCGGATGACCGCGAGGCTCCTCGAGAGCGCGGCGAGGCAGGGCAACGCCCAGGCGCTCTACAACCTCGCGATCATGCGCATCCGCGGGCAGTACTATGACCGCGACGAGGGGCAGGCGTTCGACCTCATGAGCGAGGCCGCGAAGAGGGGCCACCCCGAGGCTGCCGCCGACCTCGGCTGGATGTACTGGAACGGCGCCGGGACCCAGGTGAACAGGCGCCTCGGCTGCCGCTGGTGGGACAACGCGGTCATCGCGGGAAACGACACGGCGAAGGAGAACCTGAGGCGGCTCTGCAAAGACGTAAACCTCTCGGAGCCCGCGGTCGGCAGAAAGGCGGACGGCGCTGATGATGAGGACGTTCGCCCCGCGCCTGAGGCCAGGAATATGAAAAAGGGCGGGAACAGGTCCCGCCCGGCTGACAAAAAAGCCCTCAGATCAGGCAGCTGACGCGAGCGCCTCCACCGCGGGAAGGATGGCGGCGCCGCCCTCCGGCACGGTCGCGGTAAGGATGGACTCGATGATGGTCGGCGCGTTGTAGAGGCCGATGCCTCCGCCGATGCCGATTGCGAAGGCCATGAGGCTCTGCCTCGCGACGCCGCTTATTATGCCGACCAGGATCATGGAGCCCGCGACAACGCGTCCCAGCGTGCCCTGCGTCCAGTCCTTGATGGTGGTCCACACGTCGGAGAACTCGTCCCCGCCCGTTCCCGCAAAGGAAGGCTCCGCGATCACCAGCGCCAGGAGCCCGATCATAAGGCATGTCTTTCTGTTGAGTTTTCTCACTTTCTCTCCCCGCCGGGCTGCAGCCACTGTCCGCCGCCCGTCTTTATGAGCAGGTAGGTCTCAGGATGCCAGTCACCCCTGCTGTCGGTGAATGGCGAATAGTAAAGCTTCAGGACGCCGGGCGCCTCGGGCACCGGATCTGACGATCCTGCCAGGGAAGCCTTCCCCGCGTCTGTCCCCGTATCCTCCGCACTGGCAGGATTGCCGGAGTGAAGAAGCACGTCCCTCGCGCTCCGGCAGGAGACGCCCCTGGGAAGCCCGGTGCAGCCGTACTCATCATCCGCGAAATCGAGGACACCGCAGCCTGCAAGACAGGATAAAGGCGCCATAAGAAGCGCCGCGGCCTTAAAGAGAGCGGAATTCATGGCTTTTCTCCTCCTCTCTGCCTGCTCCCCGAAAGCGCCTCAGGGCCCGGAGCCTCATAAGCTCCGGGTCGTCATCCGGGAGATCCTTTCTCCTGACGCGCGACGGGCTCCCGAGGAAGCGTCTGATGACTGCGCGGAGGCGCTCCAGGGCGGATCTCCCAGAGGCGCGGCACTCCTTAACGGGGCCTGCCTCAGTGCCGTCCGCCGGAGCTTCCGGAGCGCTCTCCGCGTCTCCCCCGGGCAGGTGCTCCTCCTCACCGCTCTTCTCCTCCGGGAAGGGGATCTCCGGATCATCCGCTCCGGCGTCAGCCGGCACCTCATCCCCAGCAGCAGGAGGCTCCTGGAGCGCCTCAGCGGCACTCTCTGTTTCCGGGGACTTCTCCGGATGGTTCACGACGCCGTCCTCCGGGAACACAATCTCCGGCTCCTCCGGAGCTGGGGCAGCGGGGCTCTCCGCTGTCTGACTCTCGGGAGCTGCCTTCTTCCTGGTCTTCCTGCTCTTCACTGTGCCTGCCTTCTCCCCGGTGCGTGCGCGCGTGCGTCTCTTCCTGACGGCTCCGCCCTGCTCCTGGGCCGGCGCCGCCTCAGGCGCTGCGGCAGCTTCCGCCGCTACAGTCTCAGTTCTCTCCTCTGCTTCCATTCCTCTCCTCCTTTCTCAGTGCACTCTGTCCTGTAACCACAATGTCAATCCTTCTCCCCGAGTCGATCTCAACGACCGGGAACATGTTCTCCGCGAGCCCCAGATAAAAGCCGCTCACGCTCGAGAGCGCCTTTCCCGCCCCTTTGAGCGCCGCGGTGCCGAGCGCCTCATCGGAGAGCGCCCGCTGGTAAACCCTGCTCCCCGAGACGTCGCCCACCTCATAGGAGACGACCGGCGTCGACTCGAAGGCGGAGCCGAGCCCCTCCAGGAACCCCGCGGTCATCGAGCGGGCGATGAGCCTGCCCTGGCGTGAGACAAGCCTTCCCCTCACTCCCGCCTTGCCGTCCTCGCCGGTGATGAAGCCCTCGAGACGCGTCTCGCTGTAGCGCCCGTTCACCCGGCAGGTGAGCGTCTCGGTCCTGAGGTAGACCCTCTCCGACGACATGTCGCCGTAGCCTGCCGCGATCACCGCGCAGTGCCTAAGATCCTTCGCCTGCTGTCCGGGGAGGGCCGCTCTCCGGTCAAGCTCGATAAGGACCGGATAGGGGGATCTTTTGGCCTCGTCGCCCGTGGGCGCGTCAAGCCCGGTGATGAACCTCCCTGAGAGCAGAGTCCCCGGCGGGAGCCTTAAGGCGCCCGGCGTGCCGGTGCCGGAGGCGGTGCGTATTGATGAGCGAACCGGCCTCACGGGAGCCGCTGGAGGAGGGAGGGGCGCTGAAGCCCTTATCTCCTCTTTGCTCTCCCCCGCGCCGGGTAAGTCCCGCCCCGCCGCGGCACTCTTCCGCTCCATGGCCTCCTTTGCCCCGCGGATCTCAGAGCGGAGCGTCTCAAGCTCACTGCGCAGCTCCTGAAGCTCCTGGCTCGCCGCCCCATCGCCATCACCGACGATGAGCTGCTCACTCCTCGTTTTCCGGAGCTCTGACTTCAGATCGCGGATCTCCCGCTCCTGGCTCTGGAGCCTTGCCGCGAGCGAGTCAAGCCCCAGGGACCTGGTGTCGCTGTCGGTGAGGATGTGGGTAACATCCGTCATGGCCTCATCGCGCTCCTCCTTCGCCTTCTTCTCCGCCGAATTCCCTGCCATGATGAAGATGGTGCCGAAAATAATCGCGGCGCCTGCCGCGGTAACCGCGAAGCGGCCCCTGCCCTCCGCCGAGGGAAGGTGAAGCTTCTCCCTAAGGCTCACCGGCTGCCTCCTTCCTTACGGTAAAGACCATGAACGGGGAGCCCTTCTTAAGACGCCCTGAGGGGAACACCCCTACCGCCTCGAACCCCGGGCAGCTCCGGGGGCTGAAGAGAATCACGCGCTCCGAGGCGCTTTTCACGAGCTCCGCCTGCAGGCGGTAGCCCCCGGACCTCTGGCTCCAGAGCGGGCGGAAAGTGAGCCCCTCCGCACGGCAGCCGCTTTTCCGGGGCTTATCCGCGCCGGAGGCTTTCCCAGAGACGGCACTCACCATCAGATCCCGAATGAGCTCATCCCTTCCCCGGGGCCTCTCAGGCTCCTCATGGCGCTGCGCTGTGCCAGCCTCTCCTATCCTGATGTCGCGTGGCCCGGTGATTCTGGGAAAGAGCACAAGGCTCACCGACTGCTCCTCGCTCCCTTCCTCAGAGATGAAGAGCGAGACCGGCTCCATGCTCCTGGGGGCCACGTAGACTGCCCTGCCCTTCACTTTGGTCTCGGCGTCGGAGACGGTCGTAACCGAGGGCGAGTCAAAGGGCGTCAGGATCCGGTTGATCTCCCCCAGGGCGATGTCGCGTACGATGGTGCCGCGGGCGACGTCGCGCGGGCCGAACGAAGGCGCGCTTCCCGTGAGAGAGCTGCTCTCCGGAGCGATGGCTGACTCAGCAGCCTCCGAATCTCCCTGAGGCTTCCGGAGATGGTGGCTCCCGCCCGTTATAAGGGACGAGGGGAGCGGCGGCAGGTCGTCCGCGGGCGCCGCGAAGGGCGCCATCAGGGCCGCAATGACTGCAGACAAAAGCGCTTTTCTCATTTTCCGGCCTCCTCCTCGCGCTTCCTGAGCTCGCGGCCCAGCCGCTCCTTCTCCGCCTCCTCAGCCTCCTTCTGCCGGATGACGGAGGATCTCCTGCTCATCCGCTCCTCCATCTCAAGCGTCCTGGGCTCTCCCTCATAGGTCTCAATCCAGGTGAGGTAGGGCTGGAAGTTCTTCATGCGGAAGCGGAACTCGTAGGTCCTCTCGGTCTTCTCCTGGGCGCCTCCCGGGCCGGTCATGACAGAAATCCCGTTCACGAAATACTTCCCGCTTTTCTCCTCAAACCTCGAGTACTTCGGGATGAAGGAGAGCGTCACCCGGTCCTCCGTGATGCGCCTCACCTGCTCGGCGAGCGCGCTGATGACGCTCTGGTAGACCTCAGGCGCGAGGCGGGGCCCCAGGGCGTCCTTTATGTAGCCCGAGGTCCCGGGAGTCACGTTCCCGAGGAGTCCCGCGAGGTAGTACGACCAGGAGGAGAGGTAGGGCTCGTCAGCCCTCGACGCGGAGAGCCTCGCCTCATGGGTGAGACCCTCCGGGACGATGACGACCGCCCGCCGGTCGCGCGCAAGGGCGACGCCCTCCGCGATGGTGCAGAGCAGGAGCCCGGCGCTGAGCCCCATTAGGAGCCGCTCCCTCACCGCCGTTCCGCGGGCCATTGCCGCGTAGTCAGTGATTCTCATACCGGGAACCTCCTCGCGAAGGGGCTCGGCACGCTGAAGGCCTTCGCCGGCATCACCCCGTACCAGTAAAGAAGATGAAGGAAGTACCCGTCCGGGTGCCCGTTCCTGAACCTCCGGTAGACCCTGGTGAGAAGGAGCCCTCCCGCCGTGAAGAGGAAGGCGTTGCCGCTCACCACGCCGAAGACGAGCCCTATGAGGACCGGCATCATCTCGTCGGCGGGCCAGAGCAGAATAAGGGGCGGATCGTCTATCGCCGCCGGTATCTCAACTGCGCTCATGTGTTCTCCTTAAATCCTGCAAATGAACAGCTCACATGATGGGGACAGGGGAAAGCGCACTTCCCGCGAAATCCCTCCCCGGGGGAAAGGTTTTCGGGAGAGACGGGGGAATTTCAGCGGAAACATATGTGTGAAATGCAAAGAAGAACCGCATAGAGGGAGGATTTGACGGGAAATGCACACATTTTTAAGAAAATATTTTGTCTGCACACTTGATCATCGCGAAAGTCAGGAATAGAATCACCTCACACACAAACAAGACCAGTTTTAACAAAGATATGTGTATATATTTCACAGGAAAGACAATATTCATAAAGAAAAGAGCATGCCGGGAAGGGAAAGCCAAAGCGCCGCGTGTGAGAGCAGCTGCGATCCTCCTTGCCGCGGCGCTCATACAGGAACCGTCCGCAGCGCCCGCCCTCGGGGACTTCGTGAGCGCAGGGGCGAGGCACGGGGTGGATCCCTGCCTCCTCCTCGCGGTGTCGCTGAAGGAAAGCGGCCGCGTCCGGAGGGACGGCACCGTCCTGCCCTCGGAGCTTGCCATCCGGGCGGGGAGCAGATCCTATTTCCCCAGGAGCCGTGCGGAGGCCCTCCGCATCCTCCGGGAGGTGAGGGAGAGAGTGCCGGAGCGGGACATCGACGCCGGCATGATGCAGCTCAACCTCTACTGGCAGAAGGGAAGAGTGAGGGACAGCTCGCTCTTCCTCAGCCCCCGGAGCGCGCTCGACGCCGCCGCGGCGGTCCTCAGTGAGACCGCGGCCTCGACAGACGATCCGGAGCTGCAGGCCGGGCGCTACCACAGCTTCACGGAGAGCCTCGCCCGCCCCTACGGGAGGGAGGTGCTCCGGATGAGGGACGGGATAGCAATGCTCCCCGGATACCGGGGGATCTGCCGGGGAAAGAGCCTCAGGCTGCGGGAGAAAGCCTGGGAGCAGACAGGGGACGGACAGCACAGGACACTGAGAAAAACAGGAAGAGAAAGAGGTACACAAATCAGGAGCTTTTTGAATCTTAATGAGTCAGGGGGCGCGCAGAGAGGCGCGCATGGGGAAAGTGCCGGATGCGGCGCAGATGGGAGGATGAGGACATACACCATGAAATCCGCCCCAGGCTGCGCGGCGGGCATTGCGGCAGCTGGAAATATGCAGAGAGACACAAGTGAGAGAGGTGAATGAAATGGCAGCAGGCATGAGCATGAATATGAATACGGCAGCAGGCAGCGCGCCGGGATACAGCGTTCCTTCAGCGGGAATGGAGAGAGAGGAGCAGAATGACATCCGGGTCCTCAACGAGCTTTTCCTTTCCTTCGCGAGGGAGGAGGCGAGGGACAGGCCGGACACCGCGGCCCTCCGCCTGGGTCTTGACCGGGACACGGTAAGGCTCCTCTCCAGGATGCCGCTCAGCGCCTTAAGGCGCATGGCGCTTCCCGACACGCTGATGTTCGCCCCGCGCTCCGCGGGCGCGTTCTCGGATCTCCTCCGGAGCAACAGCGTCGCTGACCGGGTCACCTATGAGATCCGCTGCCTGGAGGAGTAATGACTGCCGCGAAGACTGACGAGTCTGAGATCCTCGCGGCCTCGGACGCGCTCCGGCGCTGGTTCGCCGCGGGGCTCAAGCCCACCATCGCGAGGGCCTACATGCCGGAGTCGATGCCCTACAAGAGGGTCCTCAGGATCTACCGGATCTACGGGAGGAAGAGCGTCTCAGCCCAGGGGCAGCTGCCGGTGCCCGCCAATATCCTTGAGAGCAGGCTGGACGGGGTGGAGGGCGCGCTCTTCCTCTCCGTCTACCGGAGGCTTGCGGGGCCGGCGCTTCCTCCGGGACTCCCCAATCCCGACACCGTTATAGCCGCGCACCGGCGCTACATTGAAATCCGCCTCGCCGCGGGGCTTGACCGCATCCGGGAGGGGAAGGAGATTGATCTGAGCGCCTGCTGGGTGCTCGCCAATGCCCTGCGCTGCGGGACGGTGCAGCTCCGGAAATGCCGCCGCGGCCACACCTACGTGACGGCCGACATGCAGGCGAGGCCGCTCTGCTGCGACTTCTGCTCAATAAGGGAGAGCGGCAGGCTGAACGCCCCGTTCAATGACGCAGACGGCGAGTACATGAGGGAGATTGAGGAGGCGGAGAAAAAGGAGGCCATCGAAAGGGCCCGGAGGAACAGCGCGCTGTGTGACGGAAACTGATGAGCCGCGGTACCGGCGGAATCACAGGAAGATGATGGGGGAAGGCACTGCCTTCCCTTTTTTATTTTGAGATCAGGCCTTCTCCGCGATGATGAGCGTGTGGCCGAGCCCCAGGGCGTCATGGACGGACTTCACCCTAAAGCCCGCGGTCTCAAGGCACTCCATGAACTCACCTGAATTGAAGAAGCGGGAGACGCCGTTCGCTATCGCCGTGAAGTAGAGCGAGCACTCGTCAACGACAAGTGCCGCGGTGTCCCTCCTCTGCCTGTCCCCGAATATCTCGTTCACCGCGAGCACCGCGCCATCCTCCATGGCCTCGCGCACGAGCCTCAGGATCTTAACGGCCTGCTCATTGCTGAAGCAGTCGAGGAACTGGCTCATCCACCATACGTCAATGCCTCTGGGGAGATCCGCAGGGGAGGACTTCAGGATGTCGCAGGGGCTGAGCGCGATGCGCTCCGAGAGCCCCGCCGCGGATATTTTCTCCCTGGCGGCCGCGCACTGCTCGGGGAGATCCGCGATGGTTACCTTAACCTCAGGATCAAACGCTGCGGCGGCCAGCGCAAACTTCCCGGTGTTGCCCCCGACGTCGCAGACGCTCTTAAATGAGGTCTCTGACTTCAAGATCGGGAGCTCCTCCTCGAACACGTGGTCGGAATAGAAGTGATCGTAGTCAAACCAGCCCGTTCTCGCGGGCTCCGGGAGCGTCTCGAGGAGCGGGTAGATGGTGGAGGCGGTCCTGGAGAATGTCTTAAGGCCCTCGGGCTTTCCGGTCTTCAGGGCCTCGGTGAGGGAGAGGAGCCCCTCCGCGCAGACATCGGCGGAGAAGTTCATGTTCACCTCTGTCATGCGGTCGGTCGCGAGATAGAGCCCGGTCTTCGTGAGGCTCCAGCGGACATCCGCCTCCCTCTCATTCTCCTCCTCACGGAACACCATGTCGGCGCGGTACGCGGCGTCGATGAGGACCGAGGCGGCGTAGAAGGTGACGCCCGCCTTCTCCGCAAGCTCCCTCTTCGTGAGGCCTTTTTCAGAGCCGGCGAGCAGGCGGAAGAAGCCCAAATCGCGCATCGCCTTCGCCGCGGCGAAGATGAAGGGAGCGAGCGCTATGAAATTTGCCTTGTGCAGAGCCTCCGGGGCCCGCTCATCATTGAAGTGCCTTACTGTCATTCCTGTCCGTCCTGTGCCTCGCTGCCCGCGCCTTTCTTGGTGCCGGCAAATAGCTCAAGTATATCGCTGTCCTTAATCTTTCCCATGCTGCTCTCGGGGAAGCGCTCCACAAAGCGCCAGGAGCGGGGGATCTCGAGGAGATCGAGCGAGGACCTGAGGCTTTTCCTGAGCGCAATCTCAAACTTCCCCGCGCCAAGCGAGGAGA
>Ga0326514_10002997_pt1 | contig 10696 bp, 17 predicted proteins | sample 3_2548_0518_D_FD_203653 | JGI IMG/M metagenome (GOLD analysis project Ga0326514, IMG submission 203653) | Bovine rumen microbial communities from UC Davis, California, United States - 3_2548_0518 | ecosystem: Host-associated > Mammals > Digestive system > Stomach > Rumen | place: USA... | reverse complement strand
AGCGCCGATACCCCCGAATTGAGGCGCGAAGTTTGCAGGGTGGTATGAAAGAATGAGGTGAACATGGGAAAAGCAACTGAGTATACACGGGTGGCGGTCGATAAACTGATACCCTATGTGAACAACGCAAAGCAGCACAGCGACAGTCAGGTTACGAAGATCGCGTCCAGCATACGCGAGTTCGGGTTTCTGAACCCCGTGCTGATCGATGCCTCGTATAACGTAATTGCGGGGCACGGGCGCATCCTTGCGGCGAAGAAGCTGCAGATGGACGAGGTGCCGTGCCTGTTCGTCGAAGGCTTGACCGATGCACAGCGAAAGGCGTACATCCTCGCGGACAATCGGCTCAGCGAGCTTGGCGAGTGGGATATGGAGCTCGTTATGGGCGAGCTTGCGGAACTTGACGAGCTTGGGTTCGATACTGAGCTGACGGGGTTCGAGTTTGAGGTCGAACCCGAAATCACCGACGACGAGGATGATATTCCTGAGCTGCCGACAGAACCGAAAGCGAAACTCGGAGACCTTTATCAGCTCGGGCGTCATAGGCTTATTTGCGGCGACAGCACGGATGTGAATGTCATTGATAGGCTTATGGATGGGGTAAAGGCTGATATGGTGTTTACAGACCCACCATACGGAATGAACCTTGACACTGATTTCAGCGGTATGCAGAACCATCTTGATTTTGCAAAAGAAAAAGGTTTCACAGGTGGCAAGAAATATGAGCAGGGCAAGGTGGATGAATTTCATCCCGAAATGATAGATGCCGTACTTGCGATAGATGCAGACGAAATGTTCTTGTGGGGAGCAGACTATTTTGCGGAGTTGTTGCCAAACAAGAATGATGGCTCTTGGATTGTGTGGGATAAAAGAGCAAACGGAAATGATGATATCGCAGAGGATTATTCAAGTGATAAAATGTATGGCTCTTGCTTTGAGTTATGTTGGAGCAAGAAAAAGCATAAGAGGGACATTGCAAGGGTAAAGTGGGCAGGTGTTTTCGGAACAGAGCAGGAGTTTGACCACAAGAGATATCATCCGACACAAAAGCCGATAAAGCTTGCAGGATGGTTTTTAGACCGATATAGCAAGGAAGGGCAGGATATTGTTGACCTCTTCGGTGGTAGTGGTAGCACACTAATAGCCTGTGAACAGTTAAACAGAAAATGCTTTATGTGCGAACTCGATCCGAGATACATCGACGTTATTATTGAACGATGGGAAAATCTGACAGGCGAGAAGGCGGTGCTTCTCGATGAATAGAGACGAGCTGATAAACGAGATCCATCGTGTCGAGACCGCGCTCCGCAAGACCGCAAGCCACAATCTAAGAAGCGACTACGGCAAGTATCTGAAGCGTTTATATAAGGACTTGCGGTATTACGATAGGAGTATGGAAAAATGGCAGAAGCAGACCTCAAGGCTCGTGCCGATGCAGAACATGACAGAATAACAGCCATATTAAACGACGCGGGCATATCCGAGAGGCGTATGCAGACGCTTGCGCCGATAATCGAGAACGTGTCGTGGATGCGGGCAAAGCTGGACGACTCTCGGCAACTGATAAAGAACAGCAACATCGTCGTGCCGTATGACAACGGCGGCGGACAGAAGGGCATCAGAGAAAATCCCGCGTTCAAGGGCTACGAGGCTTTGTGGAAAGCATATATGCAAGGCATGAACCGAATACTTGACACGCTGCCTCCCGAGGAAATACAGGAAGCGGCCGTTCCCGACATCAGGCCGCAGACCGTACTTGATACGATACGGAATAAACACAACAAGCCATGAGAGGAAGTCAGGAACCGCGCATAAAGGTCGAGCCGCAAAGGACGTCAACAGACGGAACCGATGCGGCTGTTTTAATGGCTGAATACGGTTATCAGCTTGACGAATGGCAGGAGCTTGTGCTCGATTGCTGGCTCGGTCGGGACGAGGCTGGCAGATACAACGTCACATCAGCGGGACTCAGCTTGCCACGGCAAAACGGCAAGAACGTCTGCCTTGAGGCACGTGAGTTTTTCGGGCTTGTGGTAAATGGCGAGAAGATACTGCACACGGCACATCAGGTGCGCACGAGCAAGAAGTCGTTCCGAAGGCTGGCGTCGATGTTTACGGACACAAGGCATCCAGAGGTCACGGATCTCGTCAAGTCGATACGATACACGAACGGCGAGGAATCAATCGAACTATTGAACGGCGGCTCGATTGAGTTCTCGGCAAGGTCACGTCAGGCAGCGCGAGGCTTTGACGGCATCAGCCTTGTCGTATATGACGAGGCGCAAGAGCTGACCGACGATCAGGTCGAGGCGATCATGGCCACACTGAGCGCAAGCGCAACGGGAACAAGGCAGCTGATATATACAGGGACGCCTCCGTATCCGGGGTGCCCGGGCGACGTATTCAGGCGCAGACGCACAGCCTGTATCGACGAGCCGGGCAAGCATGATTGCTGGCACGAATGGAGCGTGGCGGCTGATGGCATAGCGGACATCAATATATCCGACGCGGATCTGTGGTATATGGCGAATCCCGCGCTGGGAATACGGCTCGACGAGGAGTTTACAGCTGAGGAAATGCGGTCAATGTCAAAGGATGGCTTCGCCCGGGAGCGACTTGGCTGGTGGACACCAGTGGTCAATCATGAACTTGATTATGCAATAGACCGGGCAAAGTGGGAATCATGTAAGTCGGAGCTGCCTAAGCCTGAAGGCAAAACAGCTTACGGCATTAAATTCTCAGCAGATGGGTCAATGGTTGCGCTATGTGGTGCAGTCATCCCTGAAGCTGGCCCTGCAAGGATCTCGCTCATCGAGACGCAGCCGACAGGGCGAGGCATTGGGTGGCTTGCTGACTGGCTCAACGAAAGATACAGCAAAGCTTGTTGCGTAGTCATAGATGGACGGAACGGAGTTGATGTCTTAGTAGAGCGTATAGCTGACACCTGGAAGATAAAAGGCTCAGTTGTGAGACCATCCACAAAGGATATGATCGCTGCAACAGGGACTCTTATAAATGAGATCAACGAAGGGACACTAACATGGTTCCATTTGCAAGAAGCACTGAATGAGAGCGCAGTCACTTCAACAAAGCGCTCAGTCGGCGGGGGCTGGTGTCTCGGTGGAGACAATTCCATCCCTATTGAGGCGGCGTCCCTTGCGTTATGGGGCGCGCGAAACAGTAAAAGGAACCCAAACAAGAAGATGAGGATTGGTTAGATGATTATATCAATTGCGCCTGAAAAGGTAACAGGGCTGGGAGCAAAAGAGCAGGCTATGCTCGCAAATCTCCTGACAGTCTATCAGAATGCAACTATCAAGAACGAAGAAAAAGATCGGTATTATGAGGGGAAGATCTCACTTGGCGAAGTGAATCTTGGGATCGCATTGCCTCAGGGCATGCGCGGTCTCGAAATCGGATGCTCCTGGGGGGCCAAGACTGTGGACGTCCTTGCAAGCAGATCTATGTTTGACGGTTTTGTCGGGGAAAATGGCGAGGAGGTCGATGAGCTGACTGAAATCGTCAGAGCAAACAATCTTGTAGCTGAATATCCGAAGACATGCCGCGATGAGTTGAAGATCGGCTGCTCGTTTGCAACACTTTCCGCCGATCCAGGGATTCGATGTCGTATCAGATTCCATTCGGCAAAGTCGGCAGCGGCAGTGTGGGATGGGGAAAAAGGGCGCATAGCTTACGGCTTTGCGATTACTGACACGGCACCTGAAAACAACCTGACGATATGGACCCCATCGGTTATAAATCTGTATACGGATGAAGCTATTTGGGTGCTAAAACGTGAGGGACAGATCTGGAGCGCTGAAGAACATCGTCACAAGATGGGGCGCCCGTTAATGGAGCCATTCATTTACAACCCGACAAGCGCGAAACCGTTCGGTCAGTCCAGAATCAAGGAACCTATCCGCAGACTTATCCAGGGCTATGTCAGGACCATTGCCAACGCTACGATTGGGCTTGAGTTCAGCACGGCACCGCAGAAATATCTGCTGGGTGTTACTGATGATCAATATGATCAAATCGTAAATCAGAAATTCAAGCAGTATGTCGGCAATATTCTCGCGTCAACTGTAAACCCTGAGACCGGCGAGAAACCATCATTCGGGCAGCTCCAGCAGGGCAGTATTTCTCCGCATGTGGAAATGCTCAGGATCCTCGCCACACAGTTCAGTGCAGCTTCCGGCTTGACAGTGACGGATACCGGAGTGGTCAACGATGCGAATCCAACAAGCTCGGACGCTATACTGGCACAGTCTCAGACACTCGTCTCAATGGCTGAACAGCTCAATGAGCGCAACGGCGATTCACTGAGAGTTATCGGCATGATGGCCCTTGCGATCGCAAACAATATCACACTTGATCAGCTCACAGACACGCAGAAAAGCATTGTTGCACATTTCAAAAATCCAGCAATGCCATCTGTAGCAGTAACGGCTGACGCAGCTATCAAGATCGCTTCAGCTCGCCCTGAATTTGCAGGGACCGACACATTCCTCGAGATGATCGGATTTGATCAGGCTGATATCAGACGCATCAAGGCACAGGAGCAGAGAGAACGAGGGCTTCAAGTCCTTGAAGAATTGGGTGAGTAATGGCTACCATATCACGAAAGTCATGGAACAAATACATCGCGGATCTTCGGAAAATAAGCGACAAAGCGGCAGATGAAGCGCTGACTTATATCAGGACGCATCCAATCGCTACACCGGCAGAAATGCAGAGGTTCATCGAATACGCCTTCGCATTGGCTACAAAGTACGGAGAGGCGTCTGGGGCGTTAGCTTGCGAGATGTACGATGCGCTTGCGGTGTTATCAGGCAAAGTAGTCCCGCCAGCAGTCCCTGCCAAAACTGCATCGTATGGAGATATCGCGAAGGCAGTCTATGGGACCATCCGGCAGAATCCTGAACTGACCTCGAGCGCCATCGGGCGTCAGGTTAAACTGGTCGGTGTGGATACTATGCAGCAGAATGCGCTGCGTGATGGAGCAGAATGGGCCTGGATCCCATCCGGGGACACCTGCGCGTTTTGTCTCACGCTTGCATCGAGAGGATGGCAGAAAGCATCGAGAAAAGCGATCAAGAACGGGCATGCGGAACATGTCCATGCGAACTGTGACTGCACATATGCGGTCAGATTGTCCGACAGAGTGGATGTAGAAGGTTATAACCCTGACGAGTATCTCAAGATGTATGAGGACGCTGATGGGAACACTCCTACACAGCGAATAAACGCGCTCAGGCGGGAGTTTTACGCAGAGAATAAGGAAACCATCAACGAGCAAAAGCGAAGCGCATATGCGAAAAGAAGGGAGCGGGACAGCTCCGAAGCTGAAGAAATCAATGTTGATTAGAGGACTGGCAACAGTCCTTTTTTCATATACAAATTAGTCCGGCGGGACGTAAAGCAATGCGACCGAACGAGAAGCAACCTCGTAAAAAGCGTATCGGAGAAAGGAACCAATATGAAACGCACAGACATCACAAGCCTCTTCCCGGAGGCAACCGATGACCAGATCAATGCGCTGATGAGCATTAACGGCAATGACATCAACAACGCAAAGAGGGGAATCGAGGAGCTACAGACATCGCTCAAAGATGCACAGGACAAGCTTAAAAGTGTGGAAAGCAACAGCACGGCACTTCAGGAGGCCATCGATAGAGCGAATGGCTTGCAGTCAGAGCTTGACTCAATGAAGGCTGCCGAAGCGGTCCGCCTAACACGAGAAGAGGTCTCGAAGGCTGTTGGCGTTCCGGCTCACTTGCTGACTGGTGACACAAAAGAAGCATGCGAGGCACAAGCAAAGCAGATCCTTGAATTTGCTAAACCGAGTAGTTACCCAAGTGTTCCAGATGGAGGCGAGCCGATTGGCACACCTAAAAAAGAGACACGCGATCAATTCGCAGAATATTTTAATCAGGTTTTATAAAGGAGAATAAAACAATGGCAGGAGTATCTACAAACAGAACTAACATTTCACTTCCACCAGAAGTCGCTGCAGAAATCCTCGCAAAGACTCAGGAAGCATCCGCAGTAATGAGCCTTGCAAGACAGATCCAGCTCCCTGGCAGGGGCGTATCGATCCCTGTTATCACTGGAGATCCTCAGGCTGCATGGGTAGCTGAGACAGCTGCAAAGCCAGTTTCAAACCCAAGCCTTGAAACAAAGATCATGGAGCCTTATAAGCTTGCTGTTATCGTTCCATTCTCGAACGAATTCAGAAGAGATGCGGCCGCTCTGTACGATGAGCTTGTTCGCAGACTTCCGCTTGCTCTCGCTCAGAAGTTCGATGCAACAGTAGTCGGCGCTGTTCAGGCTCCTGGAAGCAACTTCGACACATTCGCAGCTGCAACTGCTCAGGTTATCGGAACAGACACATATGATGGACTTGTTGCAGCAGACACAGATATCGCAACACATGGCGGAATCATGAACGGAATCGCACTTTCTCCACAGGGCAAGGGCGTTCTGCTTGCTGCTAAGGACGGCACCGAGAGACCGCTCTTCATCAACTCTGTAGCAGAGGGAGCAGTCCCAATGGTTCTCGGAGCACCTGTTAAGGTCAATAAGGGCATGTATAACGCAACCGGAAAGGTCCTCGGCGTTGCCGGTGACTGGACACAGGCTATGTACGGAACAGTTGAAGGCGTAGTTATCGACTACTCCAGCGACGCTACACTTGTAAGTGGTGCCACAACAATCAACCTGTTCCAGCAGAACATGTTTGCAGTAAGAGCAGAGATCGAGATCGGATTCCGCGCCGATGTCAACTGCTTCAACAGACTGACTGAGGAATAAACCGAGCGTGGTCAAGATGATCAACAGGCTCCTCGGTTCCGTGATGTGGGTCGCGGAAGAGAGAGTAGATGAGTATATATCGGCCGGTCACAAACTGGCCGATACTACTCCAAAGACCACTAAGGAGAAGCCGAAGAGCAAACCGAAATCAGCGAAGAAAACAAAGTGAGGTGATGGCAATGGCATATGCAACAATCAACGATGTTCAGAATCGAATGATGAGAGTGCTGTCGACAACAGAACAGACAGTGTGTTCTAACTTGTTGGATGATGCTGCAGCCATTATTGACGCTTACAACGAAGAAGCCAGCGAATACGCGAAGATGATCGTGTCCTGCCGCATGGTAATCAGAGCCCTCGGGGACGGATCTGAGGCAGGGATACCGATGGGCGCCACTCAGGGATCAATGTCAGCACTGGGGTATTCTCAAAGCTGGACGCTTGGATCCGGATCAGCGGGAGAACTTTATATCGGGAAACTCGAGAAAAAGATGCTCAGAACCGGTGATCGTATTGGGTCCTACAGTCCTGTTGAGGAGATGGTCCCGAAGGAGGTCACGCCATGAGAGGCACAACTGTAATCCTGTATGAGCAGGTAGCAACTGGCGTTGACGCGTTGAACCATCCGATCTATACGGAAACAGCTGTAAGCGTTCAGAACGTGCTTATAGCTCCATCAGGAGCAATGGAGGTCCTTGAGCCGACAAACCTTGAGGGGCGCAAAGGTGATTACATTCTTGCGATCCCTAAAGGTGATGCTCATGACTGGGAAGCTGGCAAAAGGGTCAGTTTTTTTGGCAGAGACTGGAGGATCATCGAAATGCCTGAGGAGGGCATCGAGTGGCTTATCCCGCTCGGGTGGAACAAGAAGGTCAGGGTTGAGAGATATGAGCAAGGTTAAATTCAAACTAAATCTTCCGGGTTTGAATGAGTTGATGAAAAGCTCCGCAATGCAAAGCGAGCTCATCCAGCACGGGAGCCGGGTCCTGTCGGGCGCGCAGTCTATGGCGCAAGTGAATGGTGCAGAATACAGCATGAACACAAGGACCATCAACTGGATAGCTGTCACAACCATAAGAGCGGACAACTACGAAGCCCGTAAAGATAACTATGAAAACAACACTTTGCTCAAGGCGTTAGGAGGTGGCCAATGATAGCGAAAACACTGTTGGACTTCCTATCACATGAACTGACCGTTCCGGTCGTAATGGAAGCGCCAAAACAGACAACGGGGTATGTGCTTATAGATCAGACAGGCAGCAGCCGCACGAACCACATTACCACAACAACATTCGCCATACAGTCTTACGAAGCATCCCTTTACGATGCGATGCTTCTTAATCAGGCTGTGGAATCGGCAATGGAGAACTTCGCTGAACTCGACAAGATCACACGAGTCGAGCTCGAAACAGATTACAACTTTACGAACACGGCCACGAAGCAGTATCGCTGGCAAGCCGTGTATCAGATAACTCATTATTAGGAGGCAAATTAATGGCACAGACAGTAGGAAACGTAAGTGCTGGTAAGCCGGCGATAGGCGGAGCCATCTGGAGAGCGGCAAAGGGCACGACTCTTCCGACAGACGCAACGACCGCACTTGCTGCCGACTTCAAGGCACTCGGCTATTGTAGTGAGGATGGCCTGACAAACAGCAACAGCCCTGAGACCACAGACATCAAGGCATGGGGCGGCGACACAGTTCTGAACATTCAGGAAGAGAAAACTGATACATTCCAGTTCACTCTTATTGAAGTCCTGAACGTGGAAGTGCTCAAAGCCGTATATGGCTCAAACAACGTTACGGGCACTCTGACCGGCACGAACGGCATCACAATCGAGGCAAATGCTGATGAGCCAGAAGAAGCAGTCTGGGCAATCGACATGGTTATGAATAGCAACACGGTAAAGAGGGTGGTAATCCCACACGGAAAGATCTCCGAGATCGGAGACATCGAGTACACTGACTCTGACGCTGTTGGCTACGAGGTGACCATCACTGCTCTGCCTGACGAATCGGGCAATACTCACTACGAGTACATCAAGCAGACCGCATAGTGCGGACTGAAGGAGGTGACCCATGAAAGTAAAACTCAATGACGGATTCGAAGTGGAGATCATTGACTCAACGGCCGATGATTGGGAATTTCTCGAAGTGCTCGGAGACATTGACGAAGGCGAGACCGGCCTAATAGTCAAGGCAGCAAGGATGCTGCTCGGAAGAGAAGGCGTCAACGCTCTTAAAGAGCATCTCAGGGATGACTCGGGGAAGGTCCGGAGCACAGCTATGGTTGATGCGCTCAGGGAAATCTTGGAGTCCGCAGGTGAAACAAAAAACTCATAACCCTCGCCAGCATGATCAATCTTGATGAGGACGCACTGATTTGCGATCTTGCCGAGACATATCAGATCTATGATTACAGGTCGCTTCCGGTCAGACTGGTGGCGACCTTGTCTGCTGGTTTGAGGGACGATTCACGGATAAAACTCAAAGCCGCCGGCGCATCGGTCGGCATTGATACAACGATACTCGCCGCTATAGCTGATAACCTGTCTCTGCTGAGGCTGGGCTTCAGTAAGGATGCAAGGCGCAGCAAACCATTCCTGTTTACGGACGCATTGCAAGGCGAAACAACAAAATCAAAAGTAAAAGGTTTCAGAACAGCTGCAGAGTTCGAGGCGGCACTGAAACGAATAAGAGGAGAATAACATGGCGGGAACAACACTCGGAACTGCTTATGTCCAGATAGTGCCATCCGCTCAGGGAATCAAAGGCTCCATTTCTGAAGCTCTCGGAGGCGAGGCCGAGTCCGCAGGGACCGGAGTGGGAACTAAGATCGGATCGTTTGCGAAAAAAGCGCTCAAGGCGGCCGCGATCGGTGCTGTGATCAAAACCTCGCTCGATGAGGGCGCAAAGCTCCAGCAGTCATATTTTGGCGGTCTCGACACACTCTATGGTGAGGCGGCAGAAGCCGCAAGAGGATACGCGAGAGAAGCTGCAGCTGCGGGCATCTCGATGAATGACTACTCAGAACAGGCCGTATCATTCGGAGCGGCACTGAAGAACGCATTCGGTGGAGATGTTACCAAAGCGGCAAAGGCGGCTAACACTGCGATCATGGACATGGCCGACAACAGCGCAAAGATGGGCACTGACATCGAATCGGTCCAGATGGCTTATCAGGGATTTGCAAAACAAAATTACACCATGCTCGATAACCTTAACACAATGGGGGCACTCGCCGCATAAATGAAGGGCGATGTGCGAATCCTCTCTGATTGACTTGGACTTCCCGGCGGGGATGACAGGGCGCAAGGGTAATGCCAGCGTGAACGACTAAGTGAGAGGACTCCCGAGAGGGAGAAGCGATAGTCTGATCTGCGCTTATAACGCTAATAATGAAGGTGCAGCTAACACCAATGCAAATTAGGGTATGGTGGTACAAAATCAGAAATGGAGAGGCTCTTGGCAGACGCTCAGAAGCTGACAGGAGTCGAGTACAACATCGACAACCTCGGCGATGTCTACGATGCTATCCACGTCATACAGGGCGATTTAGGTCTGACAGGCGTGGCTGCAGCTGAAGCATCCGAGACCTTCAGCGGTTCATTCAATGCAATGAAGGCGGCGGCTCAAAACTTCATGGGCTCGCTCGCGATAGGCGAGAACGTCAGCGAATCGCTGAGCACGCTGATGACATCTGCGAGCACGTTCTTTTTCGGGAATTTCATCCCGATGCTCGGAACGATGATCAGATCGCTTCCTGCGGCGATATCGACATTCTTCGCGCAGGGCATCCCGATGCTTCTGACGAACGTGAGCACACTGGTCACTAACTTCGCAAGCTCGTTGACAAACACGGCGAACAGCTTGACCAGTTCA